>JAEEGH010024788.1_pt1 | contig 12079 bp, 14 predicted proteins | sample 9134181 | NCBI WGS metagenome assembly JAEEGH01 (sample SAMN16246544, study PRJNA631951) | gut metagenome | biome: gut microbiome; feature: rumen; material: DP-attached | host: Bos | place: Iran: Karaj | collected 2018-10
TCTCCCACGAAGGGTTTCTTCATCACGATGGTGTTCACCACGAAGTTGCTCAGGAACACGCCCAGGGAGAAGATGACCATGGCGGTATAAGGGGTGAGCTTACCGGCTGCCGGGGCGGCGAAGTTGTCCAGGTCTACGCCGTTGTATACCAGGGCGCTGAAGAAGGACATGATGATACCGGCTACCAGGGCCAGGATAATACCCTTACGGTTCTGCTTGGGATCCCGCTGCTCGTTGGAAACCTTACCCGAGGCAATGCCGTTGCAGATGATGGCCACTACCACCAGGGCTACGCCCAGCCACAGCAGGCCGGTGTTCTGGCCCTCCGCGGGGTGCAGGAGCAGGTTGTTGAGCACACCCATCACCAGCGCGATACCCACACCCAGCGGGAAGGCTACTGCCATACCGGCGATGGATACGGAGGCCGACAGGAGGATGTTGGAGACGTTGAAGACGACTGCACCCAGAAGAACCCAGCCGATGCTGGCCCAATCGGCCTGTGCCAGGTCCTGAAGGAAAGGACGGCCCTCGCTGCCGATGCTGCCGGCGGTAAAGGCCAGTACCAGGGAGAACAGCACCATGCCAATCACGTAGTCCCAATAGAAGAGCTCGTAACGCCAGCTCTTGGCGGCCAGTTTCTGAGTATTGCCCCAGGAACCCCAGCAAAGCATGGTAACAAAGCAGAAAATAACTGCCAGTGTGTAACTTCCGACGATGTACATAATCTTATCCTTTTAAATAATAATATCTTTTCTGAACGGGATGGAATTCTGAGCGCCCATCTTCTGGACGGTGAGGGCCGATGCCGCGCAGGCGAACTCGGCCGCCTCCTTGAGGCTCTTGCCTTCGCTGATGGCTACGCACAGGGCGCCGCAGAAGGTGTCGCCGGCGGCGGTGGTATCCACGGCCTTCACTTTGTGGGCGGGCACAAAGTCCGACGTGCTTCCCTCGCAGATGAGGGCGCCCTTGCTGCCCATGGTCACGATGAGCTTGCCCACGCCCTTGGCCTGCATGGCCTTGGCGGCCTTGAAGGCATCCTCGGCATTATTCACCGGCAGGCCGCTGAAGGTGGACAGTTCGGTTTCGTTGGGGATGAACAGGTCTATGTAGCGGAAGAGCTCTTCCGGCAGTGCGCAGGCGGGTGCGGGATTCAGCACCACCGTGGCGCCGGCCTCGTGGGCCATCTTGGCGGCCTTGAGGACAGAGGGGATGGGGCTCTCCAGCTGGAGCAGGAGGATACCGCAGTTCAGGATGGCCTGTTTAGATGCCTCGATATCGGCTTCCAAGAGGTCTCCGTTGGCACCAGAGGCCACTACAATGCAGTTTTCTGCGTGGCTGTCTACATAGATGAGGGCTACGCCGGAGGGGAGCTGGGAGCGGAGGATGCCGCTGGTGTCCAGCCCTTCCTTCTCATACTGCGCGATGGCATTGTCTCCAAACATATCCTTTCCCACTTTGCAGATGAACTGAACGTCGCCGCCCAGGCGCTGCGCCGCCACGGCCTGGTTGGCTCCCTTGCCACCGGCTCCCATGGTGAATACGCCGCCCAGCACGGTTTCTCCCGGGCGGGGGAGTTCCTGCGTTTTGGCAGTCATGTCCGTGTTGCTGCTGCCGATAACCAGAATTCGTTTGTTATTCATAAGACCTAGTGTGATTAATTGCGGTTTTAAGGTTTGCGCAAACGATTGCGCTATTTCTAGAGACAAATTTAGGAAAAATTTTTGGAATATTCTCTTTTTATTTGAAAAAATTTGAACAATTCTCTATATTTGTGCCGGGTTTTTATGGAAAAGAACAACTTATTCACCATTTCGGAAAAGACCGGGTACTCCGTTACCACGGTTTCCCGCGTGCTTTCCGGAAAGGCCCAGAAGTATCGCATCAGCCAGGCCGCCATCGACCGGATTACGCAGGAGGCCGACCGCTGCAACTATCGGCCCAACCTGGTGGCGCAGTCGCTCCGTACCCAGAAATCCCAGACCATCGGCCTGCTGGTTCCGGGCATTGAGAATCCATTCTTCGCCACGCTGGCTGCCATCGTCATCGAACTGCTGGGCGCGCGCGGATACCATACCCTGCTGGCCGACTCCGGAGAGTCGGAGCAGGAGGAAAGGGAAGCGCTGCGAATGTTCCAGAGCCGCAGCGTGGATGGCATCATCTGCGTACCGGTGTCTTCTTCTCCGGCCCTGCACGAGGAAATCGGCCGGCAGACCCCTCTGGTTCTGCTGGACCGTTATTTCCGGGAGACCACGCTCTCCTATGTGTGCACCGACAATTACGCCGGGGCGTATATGGCTACGGAGTATTTGCTGAAAAAGGGGTATCGGCGCATCCTGGCCATTCAGGGCGTGCCGGCGTCCATGCCCAACCAGGAGCGTGTGCGCGGGTTCCTGTCGGCTGTGGATAAGGCTGGTGCCAGCGGCACCGTGGTGGGCGACGCTTTCTCGGTGGACAATGGCTTCCGGGAGGCCGTGAACGCTTTCAGCGCCCCGCAGCCCCCCTACGACGCCATCTTTGCATTCAGTTCCACCATCCTTTTGGGAACCATCCAGGCATTGCGCTCACTTCAGTTGAGACCCGCCCGGGACGTGGGGGTCATTTCCTTCGACAACAACGGCTTCCTGGATTTCCTGGATCCGGCCGTCACTCGCGTGGAGCAGCCTTTGCGGGAGGCAGGCAGCCAGGCGGTAGAGACGCTTTTTGCCATAATGGACGCCCGCAGGCAGTCCCTGCCGGAGCCGGCTCCCCGCCATTTGCTCATTCCGCCCACCCTGGTGGTCCGGGACAGCTGCTAGTTTATCCGAACAAGGCGTTCCTTACCCAATTGGGCAACTTTTCCCGCTCTAATAGTATAAGGTATTCCTCCCGCCGGGGACTGGCCTTGACCTTTATCTGTTTTTTCATCTGGGTTTTCATTACGCTCACCGATTTGTCGGAGGAGATGCCTGCCAGCAGGTTCATGAGCGGTACGGGCAGCCCCACGGCGTAGTAGCTGAAGACAAGGATCTGTTGCCGCGTAAAGTACGGAAAGTCCCGTTTCAAGTGCTGCAGAATGTCGCCATGCGCTTTGTTCAGGTCCTGCTGCAACTGCCCGTCCTTTTCCTCGTTTCCGAAGTATTGGGCCAGGACAGACATCATTTTGTCTTTCAGCTCATCCTGGTTGGCGTAGTGTTGGTTCAGCGCCTTCAGGAGGTCCAGGATAAAACAGGCCAGGTAGACGTATGCGCAGTGCACCGTCTGGCGATTTGCGTGAAATCGCTTCATTTCTTTTTGATTCATGGTATTTATGTGTTAGTGGTTAAACACATAAAAATAGGCGCTGGAGAGCACTCAGAGGCATTTTTAGCCTTGAAAAATATTCTCCTGCAAGACGCTGATTATCAGCGGCTTAATACCGTGAATGAAAAAGAACGACACAAAAAAACAGCCCCCTGCTTATGCAGGAGGCCGTTTTCAAAGAAATAAAAATCTGATGTCCCTTGGGGGTTAGTCCTTCGCGGGTTTACGCGCGGCGTACATAATCTTAAGGGCGGAGCAGCGACGCAGCTCCTGTTTTACATCGGAAACGATACCCATGCGGACATCCTGGTCCACGCGGAGGTTCACGGTCATGAGGGACCGCTCGGCCTCGGACATGGCGTCACGCTCTGCGGCGATGAAGTCACGGATGTCGGCTACCGTCTTGAAAGAGTCGTTGAGCTGGATACGGGCATCGGTACCATACTTGGCCTGGTATTGCAGGGTAGGGGAACCGATGTTGATATTGGCGCTCAGGTCTTTTCTCTCCAGTTTGGCCACTTCGGATGCCTCGGGCATCACGACCTTCACCTTGTTCTCGGTTTCACGCATCTGCGTGGTCACCATAAAGAAGAACAGGAGCATGAACACGATATCGGAAAGGGAGTTGGACGATGCCTGGGGGACTTCCTTCTTATTGCTGGAACTTCCAAATTTTGACATAATCTTTACCTCCTATTTTTTCTTACCGGTATCCTTAGGCTCGGCCTCGGAGATGTTCTGAGGAACGGCCTTCTTCACAATATCCTGCTCTTCTTCAGAGAGCCTGGAGAATTTCTTGCCAAACGTGGCGCGGGAGAAATCGTCGCGGAGTTCGTTCACGGCTTTCACCAGTTCGTTCTGCACTGCAATGTAGGCCTGGTAGGATGTACCACGGTCGTTCTGCAGGGAGATAACGCCCTTGGAAACCATGTAGGTCTGGCCTTCGATTTCCTTAGCCTCTTTTTCGGGGAGGTTGGGGTCGTTGGTGGGGTTGGTGAGGAACTCTTTGATTTTGTCTTTCAAGAGAGAGATGTCCATGGCTTCGCTACCGGCAAACAGCTTATCGGCAGAGTTGATTCTGACGATGATGATGTTACGGCGGTTAACCTTCTGGTCCTGGGCGGTTTTCTCGTCCGGGATGGGAGGAAGGCGGCGCTGCAGACCGGACTGGTCCCCCATGGTGGTAGTCATGAGGAAGTAGCACAGCAGCAGGAACGCGATGTCAGCCGTAGAACCGATTGCATTAAAAGTTCTTCTTGCCATGGTTTACCTTATTTTTTGCGGATGGACATCAATACTTCGCTGGCGATGATGGACAGGATGGCTGCGCCACCAACGATGTAAGCGAGGTTGAGGATAGTATCGGTCATCTTAAGTTCTGTAGCCGTAGGGAGCTTGGCGCCGGAGTAACCGACAGCCGGAGCGCCGGAGGCAAGCACATAGGCGATGCCGAACAGGGCGGCTGCGCCCAGCACTGCGATGCCGATCTTGACAAGGCTCTTGGGATCGGTGGTGGCGCGGATGTAAAGACCCACGCAGATGACCGCCGCCAGAGCGATGCCCAGCACGATGTATGCCCAGTAGAGCAGCACATTCGTTGCTGCGCCGTCATTGGCCTCGAATCCCTTTAAAGACCCCCAGACCAGGACGATCACGCTCACAACCAAGAGTGCCCACAGGCAAAGCTTGAATATTTTAGCGTATTTCTGGTTTTCCATTATAGAGTGGAATTAATGGGGTTGATTACTTCTTGTTGTACTTGACCATGGTGTCCACGAAGCGGATGGAAGAGTCTTCCATATCGATGGACAGGGCATCGATCTTGGCGATGATGTAGTTGTAGAAGATCTGGAGAATCATGGCCACGATGAGACCACCCACGGTGGTGATGAGGGCCACCTTCATACCGCCAGCCACAACGTTCGGGGAGATGTCACCGGCAGCCTGGATAGCGTCGAAGGCCTGGATCATACCGATAACGGTACCAAGGAATCCGAGGGACGGGGCGATGGAGATGAACAGACCAATCCAGCTGAGGCCGTTCTCCATGAGGCTCATCTGAACGCCGCCATAGGAGACGATGGTCTTCTCTACTACATCAATACCCTGGTCGGCGCGGAGCAGACCCTGATAGAAGATGCTGGCCACGGGGCCACGGGTTTCACGGCATACTTTCTTGGCTTCTTCGATACCGCCTTTGTTAAGAGCAGCTTCCACGTCTTCGAGGAGCTTGGTGGTGTTGGTCTTGGAGAAGGCCAGGTAAAGGATACGCTCGATAGCGAGAGCCATACCGATGATCAAGCAGATGATGATCAGGGACATGAAGCCAGCGCCACCCTCGATGAACTTGGTCTTGAGGGCCTGGTGGAGGGGAACTTCTTCACCGGAACCGGCAAACAGGTCAACGACCTCTTCGGCCTCTTCGACCTGTTCCTGAGCGGCGGGAGCTGCGCCCTCTTCCTGAGCGGAAGCAATGTTTGCAGTGAAGGTCAGAAGACCGGCGACTGCCAAAAACATGAAAAGCTTTTTCATAATCGTTTTTGTGTTGTTGTTAGTTATAAATTGAATTAGTTAGTAAAAAATATCCAATTATTTGGTCGTGCAATTTAGCAATAAAATTCTGAAAAGCCAAAGATTATTTGCTTATTTCGCCGCAAAGGTCCTTTTCCAGCATGGTTTTGACCCATTTGTTGTCGTTGCTGCGGCCCATCAGGCAGAAGAGTTTGCCCAGCGCGGCCTCGGTGGTGATGTCGGCTCCGGAAAGCACGCCGGCGTGTTTCAGGGAGGCTCCGGTGGCGTACAGGTCCATATTTACGGTGCCCGATTTGCACTGGGTGACGTTGAGCAGGATCTTCCCTTTGGCATCGGCCTCCTTTAATATATCCAGGAACCATTCCTTGGAGAGGGCGTTGCCGCTGCCGTAGGTTTCGATGATGGCGGCGCGCGTGCCTTCGTCGCACAGGACGGCCCGCATTACCTGCGGCGTCACGCCGGGGTGGACCTTCAGGATGGCTACGCGCGTGTCCAGATGGGTCTGCACGCGCAGCTGGGCGTCCCAGTAGACGGGCTTGCGGATGAGGTCCGTGTTATAGTGGATGTGGATGCCGGCCTCGGCCAGGGGCGGGCAGTTGGGGCTGGCGAAGGCGTTGAAGGCCTCGGCGCTGTATTTGGTGGAACGGTTGCCGCGCAGCAGCAGGGAGTCGAAGCAGATGGCCACCTCCGGTACGCGGGCGTGCCCTTTCTCGTCCTTGGCGGCGGCAATCTCCACGGCCGATATCAGGTTTTCCTTGCCGTCGGTGCGGGGAACGCCGATGGGAAGCTGGCTTCCCGTGAACACCACCGGCTTGGTGAGTCCTTCCAGCATGAAGCTGAGCGTGGAGGCGCTGTAGGCCATGGTGTCCGTTCCGTGCAGGATCACAAAGCCGTCGTAGTCCTCGTACTTCTCCAGGATGAGTTCGGCCAGGTTCACCCACAGGTTGGGCTCCACGTCGGAGGAATCGATGAGCGGATCGAAGGTATAGGAGTCTATCCGTACGTCGAACTTGTTCAGTTCCGGCACCTCTTCCTTGATCTGGCTGAAGTCGAAGGGTTTGAGCGTACCGTCGGAGGGATCTTCCTTCATGCCGATGGTACCGCCGGTATAAATGATTAAAACAGCGGAATTCATATGCCGAACAGTTTTATTGCATTTTGGGTGGTGATATCTTCAATTTGTTGGAGGGAAAGGCCTTTCACTTCGGCCACCTTGGCCGCGACCAGGGGGAGAAAGGCGCTTTCGTTGCGCTGGCCGCGGTGGGGAACCGGCGCCAGGTAGGGGGCGTCGGTTTCCAGGAGGATCTTCTCCAGGGGAATGCGCTCCAGGGTCTTGGCCAGGCCGGCGTTCTTAAAGGTGACTACGCCGCCGATTCCCACGGAGAAATCCCCGTACCGGTTGGCCCGTTCGTAAATCTCATAGCTGGCCGTGAAACAGTGAAGATCCCCCCGCAGATGCAGGTGTTTGCAGTCTTCGAGGATGGAAAAGAGGTCCTCCCACGCATCCCGCAGATGGATGTTCACCGGCAGGTTCATCTTGGCCGCCAGCTCCAGTTGGATTCGCAGCACTTCCTTCTGCTGCTCCTTATATTCAATGCCCTCATGATAGTCCAGGCCGATTTCGCCAATCGCCACAACGGGTTTGTTGCCCGCGAGGGCGTGGACCTGGTCCAGCTCTTCACGCCAGTTGTCGGCCACGGAACCGGGGTACAGTCCCAGCATCTCGTAGATGACGCCGGGATGGCGGTCGCCGATTTCCCACATGGCCGCGCGCTCGCGGGAGTCCACATCGGCCTGAATCATCTTCCCCACGCCCGCCTCCAGCGCGCGCTGGACGGCCGCTTCCGCATCGGGCAGCAGCCATTCGTCGTAGAAATGGGTATGGGTGTCGATGAACACGGCGCTAGAGGTTAATCATACAAATTTCGCCCATCCCTGCGACTTTTCCAAATCTTTCTTTATCCTTTATTCCTTGTTACCTGGCAACCGGTGCTGGACCTGGTCCACGGGGTGTTTGGCCTCTGATGTTTGATTACCTGGGGTGGACCTGGTCCAGTAGGTGTTTGGCCGAGGTCTGGCGAATGTTTGGACCAGGTCCGATTTCAGGTGCTGGACCAAGTCCAGCGAGTGTGGCTCTGAGGGGCCTGGGAGGCCGAAGTTGTGGACCAGGTCCAGGGGTTAAAAATGGACCAAGTCCAAAAGTGGGCTGGACCTGGTCCACAGTATGGCGTCCCAGAATGCCACAAGTGTTTGCTAATCCCACCATAGTGGCTATCTTTGCATAGAATAATGCAACATCATGAAAAGAGACTATTTTGAAGGGGCCGATGTGGCCGTGACCATCTGCGCAAAAGATGGCACCATCCTGGATATGAACGGCAAGTCCCGTCGCACTTTCCTCAAGCCCGGAGAGGAGGAGATTATCGGCAAGAACGTGTTGGACTGCCACCCGGAGCCGGCGCGTTCTCTGCTGGCCGATATGCTGAAAAACCCGCGCAAGAACGTGTATACCGTGGAAAAGGAGGGCGTTAAGAAGCTCATTTTCCAATGCCCCTGGTACGATGGTGATGATTATGCCGGCTTTATGGAACTGTCCATGGTGTTGCCGGAAGTCATCCCCAACCGTGTCCGTAAACCGCGCGGCTGATGAAGTACAAAGTAGTCATCTTTGACCTGGACGGCACGCTCATCGATTCGCTGGAAGATCTGGGAACGGCTGTCAATCATGCCCTTGCCGCCAAGGGTTTTCCCCTGCACACCTTGCCGGAATACCGGCTGATGGTGGGACACGGGGTGCGCAATCTGGTGAAGCAGGCCCTTCCGGAGCCCCTCCAGGCAGATGAATCCCTGGTGGACGAATGCCTGACCTTATTCAAATCCTACTATACAAGCCACATTGACGTGCACACACGCCCTTATCCCGGTATGGTGGAACTGCTGGGGCAGTTACATCGAAACGGTGTTCTTCTGGCCGTGGCCTCCAACAAATTCCAGTCGGGCACAGAGTACCTTGTGGACAAGCTGTTCCCTGGCATTCCTTTCGTAGCCATCCTGGGCAACCGGGAGGGTTTTCCCCTGAAACCGGACCCGGAGATAGTGGGCGAGGTCCTGCGGAAAGCGGAAGCGGCCCAGGCCGATGCCGTGTTGGTAGGCGATTCCCTCACGGATATGAAAACCGCCGCCAACGGAGGCATCCGCGGCATCGCCGTCAGCTGGGGGTACCGTACCCTCCAGGCCTCTGACACGCTTACTGTGGTTTCTTCGGCCCATGAGCTGGAGCGGATTCTGGTTTAGCCGCTCCCTCTTTTACCTTCACGGCTTTCCTGATGGTTTCCCGTTCCAGGCCAAATACTCTGGCCAGCTGGTTGACCGTGGTCTTTCGGGTCCGCCAGAGATAGGGGATAATCCGGAGCTTCTTTTCGGCCGGTAGTTGTGCCAGGTCGGCCGAGAACCATCTTTGGGTGATATCGGCCACTACTTTGTAGAATTCGCTGTCCGGGAGCATCTGGCGGGGAGCGTCTACCAGTTTTTCCTCCATTTCGGCCGGATTCAGGGAGCCGATGGTCTTAAGCCAGAAAGCCTGATCGTGGCTGAATACCTGTTCCAGGTAATTGACGTCACAGAATGTTTCCGGGATGAGGTCGCCATCATTGTCAACTAACCAGAAGACGCCTTTCAACGTTTCCCGAGTATGCATAATCCGGTCTTGCTCCCTTCTCGTGAACTTGCTCACGGGCAAACCCTTCGGCGGCTTGGATTTGTCGGCGAACATAGCACTGTAGCCTGTCCATTTATATTTATCCACCGGGGCTCCATTGTCCAATGCATTATGGGGAATATAGGCCAGGGCATTCCTGACATACCAGTCGCTATCCAGAACAAGGGCTTGCACGTCGACGTCCTTAAGGATTTGTTTTTCAAGGTATTTGGTCTGAAACCACTGGGCGTAATTGCGTTTGAGCTCATCGGCGAAGTCACAGGCGTCCAGGTAACTGGCAGCCAAAACGGCAACGTGGCAGTGATTGGATACAACACCATAAATGATAACAATGACGTTTTTTCGGTGTGCGCAAACAGCTATGTATTTGACCATAACTCCGTAATCCTCGTTATCTCGGCAAAGAATGGCTTTTTTCAGTCCTTTCATACTGATATGGAAAGGTTGTACGCTTTTGGTTTCCCCGTTCGGGAGCTTTCGTTGGACGATTCGTTGCATAATGCTAGGGTGTTAATAGTGTCGTTTCGTGTTATTGTTTAACATGTTGTGGACCAGGTCCAGCGAGTGTGGCTCTGAGGGGCCTGGGAGGCCGATGTGGTGGACTTGGTCCAGGGGGTAAAATTGGACCTGGTCCAAAAGTAGGCTGGACTTAGTCCAAAAGTAGGCTGGACCTGGTCCAAAAGTAGGCTGGACTTAGTCCAAAAGTGGGCTGGACCAGGTCCACCATCACCATCATCATCACCACCACCGCCTCCTCTTCCTCCTGTTCAGTCCTATCCATAAACTTGCCCTGGGACGTGCTGGCGGCAGAAAAAGGGCGGGTTAGGCATACGCTGGGGCCAGGGCGCAGCGGCGCAGGAGGTCGGTGGTGATGATGCCGTTCGCTTCCAGCAGACCGATGGCTTCCATCACGGGGCCGATGGGGAGGCCGGTGAGGGCGGTGAGGTCATCGGCCCGGATGCCGCGGTTCTCCTTGACGGCCATCCCCACGGCGACGGCGGCCGACCCTGCGCCGAAGGTCTTCTCCAGGTGCTGGCGGAAGCGGGCCGATGTCCACCCGCTGTTCCAGGACCCTCCGGCGCCGCGGACGCGCTTTCCCAGGCCTAACTGTCCTGTGAGTTCTTCCAGGGAGGTGATGAGCCGGGCCATGTTGCTGGCGATGAGGGAGTTGCAGCCGGCCGAGCGGGGGTCGTCGATGCGGCCGGGGAGGGCATATAGCTCCCGGTCGTAGTCCACGGCGTACTTGGCGGTCATCAGGGAACCACCCTTGGTTTTGGATTCCACCACGATGACGGCAGAGCACAGGCCGGCGATGATGCGGTTGCGGCGCAGGAAGTTCAGCGCTACCGGCGAGGTGTTCATCGGGTAGTCCGTGAGGAGGGCACAGCCGGGGCGGTGGACCATGTCGTCGGCCAGCTGGGCGTGCTGCCAGGGATAGATTTCGTCGATTCCGGTGGCCATCACGCCCACCGTGCCCAGTCCGCAGTCCAGGGCGGTTTTGTGCGCGATGCCATCGGCCCCGAAGGCCATTCCGCTCACGATGCACGGCTGCACCGGGGCTGCCGCGAAGGCCTGCACCAGTTTCCGGCACCATTCGCGTCCGTAGGGACTGATGTCCCGGGTGCCTACGATGCCAATCATCGGCCTTAAACTGAAGATTTCCGTGGGGGAAGACGTCCCGTTCAGGTACAGGCCCACGGGCGGGTCCGGCAGTTCCCGCAGTACGGCTGGGTAGTCGTCATCCATCAGGGTAAGGAAGCGGAAACCGCGTAACGCCACCCGCTCCAACTCCTTGCGTCCCCACTCCAGCTGCTCCGGTACCAGCTGGGACAGAAGGCCCGCCAGCGTTGCATCGGCATTGTCCGGCGGGGTGGCAAGATGGCCGTCAAAGAGATTCATGGGGGTATCGGCCTTTTCAAGGAGCGAAAGGCCCAGGGTAGGGTGAAAACCGAAAATTTTGTTCAGGGCGCACAGCGCCACGTGTTCATCTGTGTAACTCATGGCGCCAAAGATAATAAAACTGCCGATGGTGCTTTTTGGTGCACCCGTGCTAAGTTACTGAGTATCAGCGTGTTTGTGGATTTTCTTTAGGCCGCCCGGGATAAAGAAAAACCGCAACAAGCTTGATAATCAACGAGTTATCGCGCGAGCCCTACAAAATAAGCGGGCCGCCCGTAAAGGACGTAAAAGGCGGAAACGCTACACGATGAGCAGGGCGTCTCCGTAGGGGCCGAAGCGGTATCCTTCTTTCAGGGCTTCTTCGTAGGCGGCCATTACGCCTTTGTAGCCACCGAAGGCAGCCACGCTCATGAGCATGGTGCTCTGGGGCAGGTGGAAGTTGGAGACGATGGCGTCCGGTACCGAATACTGGTAGGGCGGGAAGATGAACTTGTTGGTCCAGCCGTCGTAGGGGTTGACCTCGTGCGTGGTAGTCACGTAGGTTTCCAGGCCGCGCATCACGGTGGCGCCAATGGCTACCACCTTCTTGCCGCTGCGTTTGGCCTTGTTGATGATGGCCGATGCTTCCTCGCTGATGATGAGGCGCTCGGA
>JAEEGH010024789.1_pt1 | contig 12079 bp, 9 predicted proteins | sample 9134181 | NCBI WGS metagenome assembly JAEEGH01 (sample SAMN16246544, study PRJNA631951) | gut metagenome | biome: gut microbiome; feature: rumen; material: DP-attached | host: Bos | place: Iran: Karaj | collected 2018-10
TCCTATAATGTTTTCTGCATGATTACAGCATCTTTATATAATCCGTTTACGTAAAAATAATCTTTGTATATTCCTATATCAACAAATCCCATCTTATGGTACAAATGAATGCCCCTTTCATTATCGGTGATCACTTCCAGTTCTATGATCCTGATCTTCATCTTCTTTGCTTGCTCGAATAATCTTTTTAGCATTTCTGTTCCTGTTCCCTGATTCCAGTACTCCTTTCTTACTGAAATCGAGAGTTTGGCCCTGTGACGGATTCTTGCTGCATGATATCCCTCTAATTCTGCTCTTGCAATAATCTGTTCGTTTTCAAGAGCTATCAAAACGATACTGTTTTCCGAGTCTTTACTCATAGCCAGTTTTCGTTTTACGCCTTCGATCGGAACAAGAAATTCGTTTTCTCCATGCAGCAAATAATCGGATTCTCCGCCTGCTTGATTCAGATAGAGAATCATTTTTTCCGCATCGTCCGGAACAGCCTCTCTGATAAAATATGTATTATTCATTTAATCCCTTAAACCTCCTATTTCCTGACATTCGGGCATATTTCAGACTTTGTGTTTTTCAACATGATCTAAAAAGCCTGCGTTTGTGAGCGGTATTTTATGCCCGATTCTCAAAGTTCCGCTCTTCCAAATATTCATTACATTCGCAATCAACATACCGGATAAGGTCATCACATATTACAAAAATGCCCGGGAAACAGTCGAAACGATTTCTGCGGACGGAAATGTCCGTCGAAAAAGGCAGCCGGATCACCGAAAAGGCTTATCTCCAGCACATCTGACAGCTTATGTGTCCCTGCGTGACATCAAGACTACTGTCTCCACATGGCACGAGGAAATGAAACTACTAATTCATACCTGCGCCGGTAAGCGGGAACTTGTCCACTGACTGCTGCCTGTTCGCAAAATCGTGTCCAGGAACATATCAACGTTTTACCTGTTCGTCAGGAACATATCAACCGATTTTGGACACCTACCCGTTATCGGGAACATGTCGACAAGCTGGAATATATCTTGATTTTAGTTTTGATATCGTATCTGCTGTTCTTTGATCATCGGATACCGAATCAATGCTTTTCCGTCTGTTGCCTCTTTGTGCATATCTACGGCTGTAATCTGAGAATTCTCATATGTTCTGTAATAGTAAATTCCCCGATCCATGTTACAGCAGGAAGAATATACGGTTATCTCATATTTTCCTTCGCCTAGACAAACACAGCCTCTTTGTTGCTCTACGGACCCCAGAATGTGGAAAAACTGGCTTACACTTTCCTCCTCCGAATTGCCGGAAACTGAATTCATGCAGGTAAACGCCGCCTTCACAAACCTTGATGCAGAGGAAAGATCACCGGGCATTCCCATCGCGCCCATTCCACGGCTGTATTCCGTAATCTCCAGACCCTTGGCGAAAGTATTTGTCACAGGTTTATTTGACAAATGCATATAATTGCTGAGATGAAACATCTGCTGATCAAAGGTTGGATTGTTGGTCATGACCCCCACCGGATCATCGTATACTCTGATGCCATCTTTTAGAGGTTCAACTACAATCGTTCTTTTTTTATCCGCAATCATCCAATGCAACGGCGTTAACGGAAGCTCCGGGCTAAAACTTATATTTACCGGATTCATCCGGGAAATAAGTGTCTTTGCCTCATCGACATCGGCACAGCGACTGAGGATCCATGGTATGAATTCAAATGGTGCTACATTGTCCGCATCCGGAACTTCTGCCTTATAAGCAGCGTTCCCGGGAAAATTTAATCCAGCAATTCCAAGGCCTTTCTCATTTACGGCATCATAGAAGAGCGGATACCCCTCCACAACAAACGCTGTTCCGATCATTGCATAATGATGATTGATGCCCTCGCATTTGCGAAAGATAAAGGGATAGTTTCTTGGCACAATAGTGATCTCTTCGTGATAAGAAAATTCCAGATCCAGATTGCGTCCGAAATAATGATCCTTTGCATAATAAGTTGCTGCTGTACACATCTTCATCTTCTCCTGTTTCTATAAATGCCGACACCATCTTCCAGTTCAAACACTCTTGTCGGCTTTATGTATTTTTCCTTAACATCAATACTACGCACTCGACGTCGTTTTCGTTGAGCAACACCTTGCCACCGTCTTCAGCGTCATAATCTACGCGGAATTTAAACCTTATTCGTTTACGGGTGCGGCCATCTTTCTATCGATTTATTATCTCTGTTACTGAATCAATCAGATCCTCACTGAATCCTTCCAGATCTTTCAGGGTGATGACCTTCTTTTTTATGAATATGGCAATATCCCATATAGCTTCGGATTTATTTATTTCCAGCATCACCCCCGGATGCTTCTTATCATTTTTGATTCTCTTTTCAAGTTCCCAAAAGTGATCAGAAGCATTTCCCGGAGAACTCAACATTTCGATATACGTCTTTGTCAATTGCTCCATATAATGCTCCTGCCATTCAGGAACTCTTTCGCGAAACAGTTTCCAATCTGCCTTTGATATCTCTACCATAACCCAATCTCCTCAATCTCAAAACCGTTTCAGTTCATCTATCATTGCAGATCTTCTCGGATACTGCGCTCTAAACTTTGCTGCCAGTTCAGCTGCAAGTTCCCTGCCTCCCGGCCGAGTTGCTATTTTCTTCAAAGTTCTTGCTATATACTTGTAATCGCGCCTATTCTTTGAAGTACGAGCCTGCCTGTCTGCCGCATTTGCCAATACCTTCAGGCACCTGTCCGGATACATACTAAAAAGCTTCTTTCCATAGGCATCAATAACGTATTCGTTGTCAGGCTCTGCATTATCCATGATCAGGTCATATCTGTCCTCAATGCTTAACCAGAGATTGATCGCCGGCAATTTGTCAGCAAATTCGTTCAGTAATTCTTCCCATCTGACCTTCCACTTTTCAGCGGTGAATAGAGCCTTGTATTCCAGATAATACTTCTCATCACCGGTATGAGCTACCATCATATTGTAAAGTTCTGAGTTATAAGCCGCCGTATCTCCTTGTATCCTATATATTTCCATCAGAGCTTTTCTCGGTCCATCAGACCAGTATGAGTCCGAACGACTACCTATCTGTTCTCTGTAGAGCCTGATTGCTTCATCATAATTACCATATTCTGTCTCAATCTGTGCCAACAACTCTTTATTAGTATATCTGTCGCTGGATCTTAAGGAATCCCTGATCTCCTGTATTGGTCTCTTCTGGTCAGCCAGAACCCTTACATAGTAATCTTCCTTTACATGAAGTGAATACTTCAAGATATCCTTTTCAGGAATCTGACGTTTCAAATCATCCATAACTTTCAAAAGGAACTGTTCTTTTTTTGCAAGCTCATCATCGCTCTTAAAATGCTTAAGGACAAAATCATAGATTCCATCCTCCATATAGTCAAAGACTCTTCCGTCCAGATGCTCCAATAATATATCCAGCATTTGTTCGTGAGAAAGGATCTGCTCCCCATCTTTATATATGGTTTCCCAAATTTCATAAACACACGCACAAAAATCTTGCGTTTCTCCGTTGGAATCATCCTTATCAGTATTGCTCCACTTTACATATGTCCAATTACAGAGTTCAAAAAGATCCGCATATCTGCTCTCAGCACTTAGCCCTTCCTTAGCACCTTCCAGGCCTTCCGTCACATCCATGCAAAGGCCGCCGCAGTCTCGCCAGTCAACAAATCCCCTTCTTGTATTGTTAACAAACGCCGCTGTTATGAACTTCTTATAATCCTGCAATTTCATATCTCAAATCCCTGCTTCATTTATTGATCTTGCCCTTCACCGACCTCTTCTGCCGTTGTCGTATAAACTGTATATTCGAAGCATCAAGGCGTCTTACTTCATATCATCCCTAATTTCCCAATGTCCGTACCTTTTTCCACCAACCCGTTCTATACGGCCAGCTTCCTTAAGAGCACTCATATATCTCACCAATGTTCTTCTGGCAATTCCGGTCTCTGTTGACAATTGATCAAGTGTAATATCCGGCTTGCTGCGAATTATCTCAATTATCTTTAGTGCCAAAGTGTCATCCAAAGTGCCATCGGTCTTGGCACTATGGCCCTTTGGCACTTTGGGCTGATCTATAAGGGCACTCCTGAGCGCCGGGAAATACACTCTGATTCCGGTTCCAAGTATCTCATATCTTGGAAGCTCTGCGCCAAGCGCTATGCACTCATCACAGATCTTTTGAATCCCCTGTCCCCAGGTTTCTATATATCCCGCTCTGAAAAAAACATTGGCTATGTCAGGATTATACGGGATGGAATCATGCGGCTGCATCAAGGTTTCCGCAGTCCATCCCTCAGGAAGGATACAGCGGTTGCTTATAATAATTTGCTCTTCCTCAATCCGTATCTGTATCGGAGTACCATACATGTAACAGTTATGAGCGATGGCGTTGTATATCGCTTCGCGGATGGCGTTCCGCGCAAAAGGATAAGTCTCTACACGCCGATCGTGTTCATATGTGATTTTTGCCTTCAAATACTTGAGATATATCAGATCCACAACCTTATCTGCCGTAGATATAAGTGAACCTTCAAGATCATCATGATACGCCACTGTTCCGCGCTCAAATTTGCCGACTTTAACATAACTACCGTTCTGCACAATACTCGGATCACCGTAGAACAGCAGCACGGCAGAACGCTTCAGCTTGCCGTTTGATAAAAGCTTCAACTTGGACAGAAGTTCCTCATTTGAAATATTAAGCTCAGCCTCAGTCATACGCTTGCTGCGAAGCGCCTCTCTCCTGAATATCTTAAAACTCTCCGCATCCAGGTCGTCAACGGTAATTCCATCGACAGTTACATCTTCCCACCTGACGCCGGTCTTTTTCGTGATAAACTCTGTCAAAGCAATCCCTGTCAGCTGCTGCTTAGTTGCACCGCTCCTATAGTGAAACTCACCATGATAACTGATGGGAAATGAACTCGGATCAACCTTTATTTCAAGATAGTCTTTCCCGTCCTTCGTATGCTTATTCACATCCGCAACAATACCCAGCCCTTGCTGGATCTTATTCGGGATATCTTCCATCAGTTTTTTAACATCCTTTACGCCGACAACATTACCGGCATCGTCAATACCGATATAAATGGTACCGCCCTGAGCATTGGCAAAACCGCAAAGCCACTTCAGATATTCATCCCTCCAGGATTCCTTATACTCTATGTTTTGACTTTCTGCCATTAAACTATCTCCCTTCGTTCTTAATCCTGTGATAGTCTTCCATCTCGACGTCAAGCGTAATCGTTCTTTCCCGGGTGTTGCTCATTCGCTGTAAAAGGCACACCGTCTCGACATGCACAGTATGCGGGAACATATCGCAACAGCGGACCTTTACCACCCTGTAACCGCCATCGATAAATGCTTCAAGGTCGTGAGCGAGACTTGTGGGCTTGCATGAAATGTAGATTATCCTGTCCACTCCGTATGAGATGATCTGCTTAAGAGCCTTGGGATGTATGCCCTCACGCGGAGGATCGAGGATTATGGCATCGGGTGCCTCTTTTATTGTATCGAGGACCTTAAGGACGTCTCCGCAGATAAATTCGCAGTTCTGAAGGTCGTTGAGTTCGGCGTTCTCACGGGCTGAGACAACAGCCTCTTCCACTATCTCGACACCGATGACCTTCTTTGCTACGGGAGCGATGACCTGAGCTATCGTCCCTGTTCCGGAGTAAAGGTCGTAAACAACCTTGCCCGTAACATCCCCGAGGAAATCACGAGCGATGCGGTACAGCACCTCGGCTCCGAAGGAGTTGGTCTGGAAGAACGAAAATGCGGTGATCTTGAATATAAGACCGAGGATCTCCTCAAAGAAGAAATCCTTTCCGAAGACATCAAGCTTGCTCTGTGCCTTAAGCGCATCAGCCGGGTCGTCGTTTAAGGCGCGGCTGATCCCGACGATACTTCCGTCAAGATTGAGCGCACGTAGCCTCTTTGCCAGTACCTCAAGGAACATCCTCTCCGTGATATCAAGGCATCCCGCTCTGAAGACAGGCCTTTCGTCCTCATCCTCGAAGATCGGAAGCGAAAGGATCTCCTCAACCATTTCGGAATCTTTGGGAACAGGCTCGCACTTCCACTGCGACGTCGTAACAAGGTTTACGAGTATCTCGCCGGTCGTGGCGGCGCGCCTGATCAACAGGTGACGAAGGTAACCTTCGTGCGAAAGTTTGTGCATGTAGGTAAGGCCAAACTCACGGCATGTCGAAACCACAGTGTCAATGATCCTGTTATAGTCGGGATTGACGATATGGCAGTCCGTTATCTGCTCGATATCGTAGAAGCTGCCCTGTCTGTGAAGTCCGAGTGTAAGCTCTCCGCCCTTCGCGCAGTCACCAAAAGTGAACTCCATCTTGTTGCGGTATCCCCACTCCATCGGGCTCTGCTCGATGCCGGTAAAGTCGTAGTCTTCTTTAATGACCGCATCAAGAAGCTTCTTGACCTGAGTCTTCTTGAGCGCAAGCTCATCCTTGTACTCAAGCCTCTGGTACGTGCAGCCTCCACATCTCTCAAAGTGAGGGCAGACGGGCTTCCTCGACTCAAGCGGCGAGCGTTCGATCACTTCGTGGAGCCTGCCGCTTATGTAGTTCGAGTGCTTCCTGCCCATCGCGAACCTTACGGTCTGACCCTCTATTGTCCCCTTGACCTTGACCTTCTCGCCTTCACAGTGGAGGACTCCCGTACTCGGGAACTCCGTTGTTTCGACTTTTCCTGTATATTCCACGCCTTTTTTCATTCCTGTTTTCCTCTTATAAATTACTTCTTTACTTTATCTCTGCAAAGTGTTAAAATATTACATTATAAACGTATGAACGCATCGGTTGTAAGACCATATATATATTTCACAAAGGAGTGATCACATGAATCCCAAGATACACACCGAAGCTGTTGATTATCTTTTTAAAGCCGTACTGAGCCTAAAGGACGAGACCGAGTGCTATACCTTCTTCGAAGATATCTGCACCATCAACGAGCTCTTGTCCCTCGCCCAGCGTTTCGAAGTGGCAGCCATGCTGAGGGCCGGCAAGACCTACCTCGATATCGCGGAGAAGACCGGCGCTTCCACAGCGACCATCAGCCGTGTCAACAGGTCTCTCAACTATGGCAACGACGGGTACGACATGGTATTCGACCGTATTCCACCCGCTCCCCAGTTAAAGAAATGATCCGGTGTGATCACGCTCCGCCTGATGCCCGTTCGTGATCAACAAAAGCGACATCCGGTCACACGATCAGTCAAAAGAAAAGATATCTTCGAGCTCTTCGCGAGTCAGCTTGCCAAGGAAGACTTCTCCTCCCGTCAGGCACGAATCCGAGAGCTCCTTTTTCTTTTGCTGGAGCTTATATATCTTCTCTTCTATGGTTCCCTTTGTTAAGAGCTTGAGGACGTAGACATTCTGCGTCTGACCGATCCTGTAGGCTCTGTCCGTTGCCTGGTCCTCGACTGCGGGATTCCACCAGGGATCGTAGTGGATGACAGTGTCGGCTCCTATAAGGTTGAGTCCCGTTCCGCCGGCCTTGAGCGAGATCAGGAAGATGTCTTTCTCTCCGCCGTTGAACCTCTTTGCCATATCAAGTCTCTCCTCGGGCGGCGTACTTCCGTCAAGGTAGAAATAGTCTATGCCCTTTTCCTTAAGCTCCCTGCCGATGATCTCCAGCATGCCCGTAAACTGTGAGAACACAAGTGTCCTGTGCTCGTTGGCGATCGCGTTGTCTATCTGCTGCATGAGAAGGTCGAGCTTGCCGCTTCCGCCCTTGTAGTTGTCAAGGAATGTGGAAGGGTGACAGCAGATCTGCCTGAGCCTCGTAAGCGCAGCAAGGATCTTCATCTTGCTTCCCTCAAATCCTACTGTCTCTATGCTGCCGAACAGGTCTCCCCTGATCTCGTTCATGTAGGACAGATAAACATTACGCTGCTCTTCCGACATGGGCGTAACGATCTTCTCCTCGAGCTTTCCGGGGAGCTCTTTGAGTACGTCCTTTTTCATACGTCTCATTATGAACGGACTGATCCTCATGTTGAGATTCTCGAGAACCTCTTTGTCACCGTTTATGATCGGCTTCTCGTAACGTGTGGCAAACTTGCTGTGCGTCATGAGGAAGTTCGGCATGATAAAGTCAAATATCGACCACAGCTCCGAAAGCGAATTCTCGATAGGAGTACCGGTGAGCGCGAACCTGTGGTCGGCGCTGAGCAGTTTAACGGACTGGGCACTCTGAGATGCCGCGTTCTTAATGAACTGCGCCTCGTCGAGGAACACAGTTCCGAACACGATCTTTCTGTAAAGTCCGACATCGCGCCTCATGAGCGGGTAAGAAGTGATAAGTACATCAACGCTCTCATATGCGTCAATAAGCTTCTTGCGCTCCTCGGGAACACCCGTGACCACGCATGCGCGCACATCGGGTGCGAAGCTCTGGAACTCGTCCATCCAGTTGTAGATGATCGAGCTCGGGCAGACGATGAGGAAATGCGGATGCTGTTTCTCGGGGCCGTCAAGCATGGCACGGATATAGACGATGGTCTGGAGTGTCTTGCCGAGACCCATGTCGTCTGCGAGGATGCCACCGAGACTGTTGCGGGCGAGCGTCATCATCCAGCCGAAGCCTCTGACCTGGTACTCGCGCAGCTGTGCATTGATGCCCTTCGGGATCTCGTATTTTTCCTCATGTTCGCTGCTGATATTCTCGATGAGATTTATGAAATCTTCGCTCTTCGTAACCGAAAAACCGCTTCTTTCAAAAGCACCGTCAAGGTAGAAAGCGTTACTCTTGGTGAGCTTGATACCGCCCTCCGTGAAGTTCTTCGAGGTCACGCCGAGGTTGTCCATGATGACAGCGAGCTTCTCAAAGTCGTCGTCCATAAGGTTGATGAAGCTGCCGTTCTCAAGCCTGTAGTACTTCTTCTTTACCCTCAGGGAGCGGAACAGCCTTTCAAGCTCCTTCGGGCTCATGTCTCCGTATGAGAACTCCATCTGAAGAAGGTCCATGTCACTGCTGACCCTGAGGCCCACATTGAAGTTGCCGCCCGAAACGACCTTGAGTTTCTTGAAGTCTTCCGAGTAGTAGATCTGCGCAACGTCCGTCAGGACGGTCTTGTCGCTGATGAGGAACTCGTAAAGCGCCGACTCGTTCTTTAAAAGATAAAAGCCAGTGCGTGCCTCAAATCCGAGGTCCTCAAGACGCGAAAGGATATCGTCCTCCTTCTCGCGCTGTCTGAGGATGATATAGTGATCGCTGTCGGGGTTCTCGAAGCTGCTGAACTCGTAGTCGGCATAAACGAACCTGACCTGCGCTTTTATTCCGTTTTGATATCTGTCAAAGAAGATCTTGCACGAAAGCTCGGGCGAGATGTACCTGTCGGCAAGCTCCTCGGGGATGTCGATGTCCATGAGATCACCGATCTTCGGGAGGACCTCCTCGAGGAACCTCTTTTTGTTGTCGTCCCTGAAGATGAGAGGCGGCTTCTCGGTTCCGAGTGTATTAAAGAACGGTGCGTAGTTTCGCCTGAAACGCGCATCGGGGATAAAGACGGCGCCGTTGTAGTAGATAAGCTCTCCGCTCTTCATAAGCGGTATAACCGCTTCCTTGTCGTGATAATCGAGGAGGATCGCGTCGTCAACTATATCGAGATCGTATTTGATGTTGGGGTTCTTGTCGAACACTCTCACATTCTCGTAGACTCTTTCTCCGAGGATGAGAGTGAACGTGTACTTGCCCACGCTGTGTAAGAGACGCATGAGCAGATTCTTCGACAGAGTCATCATCGCCCTGTTAAAGATCCTGGTACCGGTGATATCGTCGCCGAGCTCAAGGAGCTCGTAACCCTCGATAATGAAATCGAGGATCTCCTTTGAGGACTTGTCAAACTCGCTCTCCCACCAGACGAACTTGACATCCTTGCCTAGCATTATGTCCTCATGAGCGAGGTAATCGCTCACGAAGCGTTTAAGATTCTGTACCTTGTAAAGCCTGTCTTTACCGACCTTGACCGAAAGGTAGCAGCGGCTCTCATTGTCGGAAAACATCTGGGGGATGGTGATCACCGGCTCAAGATGGAACACTTCGACTGCGCTCACGCTGTCCTGCGTGCTCCTGAAGTGGTCGATGCACATGCACGCCCTTCTGTCCTCGGGCGATTCGATCTGGGCAAACCTGTTCTTTTCCTGCCGTCTCATCACGGCAAAAAGTCCCGCGATCGCATGCTTGCAGGCGCCTTTTTCCTTGAGGCTCCCCGCACAGTTGCAGGAATACCCCACCTCGCCGTTCTCTTCGGAGAGCATAACGGTATACTCCACGCCGTCGACAACCTCGACGCGTATCTTGCCCGTAAGCCGTTCGGTGCTCATCCGGCGCACATTACCGTTCCTGAAGCATCTGATGCCCCGCGAATAGGTAAGTTCACTCGACGCGAGCGCCCTTATGATCTGTCTGTTGAGCTGTATCATGATTTCACGCCTTTCCCCTGAGAAGACACCCTGCCGAAACCGGCCCGTCAAAAGCCACCGTGATGATCTGCCCTGCATGCGGACAGCTCTCCATCGCGGTACCGTCCTCCGCGGTGATCGAAAGCACTTTGACGAACCTTTCCTTGACCGGTCCGGGTTCAAGCACTTCAAGCGTGTCGCCCACGCAGAATTTGTTCTTCTGGGTGATAACACCCGTATGATCCGTCTCGCCGTTTCTTTCTACAGTTCCGTAGTAAACGTACTCTTTTACATACGTGCTGTCCTCATATACCATCGCCTGTGCCGGAGGCTTTCCGTAGTAGAATCCCGTGTAGAACCTCCTGTTGGTGCACTTGCCTACCTCCTCGAGGTAGGTCTTTCTGTTCCTGTCGTAGAGAGCGGGGTCGGTAAAATAGTCATCTATCGCGTTCCTGTAGGCTCTCGTCACAGTAGCCACATAAAGCGCACTCTTCATCCTGCCTTCGCACTTGTAGGACGTGATCCCCGCATTCACAAGGTCATCGATATGATCTACCATGCACAGATCCTTGGAGTTGAAGATAAATGTTCCGCGGTCGTTCTCTTCGACCGGCATGTATTCACCGGGTCTTGTCTCCTCGACGAGGTGATATCTCCACCTGCAGGGGTGAGTGCACTCACCGAGGTTGGCGTCCCTGCCGGTAAGGTAATTGCTGAGCAGACATCTGCCCGAATAAGAGATACACATTGCTCCGTGAACAAAGCTCTCGATCTCCATGTCCTCGGGGATGTTGTCCCTCAGTTCCCTGATCTCCTCAAGAGAAAGCTCTCTTGCCGAAACGACCCTCTTTGCTCCCTGCTCGTACCAGAAACGGTACGTGAGATAATTGGTGTTGTTGGCCTGGGTGCTGATATGACGCTCAAGCGAAGGAGCGTACTCACGTGCAAGCGAGAAGACTCCGGGATCGGAGATGATGAGTCCGTCGGGAGCGATCCGTTCGAGCTCTGTAAGATACTTTTTCATCTCTTCGAGATCACCGTTATGGGCGGTGATATTGACCGTCACGTAGACCTTTCTGCCCCTTTCGTGGGCGTACGCGATACCTTCGATCATATCGTCGCGCGAAAAGTTGACCGCCTTGGCACGAAGACTGAATATGTCTCCGCCTATATAAACGGCATCTGCTCCGAAATCGACAGCGGTTTTAAGAACAGGCAGACTGCCTGCGGGCATAAGAAGCTCAGGTTTTTGACGTCCCTGCAGATTCGATCCGGTCTTTTGCTGTTCTTTCATCTTTCCATCGATCTCCTGTTATTGTTTGTAAGTGAGTGCCGCGCCGTCCCCGACCGGAACGATCACAGTCACCAGTCCTTCCGTGTGCGTCAGTTCGTGAAGGAACTCCCTCATCCTCTCGTGGATGGTTCTGTCCCGCCTCTCGATCCCGAAGCGCGACTCCGCGATCGTGCCTTCGAGGAGGACATTGTCCGTCAGGATCAGTCCCCCGGGTGCGAGCAGCCTCCTGCAGTCCGCGAAGAAGCTGCTGTACTGTCCCTTCGCCGCATCAAGGAAGATAAAGTCGTAGGGTCCTTTAAGTACCCCAAGCACCTCAAGTGCATCA
>JAEEGH010024795.1_pt1 | contig 12076 bp, 7 predicted proteins | sample 9134181 | NCBI WGS metagenome assembly JAEEGH01 (sample SAMN16246544, study PRJNA631951) | gut metagenome | biome: gut microbiome; feature: rumen; material: DP-attached | host: Bos | place: Iran: Karaj | collected 2018-10
CATGGAGAAAGCGGAATCCGCAATTATAATCTTAGATATTTATAATCATTCAATCCCGTATAGATCTACATTGCTTTAGCATGAAGGTTTTCTTCTTTTTCTGAATTATTTACAATCCCTTTTTTCATCCAAATCCCGGTTTTATAGCGAATTAAGCATACAATAGCGGTAATTGTCCAGGTAAGACCGGTTGTAATCCAGATTCCCCAAAAGCCGATTGGAATAAGATGTCCAAAAAGGATGATTGACGGAACTTTTGTAAGGAAGGGAGCAATTCCGATTCGGCAGGCTACTTCGCAGATACCGTTTATCATAGAAAAAGCAGTGTCACCGCAGCCGTTTAATACTGCACGCGGTACGTAAATCATTCCCAGGGCAAAATAACAGACAGATGTAATCATCAGGGCTTTGGCACCGATTGAAATTACCTGAGGGTCTTTTACAAAAGCTCCGATAATCGTGCTTCCTAAGAAATGGAAAACCGGCAATACGGAAAGACTGAATATCAGTACAATAAAAGAACCACGATGGAAACCTTTTTTTACTCTTTCTATCTGACCTGCTCCAAGATTCTGACCAGAATAATTTGTGATTGCGGCTCCAACTGAACCGTAAGGCTGCTGAACAAGCTGTTCTACCCTCATTACGATTGTGTAGGCTGCCATGACAGTTTCGCCAAAGGTGTTTACAATTCCCTGCAAAACCATCATCGAAATAGAAATCATTGAACCTTGCAGCGAAATTGGGATTCCGAATCTGAATGAACGGGCAATTATGGCAGTGTGCGGTTTTAATTCATCCTTTGTGAGTCGGAAATATTCAATTTTTTTGTAGGAATAAATCAGACTGGTAACAGCAGAAATTGCCTGTGAAATGATTGTAGCCAGAGCAACGCCGAAAACTCCCCAGTGGAAAGCCAGTACAAAGACCAGATCCAGGACAAGATTTACAATACTGGAAAGAATGAGAAAATATAAGGGCGACTTGGAATCACCAAAGGCACGGAGGATTGATGCAACGCCATTGTAAAACGCTATAAAAAGGATGCCGCAGCAGGTTGTACGCATGTAGATGATTGAGTCGTGGAGGATGGAGGGCGGGCAGTTAAGAAGCCGCAGCAACTGGGGACAAAAAGCAAAGGCCAGAATGCTCACTATAATAGAAGCTAATCCTAAAACATAAACTGAATTGCCTATTGTTGCACGTACGTTTTTATAATCCTTGGCACCAAAATACTGGGCAACTACAATTCCTATACCGATTGCCAGTCCTGAACTGAGTGAAAAACAGAAAAAGCCCATGGAGCCGCAGGTGCCGACTGCCGCAATTGCATTTGCACCGACAAAGTTACCAACGATAATGGAATCTACCATATTATAAAACTGCTGAAAGATGTTTCCGATTAAAAGGGGTGCCGCAAATGAAAGAATGTGCTTTACTGGAGAACCGACAGTCATATCGGTTATGTTATTTTTTGCCGCATTTTTTTGCCTTGTGCTGCTGACAGGCTTCTTTGTATTCATATTCATCGGTTTTAATATAGTGATTTTAATATTTTATAGAATGTATTTTGTTATCAAATAATTGAACGAATCTTTATTCCCCCTGCTATTTCCAATTAATTAAAAAAATGCTAAAATCCTTTTACATTTCATTTTATGGAGGGTACAAATTATGGTACCAGTTTTAATTAAAGATTTACTTTCTTCTAAACCGGACGGTCGCAGTGTTAAGGTTTGCGGCTGGGTTCGTACTGTTCGTGACTCAAAAGGTCTTGTTTTTATTCAGGTAAATGATGGCAGCTGCTTTGCCAACATTCAGCTCACTTTTGATAGAAATAATCCTTCCAAAAATGCAAATGTAAATCAGATTGAAGAAGAACTCAAAAAGCTCAACACAGGTGCTTCTATCCGCGCTACAGGTTCCCTGATTGAATCTCCTGCAAGCGGTCAGGCTGTTGAAGTTACTTTGGAAACTCTTGAATGTCTTGGCACTTGTAATCCAGATGAATATCCTCTTCAGAAAAACAAGATGTCTATGGAATATCTTCGCGAAGTTGCTCACTTGCGTGCAAGAACTAACACTTTTGGTGCTGTTTATCGCGTTCGTAACCAGATGGCATTTGCGGTTCATTCATTTTTCCAGGAGCGAGGTTTCCAGTATATAAATGCACCTGAAATCACTTGCTCGGATTGTGAGGGCGCGGGAGAGATGTTCCAGGTTACAACTTTGAGCATGGAAAAAATTGCTGAATTGGGTGTAAAGGCTGGAATTGGCGGCATGAAAGTTGAAGATGCCCACAAAATTGTTGATTACTCTAAGGATTTCTTTGGAAAGAAGGCTTCTCTTACTGTATCTGGTCAGCTTGAAGCAGAAACTCTTGCAACTGCTTTGAGCCGAGTTTACACTTTTGGACCAACTTTCCGTGCAGAAAACTCTAACACACCTCGCCATCTTGCTGAGTTCTGGATGATTGAACCTGAAATGGCTTTCTATGACCTGGATGATGACATGGATATTCAGGAAGACTTTGTAAAATATCTTTTGAACTGGGCTTTGACAAAGTGCCGTGAAGATTTGGAATTCTTTGATAAGCGTATTCAGCCTGGTTTGATTGAAAGCCTTACCAAAGTTGCAAATGCAAAATTTGTACGCATAAGCTATACGGAAGCGATTGCAAAATTGGAGGAAGCGGCTGCAAAGGGTGCTAAGTTTGAGTTCAAGCCTTACTGGGGCTGCGATATTGCAACTGAACACGAGCGTTATCTTACAGAAAAGATTTACGGCTGCCCAGTTATGGTTTACAATTATCCTAAGGAGATAAAATCCTTCTATATGAAACAGAATGATGACGGAAAAACTGTAAAAGCCGTTGACGTTCTTGTTCCTGGAATTGGCGAACTTATTGGCGGTTCTGAACGTGAAGAAAACTACGACAAGCTTCTTGCTGCATGTAAAGAACGCAATATGGATATGTCTAATTACGAATGGTATTTGGATTTGCGCCGCTTTGGTACAGTTCCTCATTCTGGATTTGGACTTGGATTTGAACGTCTCATGAGATATGTTACCGGTATGGAAAATATCCGTGATGTAATTCCTTATCCACGCGCACCAAAGCTTGCAGATTTCTAAAAAGCATTAGCAGGAAGAATATTTTTACATCAGAAGATTTTATGGGAATGGAAGAGAATAATCTAAAGAAGATAAAAAAAATTAAGATAAAACTCAAGCATTCACAAAAAATCAAGAAATTCGGGCAGAAACTTTATTTGTGCTGCTCGAATTTCCAGAACAATACCTTGTGGGAAAGCGCCTCTTCCTGCTCTTTCGGCTTTATATTTTCCTTCATTCCTCTTGTACTTATAATCCTTACAATACTTACAGGCATTTTCAGAATTTCACCGGGCATTATCAACTATACGATGAAGTTTGCAGATACAATTCAATCAATAGTTGATATCAACCCCTTTATACAGACAATTCTGAATATGAAAACCTTTCATGCAATTGATATAGTTCTCGCCTTCTGGATAATCTGGATGGCAAGAAAACTTTTTATTTCCATCATGCAGGCAATGACAAAGATTTTCCGTTCAGTTTCCAAGCGAAAAAACATTCTTAATCAGCTTTTTGTTTTTCTTCTGGAATTTCTGATTGTTGTAATAATCGCCGCGGTAATCATTTTTTCTTTTGTAATGAATCAGCTGGTAACTTCAAGCTCTTTTGACCAGGTGCGCGAATTCTTCCCTAAAATCGTAAATGAAAATTCACATCATATTGTCACCCTGATTATGTATTTTGTAATTTTTATCTGCACGATTTTTGTTTACAGGATTATGGCTGGAACAAAACCACCAGTTCTGCTCTGTATTCTTTATGCAGCTTTGAACGTACTTGCCTTCTTTTTGATTTCTCTGCTTATAAACAAATTTACAAACCTTACAAAATACAATGTTGTTTATGGTACAATTTCTTCTCTCGTAATTTTGATGATGAGGGTTTACTTTTTCTTTATTTTCTTTTTGTTTTTTGCCCAGATGATTTACGTAAGCCAGTTTTTTGACACTCTGCTTCTGAGTGAAATCTATCTTTTACCGACAATCGAAACTAAAGGACTTATGCCATCCTTCCGCAGAATGATGTTTGTAAATCCTGCCGCCCTTAAAACTACCGAGAATTCAAAATTCTACAAAGCAGGCGACCTTATTTTTACCAAAGGTGATTCAGCTGAACAAATTTATTACATCCGCAAGGGTAAGATAATGGAAGAAACTGAAGGAAGTCCTGTTTTCCATGAATCCGGCGAATTTGTCGGAGAAGCCCAGTGCATTTTGAATCAACCACGAATCGGTAACTGTCTTGCGGTTCAAGATTCCAAGCTGCTTGTTTTTTCCAAAGACGAGTTTATGGATTTGATGCAAAAATCTCCAAAAGCCGCCTCAAAAGCAATCTCCAAAATCTCCGAAGAAACCGCCACAATCTACAATGTATAAGAATGCAGAATTGGAGTTCGGCTCGGGTACAGGAGAAATTACAAAAAAAAGACTAAGAACAGCAGTTTCAAAAAAACTCCGTTCCTAGTCTATATTTCTAATTTTAAAACATAGATTTTGAATCTATAAATTGATTCTTCGTCATTTTAGACTTACTTAGTCCATTTTCCTTCAAAAGTTACACTGCTCATTTTAACTGCTGTACCTTTCCATGAAATTGAATTATCATCTATACGTTCTGTGTCCCCTTCAAAGAAAAGTGGGGTAACTCCAAAAGGCACTTTTACAGGGTAAGCTTTCATAATAGGAACGGTACTCGCAGCTTCTGTTACTATTGTATCATTTTTTATATTACCTTGAACAAAATAGGAACCTTTCTTTCCTCCTGCATTGTACTTAAGATAGCCAAGAAAACTGTTATCTTTTTTCTCAATAACTTCGATTGAGAAACTATATTTTCCGTCAAAATAGGTACCTTCAAACATAGTGCCTTTTTGTAAAAATTCATTAGGTTTGAATTTTGCCAGATAAGCAGCTTCTGCTTCCTTTTTACGATATTGTGTTAAAGCATCGCCTTCTTCTTGTAGTTTTTTTTGCAATTTTAACAAGTCAGTTTCTGAAATACTGCTTTTTTTCTCTACTGAACCATCACTCATATTTGCCATTGCATAAAAAACATCACCAAAATCATCTTCATATTTTCCAAAAGAAAGTTTGTGTGAATATCTTGCTTCCTCCCATTCTTTTTTCCCCTGTTCACCAGGAAAAAGATTATGAATAGTATGCTTATAAGATAATTCAAGTGATAATAAATTATCTTTTATTTTTCCTCGTCGTTCAATTTTAATTTCTGAAACATAATCATCTGTAAGACCACCATCTTTACTAACAAGTTTGGAAATATAATTATATTCAACAGTAGTGATTACATCATCCAATAAGTCATTTTCATTTAGCGGGAGCCAATCTTGAGCAAACAAACAACATCCAACCGACACAAGCATAATTAATGCCACCAATTTTTTCATATTAACACCTCTATTTGTAATTTCAAGAAATTGTTTACTATATAGCACAGAATCAACTTCTTGATTTTTATTAAAATTATAATTCAACATTTTGTTGCTGTCAATTTTTAAACATCAAAATATTGTTATTATAACTTTATATGGGATTCAAAGAAAGATTAAGAGAGGAAATAGAATATCAAGGTCTATTAGTAAAGGAAGTTTCTGCATCTTTAGGAATCAGCAACAGTACATTTCTCTCATATATTGATGCTAGAGGAGTCCTTCCAAATGTTGAAACTGCTGTAAAAATCGCACAATACCTTGGTGTTACTGCTGAATATTTAGTTAATGGAAACACAGAATCTATTCTCTCAGAATCTGCAAGGAGTGAATCTCCCAAAAGTACACATTCTTCTTCAAGCGCAGAAAAAAAACATCTTTTGGAATGTTATGAAAAACTTTCTATACATGATAAAGAAATCCTGATAAAAATTTCAGAAGCAATGACAAAACAATAACAAATACAATTCACAAAGAATTTGAATTGATTAAAAAAAACCGCTATAATCCTTATATGTCACGTGAAAAGATTGTTGTTTTAGATTTTGGGTCGCAGTATGCACATTTGATTGCAAAACGCTTTAGAATGTTGGGATATTATTCAGAAATTGCCTTGCCTTCTACTTCGCTGGAAGCCTTTGAAAACTGCAAGGGAATTGTTTTTTCTGGTGGACCGTCTTCGGTTTATGATGAAAAAGTACCGGACTTTAATTCTGAAATACTCAATCTTGATATTCCTATTCTCGGCTTGTGTTACGGCCACTACATTGTTCAGCTTGGTTATAACGGAAAAGTTGGTAAAGCTCCAGTCGGCGAGTTCGGCTTTGCAAGTCTCAATTTTGCAGAAGGCGTTGGTGGGGAGCAATCAAAATGTCCTCTTTTCAAAGGAATTGAAGGCAGCCAGCAGGTTTGGATGAGTCATCAGGACGGAGTTTTGCAAATGGGAGAAGGCTTTGAAGTTGTTGGCTCCACAAAAGACTGCCCTTACGCCGCCACACAAAATCTTGCAAAAAAACGGTTCAGTCTTCAGTTTCATTGCGAAGTAAAAGATACCCCTTGCGGAAATCAGATTTTCCAGAACTTTGCTGATTACTGCGGAATGAAACAAAACTGGGATCAGGACACAGTTCTTAATATAATCCTTGAAAACATTAAAAAAGAAGCAGACGGTCGCAATGTTCTGCTCTTTTTAAGCGGTGGAGTTGATTCAACAATCACCTTTGCCCTTTTGAATAAAGCTCTTGGTCAGGACCGCGTACTGGGACTTCATATCGACAACGGTTTTATGCGCAAAAACGAAAGTCATAATGTTGCAGAAGCCTACAGAAAGTTTGGTTTTACTAATTTTATTGTTGAAGATGCCAGCGAATCCTTCCTTAAAGCCATTGCCGGTCTAACCGACCCACAGAAAAAACGCATGGCTGTGGGCGAAAACTTTATCACAGTAAGAAACGAAGTTACAGCAAAACAAAATCTTGATGATTCATGGCTGCTTGCCCAAGGAACCCTTTACCCGGACATTATCGAAAGCGGCGGAACTAAAAACTCAAATACCATTAAAACTCACCATAACCGGGTTGCAGGTATTCAGGAGCTGATTGCCAAAGGCCTGATTATTGAACCAATCCGCGATTTGTATAAGGATGAAGTTCGTTCAATCGGTAAAAAACTGGGACTTTCAGATGAACTTGTAATGCGTCATCCTTTCCCTGGTCCTGGACTTTCAATCAACGTTTTGTGTTACGACGGAAAATCCTGGTCAGAAAAAGATGAAACCGAATACAAAGCCGCCCAGGAAGAACTTGATAAAATTAAACTTGATATGTTCTGCGAAAACTGTTCTGCCTCTCTTAAACGAAGTGTTCTTCCGGTACGCTCAGTTGGTGTTCAGGGAGATTTTAGAACTTACCGCTTCCCAGCCCTTCTTACCTTTGCTGATGAAGGAAATGGTTTCTATCACTTCCCTGGCAAACGTGAAAAGATTGAAGCCTGCTCCTCTACCATTACAAACGCTGCAAAATACATAAACCGCACCTGTATAAAACTTTATCAAAATCCAAAGATTGCAGACAGCGACCTGAAACTACAGGAAGGCTATTGCGACCGCCGCCGTTTGGACCAGTTACGCGAGGTTGATAATATCGTTCTTACAGAATTGCATGAATCAGGTTGGTATAATCAGATTTTCCAGCATCTTACAATAGATTTGCCTTATGCCAGTGCCCCGGACAGAGCAACTTTTGTTCTTCGCCCGGTTTGCTCAGAAGACGTTATGACAGCGCGATTTGCAATGCTGCCAAAAGAGCTTTTGGAAAGAATTGTGCATAAGATTGCGGAACTACCGTTTGTAGATGCATTGTATTTTGATGCAACAAACAAGCCACCCGCCACATTCGGATGGGAATAACATTCAAGTTTTCTACTTCTACTGCCGATAATTGTTCTGATGGAGTATATTCTATGAAGAAATATTGTTTACTATTTGCAGTTTTATCGGCAGTTTTGATTACAACATCGTGTGCTTCAACGGACGAAACACCGGAAGTTCACTCAGAACAGCCTAATTTACAGTTACTTATTCTCCAGGGCCGCTATGATGAAGCAAAAAGTCTCTTTTTTACAGATTTAGACGTAAACCAGCCGGACGTAGATAAAAATACCGCCTTACATGTTGCCGCATCAATGGGAAGCGTTGATATGATAGAATATCTTATTGCACGCGGAGCAGATACAACCTTACGAAACAGAGACGGCAATACACCTATTCACATAGCAATCATGAACAGAAAATATGATGCTATCCGTGCGCTCGCAGAATCAGGAAAAACAATTTTTGCAACTGACAAAGAAGAAAAAAATGCCCTCGACCTTATTTTTGAAATTGACGGCGAACTTCTTTACAATTCAGTCATTACTCCAAAAACCCTGCACATCACAAATGATGAAGGCCAAACCCTCGTTCATTATTTTATTTTAAACAAAAACCTCACAGCAATTCAAAAATGTGCGTCTCTTGGCGTTGACCTTTCAGTTGAAAATGCCCAAGGCTTAACTCCACTTGAGCTTGCAATGCAGGATACTTCAAATATTATAAACGCAAAAATGGCTGCTGAACTCATAAAAGCAAAATGTGAGCCTATGCGTGGTGAGTTTTCTTACTTTGAAGATACAGTTAGAACTTACAATGTTTCACTGCGTTTTGCGAACAACAGAACCCCTCTTCATATGGCAGCTTCTTACGGTCACTTAGGAATTGCCCAATATCTTCTGGAAAACGGTGCACAGATTGAAGCACAGGGAAACTTTGGTGCAACTCCCCTTCATACCGCAGTTGAATACGGCCATACAATGATTGCAAAACTTCTTTTGGAAAATGGCGCCAATGTAAATGCCCGTGACCAGATGGGAAGAACGCCATTGCTTTCTAAGATTTCTCGAAAACAACAGCTTGATATGTACACTGCTTTATTAAATTACAAAGCCGATGTTCAAGCAAAAGATATTTATGGAAACACCCCTCTGCACAATGCAACAATAAGCGGAGTAAGCAGTCTTATTTTAAATCGTCTTGTAAAAGAAGGCGCAGATGTAGATGCACGTAATGAAGACGGTGTTACCCCTCTGGCACTTGCAGTTGAAAATGAACTTATAGATCAGATTTCCTTTTTTGTTAATTTGAATGCAGATATAAACGCAAAAGATAAAATGGGTGAATCTCCATTAACCAAGGCAATTGCCATCGCAACAGAAACAAAAAATCTATCTGTATTACAAGCCTTGATTACTCCTAACAATGTAAATGCCCGAGATGCAAATGGTGAAACTCCACTTCATCAGGCAGTAAGAGGAAGAGCAAATAAAGCTATCATCCAATATATTGCAAACAGCGAAGCCGATCTTAACGCAAGAAATGCAAACGGTGACAGCATTCTTTATTCAGCAGTAGAAATGAATAACAAAGAAGCCGGCATTTTCCTTATAAATGAAGGCGCTGATATTTATTCAAGAAACTCAGATGACTTTTCTCCATTAAGACTTGCAATGGTAAAAGGTGGTGATATACGTGACTGGTTTATGAGCAAGAAAGTTATAAACGGCTCTGACGGAAACGGCAATACTCCTCTTCACTATGCAGCAGAATGGAAATATGACGAAAACATTAAATATATAATCGCAAAAGGCGGTGACATAAATAAAAAGAATGCTGTAGGACAAACACCTTTGCACAATGCCGCTAAAGAAAACTCTGCTTCTACAATCAAACTTATTATTGAAAACGGAGCAAATCCGAATGCACGCGACTTATTGAACAACACTCCTCTTCATCAGAGCGTACAGTGGAATACTCTTGAAGCTACAAAAGTTCTGATTTCTATGGGTGCAATAGTTGATGCAAAAAATACTTCTGGAAAAACTCCTCTTGCAATTGCAGCAATTTATGACTCAGCTGACAGTGCAAAAATCCTTCTGGAAAATAAGGCAAACGTAAACTCTTCTGATATCACAGGAAAAACCGTTCTTATGGAAGCAGTTCAGCAGAGATCTGAAAAAGTTATTCCTGTAGTGCTTGCTTACGGGGCAAATGTAAATGCTCAGGATATGTATGGACGTAATGCATATCATGAAGCAGCAGAAATTAAAGACAGAGAAATCATCAGAGTTCTGGCAGCTTACGGTGGAAATGCCCTTAGCCGTGACAGCTTTGCAAAAACACCTTTCTCTCTTATCGTAAATGAAAATATGGATTTGATTAACTTCCTTCTTGGAAGCGACAAAAATCTTTCGGATAGTGACGGAAACAATCCTCTGCATATTGCAATTCTCTGCAAGGTTAAGGCTGATACCATGACTGGACTTATTCAATCTGGATACGATATAAATCAGCGAAACAGTAAAGGTCTTACACCGCTCAATTATGCAATTATTCAAAAACAGAATAATCTTGCAAAAATCTTGATTCAGAATAATGCAGATCCATTTGTTGCAGATAACAACGGCGACTGTGCAATTACGCTTGCATTCAATTCACCAGAAGTTCAGGATATTTTGGATGCACTTCTTAGAAAATATGCAACAACAACAGATTTCCAGGGAGACACAATCCTTCATTATGCCGCACGTTCTGCAAATGAAGAGACTCTCAAACATATTCTGACCTTCGGATTAAATAAAAATGCAACTAACAATAACGGAGAAACCGCTTATGAGGTTGCCCGTCGCTGGAATAATCAGACCGCAATTAAACTTTTGAAATAATTATTTCAGATAATTAACAACTTGTTCCGTAATAAGCGGAATAAGTTGTTTTTTTCTTGAAACAACTCCCTGCAAATAATAAGTATTGTCTTCCTGTTTTGGGAAAGTTATGAACTGCTCAAACTTAGGTTCGCAATGAATCAAAAGTATGCTTGAAAGAGTTGTGATGTCGGTAACCAAAAGACAGGAGAAAAGGGCTTTACGGCTGCGGCTTTCAATTTCAAGTTCCTTAAGAAAATCATTTTTACGATTGAGAACTTCTTTTGTGCTGCCAACTTCTATCTGGCTTACAGTGTAAGTAACTTTGCCTTCTGTGTATTCCTTCAAATCCTGACGTACAAGTTCGCCTGCATCTCGGCCAGAAACATTGCTGCCGGCTATAAGGATTTCGTTTCCAAGCTGTTTTATGTCCAAATCGGTGATATCAGAAAGATATTCGGCAATATCGCGGTCAACATCGGTTGTAGTGGCAGACTGCAAAATCAAGGTATCAGAAAGGATTCCGCACAATAACAAAGAAGCGATGTCCTTTGGAATTGGGATTTTGTATTCTTTATAAAGACCCGCAATTTGAGTAGCCGTAGAACCAACAGGACGATTTATAAAAGTAATTGGATTTTTTGTAGGGATTGCTCCAATTCTATGATGGTCAATCACTTCCTGGATTTTATACTGCTCTACTCCCTCAACAGCCTGTGACATTTCATTATGGTCAACAAGAATAACCTCGATATTCGGTTCTTTCATTAAATCATGCTCTGAAATCATGCCGATAACTTTGTTGTTTTCATCAACTACAGGAAGATATTTGCAGTGAACGTTTTTGAGAATATCCTTGATTTTAGAAATTGTATCGTTTATGGAAACTGTTTTTACATCCTTATCACCCATAACACTTACCGGCATAGAATAAGCAATGAGCATAGAAGTAGGAGATGTTGAATATGGACTTACAACTACAGAAACACAGTTCTTTTCTGCAAGTTTGCGAAAATCTTTATTGATTACACAATCAGAAGTAGTGATAAGCAGCTTTACTTTATGTTCTATGCAGATTTTATGAATATCCTCGCGGTCAGATGCAATTACGACAATATCCTCGGAAGCATGGGCATCAAGACGCTTTTTAAAGGTTTCGATTGAAGAAGAAGCAACATGGATTGAAGCTTTGAAAATCTTATCGGCATCACCAGAAAGGCAAATCGGCTGAGCGTTCAGAGTTTTTTGAATAAGATTTATGCTCGTAGAAAAGGT
>JAEEGH010024796.1_pt1 | contig 12074 bp, 9 predicted proteins | sample 9134181 | NCBI WGS metagenome assembly JAEEGH01 (sample SAMN16246544, study PRJNA631951) | gut metagenome | biome: gut microbiome; feature: rumen; material: DP-attached | host: Bos | place: Iran: Karaj | collected 2018-10
GGCCGAGAGGCAAGAGATGTCGGCCGTGAGCAGCTCGGCTTCGCCGGTGCCTTTGCCGTAGGCGGCCTCCCCGAGAGCCTGCAGCATCTGCAGGTAGGCCCAGTCACTCAGGCGACGCATCTGACGAATCTGGAGACAGTCGTGGATGAGGCGGTCGTTGCCGTTCTTCTCCAACGTCTCCAGGAAGGTGGCGATGTCGTTGACATCCAAGCCCTTCAACTTAGGGCCGCTCCGGGCGTCGAAATGTACGCTCGCGGCGGTGCCGAAGAAGGTGAAGCTCATGGACTTGGCGGCGCCACGGTATTCTTCGATGGGCACGGCAGGCTCGGGCTGCGGCACCTCGGGCTGTGGGGGCACCACACCGTCGATGGTGACGGGCGTATCGTCAGCAGGGGCCTTACGGTCTTCCTCGGGCGCCACCTGCGGAGGCACGGTGTCCTCCTTGGGCTTGGGCTTCGGCGCCTCCGATTCAAAGGACTTCCAAGGGTTGCGCATGAAGGACAGGAATTCGTCCATGCACTGCTTGCGGAAGTTCTCCAAATCCTCAGCAGAAGAACGCCGAAAGTCATTGAGCCCCTTCTCGTTCTGCTTTCTGAACTCGTCCAGGCTGTTAGACTGATGACCGGTCTGAGCATGGAGAGACCACGAGAGTCCCGCCATGCTCAAGATGAAAAGAATACGCTTCATCACACAGTCGGTTTACCACTGCTTGATCGTATCATCCACGAGTCCGTTCAACGATTCGTCACCCTCCTGTTCCAACTCCTTTTGCATGTTGCGTTTAAGCCGGGCTGCAAGTTCTTTCTTGTCAAAAGAATAAGTCACCTGCACCTCATAGTTGTTGTTGGGGAGGACTCGGTAGATGCTCAGACCCGATATCATGTTTGTAAGACATCCGTCCACGATAGCCTTAAAGCGCTGGTGGAACTTGTCCACCGTGGTTGCCGTGATGGACGAATTCTGCGCCCCGTCCATTTTCTGCTCCATCGCACCGGCCAGCTTCGTTTCTATCATGGTAGAGATTTCTGTCTGACAGTTCAGGCGTGCCTGCGCGAGAGCAGCATTCAACGAACCCTCAACGGCCAAAGCATCGTGTTGGAAGTAGCGCGTCACAACGGCACCGGTCTCGTCCTTCATCAATTCCGAGGCCAACAGCTGGTCGTCGGTAATCTGCTTGTCCATCGCTTTTCCCGAGCCTATCACTGACCAGCCTTCTTTCTGCAGTTTCTTGGCTCTCTTTTGGGCGTCTTTGGTCGACTTTTCCTTGTTAAGGTCCTTCACGGCGTCACGGCGCTCTTTGGCTGCAGCCTTACGAAGCTCGGCAGAACTTTGGGCTTGCACTGCAATGGAGGTCATCAAAAATGCGGCCACCATCAAAATCATTTTCTTCATCATAGTTGTGTTGTTTTATGGGTTAATAAATAAGGTTGATTACGGTCTCGGCGGAACGGCATTCAACAATATCGCCGTAGCCTCACTGTTGTTCATTCCGGGCATGGTCAATCCTACGGGGGCACCTATGTATGTGGGGTCGCATACGACAAACTTCCTGCCCCCATTCATAATATAGTCTCCCTTGACGTCCGATTTGAAGTTTACGGCTGTTGCAAGGTGGCCCGGATAATAAATCAGGATGACGTCCAATCCCAACAAGTCACGCACAAGATGCGAAAACAGTATAGAGCGGTCTTCACAATCGCAATAGGGATAGAACAGCGTTTCTTCTGCAAAGAAAGCTCTGTCGCCACCCCACACCTTGTCGTCATACTCGTAGACAAACGCTGTCTGGACCCAATTCAAAAGTCGCTCCGCCGCATCTTTTTCACTCTTGTCCTCGATGGCTTCCTTCAATGCGGGATAAAGTGACGCACGTACAGAGACATCCACGGGCGTGATGGCATATATGGCCCACTTCGTCATGAAGTCGCGATTAACGAACGACGTGGGGTATTCGTTGTAGAAATCCACGAGATTTTTGTTTACCGCCACTTGCACGGCCATATCGGGATAGCGCGCAGAGGTAAGAGTTCTCGTTTGGGATGTTGTCACATCGAAATCCTGAGGACTGTTTATGTACAGCGACAAAGCCTTCTCATTCGGGAATTTTGCACTGCATATATTCAACGATTGCTCGTCACCGTTGAACACATAAAAATCCTTTCCGTCAATGTCATAATACGGCTTGTTGAATATAAAATGCTTCGAAGAATACAGCATTCTCAGTTTGTCGCCGGCGACAGCCAGTCGCATCTGATATCCGGACTGACAGAATATGAAAGCTGTCAGCAGAGTGGCTTCATTGGTCTTTCCCAGACAGGCCTCAGACATAGCGCTCAGCATGTTCAGGTAAGCCCAATCGCTCAAATGCTTCGTGTGTCTCAGAGCCAGACAATCGCGAATCGTGTTGTTATAATCGCTGCCCGAGAGCATTTCCCAAGCACCTGCAATACTGTTTCCGTCAAGTCCCGCCAACTGGAACTTCTGCCCGTCGTTGAAACGAACTTTCATGGACGTGCCGTAGACCGCAAATTCATTCTGTTGCTCGTCGGCCGTAAGCTGTTCACGTATCGGAGCTACCGGCTTGGGCTGAGACGCCAGCGCCGGCGCTGCCACCGTCTCTTTTATGGGCAACGGATTGTCCGTCAGCGCTTTGTCCTTATCATCATCACTTATCACCACAGGCGGGACTTCTTCCTCCTCGGGTTGCGGGACTGCCGGCTGAGCACGGAACGACTCCCAAGTTTCCTTCACAAATTCGGCATACTCACGGTTAAGCCTGTTTAGGAAATTATTAAACTCCTCTCTGGTGCTTCTCCTGAACTCTTCGAAGTCGTCCAGACCATCCCGCATCGGGTCATCTGCCTCACTCTCTAGGCCGTTTTCCGCCTTGTCCCGGGTCACTGTTGTCGGATCACTGGAGCGTTTCTGAGCTTTCTTTTCACTGCCCTGTGCCTTATCCTTAACATACTGCATATATTGCTTGGATGCCTTGGACACAGACTTATCCTGAGCATAGAGGCCCATATGACCAACTGCAGACGAGACAAGCACAAACAGAACTATAATAATTCTATTTCCCATTTTTCTTTTCCAACAATACCATAATAATCTCATCGTATATGCTTCTGGCCAGAATCAGGAAAGCCATTGCAGACAGCGCCCAACCCAGATTCAAGGTAAAATCGAAACTGTAAAACAGTATAAAAGCTACCCACATCCAAAAGCCGATGAAAAAAAATATCAAATATCCCTTTGTAATGGATGCCGACAGGACAACGCGAAAGAAACGGATACGGCGATGCTGTGCCCAATACGCATATACGCTGAGCAACATTTGTGTCAACAGGACAATCAGGAAGGAAATGACCGCGGTGGCCCATTTGTTGACCTCACGTATTTCATTCTGTCTCAAAAACGTTTCGACAGCGTACGCCAGCAACTCCACCCCAGCCATCTTACCAAGCGGTGTATAGTGCATGTCGTATTCATCCTTCATGGCGCCGAAGAGCACCAATTTATCTTTTATATATTCCGAATGTAATGCAATGGAATCAGGTGAGACGACATGATATTTGCGCGGAGTATAATTTATATTCAGATTTTTCTGACGGACGGGCCCCGCCTTCTGCCCTTCATAGACGGCCACCGTTTGAGTGATGAACGACGGCACAAGCTTCCCCTCCGCTCTGTCTCCGAGGCTCAGTTCGCGTTTCAAACCTCCATAAAGGTTTCGCGGCATATTGGTGTAGCCTTCCGTTACAGCACCCTCATCCTGCGCAAAGAAGGAATGTACGGTGATGGCATGGCCTATGGAATCGTTTTCGTAATCGAGCAACTTATAGGAAAACACGAGATTTTTGTGCGTCAAGGCCACCTCGGCAATCATCTCGTCGCCGACGGAGTCTTCTTTCAAACCCTCAAAAACGACATCGATGCCTATCACACGCGGCTGACACTGCTCTATCGCCTTCAATGCCGTTGCCAACTCGCGTCGGGAATACAGATCCGACATATCCACGATCGTCACCACATCGCTTGTGTCTCCATCATCCGTATCCTGCAGGATATGGTAGTACACATCCGTCATCTTGTAGTCTTCTATCGCCTCAGCCATCGGACTCATAAAAGGCACCTTATAAGCCGTAAAGGCAAATAATGCAACGAGGACAAAAGCTATCAACGTGGTTATGATATGTCGTAACAGAAATTTCATCAGGATGAAATTATAGCACGGCCAACCCTATGATCAAAGGCCGCCGGCAGAAAAACGGCCATTCCTGCCCTGCCCGTTGTCTTTCGGACAGGGCAAGAATTGAATATTAATGCGAAGCTGTTTAAAACTGCGGTCTTAGAAGGCATAGCCTATACCCAACTGTATATTATGGTTGATATCATCTGTGGTTCGAGTGTAAGACGTAGAGTACCATCCCCAATAACCATAGTTGCTACTGCTATTATAACTATCATCCAAGGGAATGCCAATGGCATAATGGAAACTTAAACTGATATGATTGCCCAAAACGTAGAACACGCTCAATTCCGGAGCTATGCTTGCAATGTTTTTTGCATAATAATCGTCATAGGAATAGGTAGAAGGATTGCTGTAATCATAAGTAGAGGTGGCATAGTCATATGGATAGGTGATAGACTGATAATATTGATTTTTGCATTGATTTGTCCATACAAAACCGACACCAATACCTACATGCAGGCCCTTATACACACGCTTGGTGGCACCGATAGAAAAATTCGGTGCACCGGCTTCGTCTCCTGCAGGTTGCCAATACACCTTGGCATATCCGCCCCATTTTCCAAGATTAGCCGCCATCAAACCGACTTGGCCCAGCGAAGAAGAATAGTCACCACGTGAACTTCCGGGGCCGATTCCGATACCGCCTATGGCGTTAAGGATCCACTGCCTGTTGCCACTAGCATTCTTCATACGGAAAATCATCTCGTCGCTGGTCTTCATCGTCTTGTCCCGTTTGCCGGCGTAGCGTGCCGTCACGGATTTGAGCCAGATGGGAACTTCCAGCGTAAACGTGCCGTCGGCATCCGTGGTTGTGCTCTCGGCACCCTTCGTTGCTGACACTTCCGCTCCGGGCAGAGGATTACCGCTCTTGTCAATCACAGCACCTTTCACGGTGCGCGTGCTCTGGGCTGACACCGTAACGGTGGCCATGAGCATCAATACTGCAAAAAGAGTCCTTTTCATGACATGTAAAATTAAGAGGTTAATATTTAAAAATGTCTTATTTCGAAATGCTTACGGTAAATTTATTCACCTGCATCTGGTCATTGTTTTTTCTGTTTTTTCCCAACCACTTTTGAAAAGCCTGAAATCTTGTGGTTGGCGGAATCCTCGGATCTGTCTGTGCATCCACGGCCTTGTTAAAAGCCAATGGCGAGAATATCACATACAGGTGGTTGTAGTCCAGCTGATCCCGGCAGTTCATCCGTATTGATTTTGTGTAGCGCACAAGCGACTCGTCCGCCTTATCTTTTGAGAAAAAGATATAGTCCTTGTTGGCCATGATATGTATTGATGCATCAGGCTGTCCCATATAAGGCAGGAGACAGGCCACCTGCGGATTGCGTACATCATCGTCATCCACGATATAGACGGCCAAATAACCTTCCACAGGACTTCGGAAGTATAAATACATGTTATCCCTGTCTTTGAACGCATTGTTTCTCAACTGATCGGCCTCCGGGTCTGTGCCTCGAAAAAGCCAGCGTATGTCCAAATCAATCTGCGATGTGTTGATGGGACGGATGATGCCCTCCACTTCCACCTCAATGATGCGCTTCCCGTCCTGATAGGAATGTGCGAAAGACGGCCCCTTGGTGGTCTGAATCCATTCTCCGCGTACGTCGCTTTCGCCTAAAGAACAAAACTCCTGATGATACTCTCCATTGATGTTTTGATATAACACCGTATTTGTTTCAGAGACTAGAGTTTTAAATTCTTTTGCTATTGCCTGAATTTGTGCTTTATGCAAAGCCCGTTGTTCTGCTTGAGCGTCTGTCTCATCTTTCGAAGCGACATATTTATAACGTGCTGTGACTTTCTTGTCCTGCCCGAAAGAAAACGGGCAGGACAAGAATATAATCAACAGTAGCTCAAGGCTTCTAAAAAACAATGTTTTAGAAGGCATAGCCTATACCCAACTGTATGCTGTGGTTAATATCTTCTGTAGTTGTAGTGGAATACCTCCATATAGATGTATAACCAGAACCACTGCTATCTCCAGAATTATAATAATTATATCCATCACCCACAGGAATACCTATTGCATAATGGAAGCTTAAACTGATGTGCTTGCCCAACACATAAAACAGGCTGATTTCCGGTGCGATACCCGCAAGCGCATCATCGCGATAATAACTATAACTATATATATAAGGATAAGAAGTTGAAGAATAAGAAGAATAATAATAATCATCATTATGTTTGCATTGATTAGTCCACATCAATCCGACGCCAAGACCGGCATGCAGGCCTTTATACACACGCTTGGTGACACCGATAGAAAAGTTCGGAGCACCGGCTTCATCGCCGGAAGGTTGCCAATACACCTTGGCATATCCACCCCATTTTCCCAGATTGGCCGCCATCAAACCGACTTGACCCTGAAGAGGCTCGTAACCGGAGTACTCGGAACTGGAGTGCGAACTGCCGGGGCCTATTCCGATACCGCCAATGGCGTTAAGAATCCACTGCCTGTTTCCACTAGCATTCTTCATACGGAAAATCATCTCGTCGCTGGTCTTCATCGTCTTGTCCCGTTTGCCGGCGTAGCGTGCCGTCACGGATTTGAGCCAGATAGGAACTTCCAGCGTAAACGTGCCGTCGGCATCCGTGGTTGTGCTCTCGGCACCCTTCGTTGCTGACACTTCCGCTCCGGGCAGAGGATTACCGCTCTTGTCAATCACAGCACCTTTCACGGTGCGCGTGCTCTGGGCTGACACCGTAACGGTGGCCATGAGCATCAATACTGCAAAAAGAGTCTTTTTCATGACATGTAGAATTAAAGGGTTAATAATTATTGAAACAGTGTTTTCGTCTTCCATGAATCTCCCATACTCTCAGAAGCTCTCACCTGAGGAGTCTGGTGTTTATTTTTCAAGTCATAGGCCTTATTGTCCACTTGCTTGGTCAGATTGGCACCCAGTCTCTCAAAAGTAATCTTTCCCTGAGACTCCTTAAGATTCTGCAGCAGGTAGTAAGTGAAAAAACCGTGGTGCTGGTCATCATAAGACATCGCCGTCTGATTCTCCTTGGTGGCGCTGAACACCACCGTGTTGCTCTTTATCTCGGCTTCTTCCGGTGCATACTCCACAAAACGCTCTGCAAAAAGCATCTCGCTCTGACGTGTGGCGCCGCTGAAGCAGGCATCCAAAAAGACGGTAGCACCCTTGACCGGCATGTTGTCCAACCGGGCATAGAGTTTTTCCAAAGACAGACAACTCTCCATATCCGTGCCCGATGCATCGCAAGGCAGCAGATAGGCAGTGCCCGTGGACACGTCGGGAATGCCGTGTCCGGCATAATAGAAGATGAAGTTCAACTCATCGGGATTCATCTTGCTCTTATTCTCAAGATAACGTACCTGTTCATTTAACTCGGAAAGCGAGGCATCCATTCGCAGACGTATGTTACTCTCAGGGATGCCAAGTACGGTCTTGCAGTACTCTGCAAAACTCTTGGCATCGTTGTGGGCAAATTTCACTTCGCTGTGGTACTTATACTTTTCGTTACCGAAAATAACAGCATAGGTGTTTGTGTTTTTTACGGAAGCCTGAGGCAAATCCCTGTCCACATCCGAAACGAATTCCGGCTCCTTCGGTTTGGGAACATCCGTCATCGTCGGCAGATTAGTTGTGCCCTTGTAAACCGTCTGAGTGACAGGTACGGTAGCAGTGGTCACCTTGGTGTTCTGACTCATCATACCCAAACGGGTGTTCGCCCTGTTCAAGCCTTCCGTGTTGCCCGTTTGAGCATAGCAAATAGCAATAGCCTCAGCAACATTCGTGGCATAGGGATCGTTGGAGATAATGTCTTCAAGATACGGGATAGCCTGATTAAAATTAAACTTAGCCTGTTGCGTGAAGGTCTGTTTGTCATTCTTGTTGCCGGCCGTCAGTGACTGCTTGTGTAAGGCGACCCCGGCGTTGTAATAATCAAAAGCCAGATGGTAATATGCCGTTAAATTATTGGGATAGAACATGTCAAATTTCTTCCAATATTCAATTGCCCCGGAATAATCAAGCCTCTTTTCCATCAGGAAGGCCTTGTCGTGAAGCAAGCCGTCATTGTTGGGAAATACGGCCAAAGCATAATCCAGATAACGCTCCAGTCCTGCTTCGTCGTCCGTCTCTTTACATGCTCCCAAAACACAATTGATGATGTAAACGTTTCTGGGATACTTCTGCAAAGCCTGGGCGGAAAGATATTTTACGTCATCATAATTTTTAAGATTATAATAACACTCCACAAGGCGCGAAAAAACATCCTCACGTCGTTCGGGATTATTCTCCGAAGTGGACAGGTAGGCCCGACAGAAAGGAATGGCTTTCTCGTATTCCTTATTATAATGAGTGTTGCAAGCCGCAAAATAAGTGAGTTCCGTGTAGCCTTTTGCCTCAGTCAAATGCTCGTCGTTCATGCAATAGAGCAAAGAAATATCCACATACAACTGCGCAAAACGCGTCGCCTGGGCAACGTCATTACGTTCAGAATAGAAATATGCACCATAATTCATGGCATCGAAGAGCTTCTTCAATGCCCTCTTGCTTTCATCGAATTCCGGAGTTCCTGCAGTCTGAGCCTTAATGAGCGCCAAATATTCCTTGCACGCGTTGTAAGCGGCATTGTAGCCCATGACGCTTTCATTGCCCTGACTCACCATCAAGGAATACGTCTCCAAATTCTTTCTTGCCGACTCAGCATTCTGGCCCTGCACAGGTGAGCATAGAAGTAAACAAAGCGAGATTAAAATTATGGACCTGATCATGTCTATTCTTTTATGTTAGCATCTACAAAGGTAAATGTGACGTGGATACGTCTGTACTGGCTTCCGGTGCCTTCGGAAAGTTCAATCTGCGTGATGTATTGTGTGTTCATCACGGAAATGCTGCCCATATGTTTCGTGATGTAATCCCTTACGGCCTGGGCACGAAGGAATGCCAGCTGTTCGTTTGTGCGCACACCCTCCTTGGACGTCACCGTGACAGTGCTGAGATTACCGTTAATGTAATACGGTTCGTCTGTGAATTCTCCATAGGAGCCGTTGTAGTCAAGCGTTCCGTTAATCGGAAGTGCGTCGGCTGATCCGGTTACGGTGATGACCAGTTTCTTGCCCGCCTTGATGTAGTCAGAGAACTCCTCATTGAAAGCCTGGGTCATGACTTCCAACATGGACTGTGCTGCATGAGAATCTTTTATCTCATACTTACCCAGAGCAAAATCTTCTTTGACAGAATACTCGGCTTCTACATCATACCCGAAGTCTATCTGATAATTGGTGATGCGTTTGCCTTCCGCATCAAGTTCACTGACCACCTGAGTCTTCACCTGGATTTGCGTGTGATCGGAAATAAGGTTGTTTTGTTTGGCTTTGTCCACTACCCTCTGGCGAATGCCCTGAAGGGTGACCTCCTGGCGTGCCGCTGTTTGAATCTGTGCCAGGGGGACAAAGGAATCATCCGTCTTGAGGAAATCCAAATTCTGCTGATCACGGTTGTCGAACACGTATTCCTTACCCGTCAACTTGTTACGAACGGTGGCGTACACAATTTCGAAGTTGTCGTTTTTCGTCAGCCCATACTCAACATTACTCAACTCCAAATCACTGGCATTGGAGAATGATGCCACTTCGTTTTGAGGCACCTTAAGATACACAGGACTCTTACCTCCGACATTCAACGCCAAAGTGCCGGTGTTCGGGTTGTACTTGCCCAATTGTACGAACTGCTGCTGTCTGGTCTCGTTAGCAAGTCTTGTGGAAATCTCACGTGCAAAAAGTTTCTTCTGTTTCTGTTGATTTTCTTCGGTTACACGTTGATTAAACTCCGCTTCCGATTCTCCAGGTCTTCTCTTACACCACTCCAACATCCTTTGTGTCAATTCCGAACGCATACGTCTGGTGTAGTTGGGCTGCAAGCCTGCAATCAGCCTATATTTCAGCATATTGGGCGCAGTATAGGTAAGATAGGTCTGATGTTTGCCGTCCCTAACAAATTTAACCGATGAGATGCCTCCCTGAGCGTCCTGCAGAAGGCCGGTATCAGTGGCATCGAGAATGTTGTAAAACATCATAGTATCTCCGTTCTTGGCAATGGTGACGTATTTCCCGTCTGGATGGAAGCTGAAACCAGTGGCCTGAGTCACGTCAACAGTGAAAGTGACGGTAGAAAAATCGGATGTGTCATACAGCTTGAGTGACCCCGAAGTGAGTATGCCGAAAAGTGACGAATCATCGTTAAAGGACATACAGGTGACCCTGCTTTGGACGGGAATACGCAGACGGACCGCTTTCCTGTCCTGGTTAACAACAAAGACACCGTCGGAGGTTGCTGCGGCGACATAATATCCATTGGTACTTGTTGCCAAACCGGTGACCGCCCCCGAATAGCCCAAAGTAACGCGGAACTCCTCCGAAAATCCCTTTGTGTTATAGAAAATAAGATTTCCAATCCCGTCTGCCACAATCAGGTAACGACTGTCAGCCGTGTAAGCGATAGCCGTTGCAGACGTCAAGTCCTTAAACGTGTATATGGCATCGTTGGTCGTATTCACCAAACTGAGCACCCTGAGCAATACTTTTTTGGCGTTGCCTGATAGTACAGCGTAAGACGCACCGGCCGGGTTCACCTTAAAGTCAATGACAGGCAGAGAACCGTCGCTCATGGCAAAAGACTTCATGTTGTAGGTCTTCTTTCCGTTGTAGTAATACGAAGAGAAGAGGTAGTTGTCAACACCTGAGGGCGTGACCGTCTGGCGATAATTCAGGTTCTTGGTGACCTTGACTACTGTTTGTGCATTCGTCAACAATCCGTTAAGAAGCAAAAACATCAATAAAAAAATCCGAATCATAGCTTTCATATTGGTATGTTTTTAAGGTTTACTCAGCTGTCTGAGTGTTTAGCACTTCTGGCCAGGGATAATATAAAGTCAGCATTACCTCCGTCTGTCCGCCCACTTCCCTGTACAGTCTTAAACCGCATTGTAATTTTCCCGAATTGATTATCAATTTTGTCTGAGCTACGGAGCTTTGTATCGTCTTGTTTTGTGTAGAGACTTCGGTCGCAGAGGACTGATTCTGTATGGTTTCCATCTCTATAAAATGACTTATATTCGTCTTCAAATCAGAAGAAATCTGGTTCTGTGCAACAAGCCCTGCCATCGTGAGGGCATCCGTCAACGAACTGGCGGTTTTGTACAGTCCCAAACCCTTTATATATTTACGCCTTTGCGTTCCGTCGGGCGCCAAAAATTCTTCACACTCCAAGATAAAGTTTCGACGGACTTGATCTGCCAAAACTCCGTCTTCCTGCGCATCTACAGGAGTCCACCCTTCTTTTTGAAGGGTTTTTATCTGACTTTTCACCTCCTTGGGCATACTCTCCGCCACTGCCATCACAGAAACAAAAAGTACAACTACAAGAAGAGAAATTTTTAAGATACGTGACATATAAATATCATTTTGACTATAATTCATAATTCAATATATCAATATATTCCTAAGTTTCCTAGGCTTTCAGTGAGTCAAGAACAAGCGCGTAATATACGCCTTTTCCATAAATGGTGTCCCACAAACACCTCAAAGACACTTCTTTTCGGCTTTTCCCAGTGGCATTACACCACTTTCGGCGTAGACACAGTGCAAATTTAAAGAAAATTCAAAATATAGTGACTTATATAGCAGAAAAAAATTAAAAAAATATAAAAAAAATGAGTCAAACGTATCAAATTATATCGTATGTCTCATTCGTCTCATTCGTCTCACAAGCAATTTCGCGAGACAACTACCCTACTTCACGTCAACTCAGCACCCATACCAACAACGCTA
>JAEEGH010024797.1_pt1 | contig 12074 bp, 10 predicted proteins | sample 9134181 | NCBI WGS metagenome assembly JAEEGH01 (sample SAMN16246544, study PRJNA631951) | gut metagenome | biome: gut microbiome; feature: rumen; material: DP-attached | host: Bos | place: Iran: Karaj | collected 2018-10
GAGAATATATGGCCAGAAGGTTTTTATGGGGTAATTTCTAAGTTTTTGAAAATCTTTTTGTCTTATAAAATACGTGACTTCCCCCTCCACTTGGGGAGGGGTCAGGGGTAGGGGTTGCTTACAGGCTCTGTATGTAGAACCATACCACTACGCTGGCGAAACCTGCGCAGAGCACTGTTACGTAAGCAATGCCGATAACCTTCCAGCGTGTGAACCATACTTTACCGTTCAGGCCCATTGTCTGCAGCATGCTCCAGAAGCCGTGTGCCAGGTGGAACCACAGTGCGCAGAGCCACAGGAGGTAGCATACTACGTGTCCGGTGTTAGAGAACACATACTGAATCCAGTAGGCACCGTCGGTGCTGTGAGCAAGGTCGCCGCTGCCTACGAGGTCAACGAGCATCATCTTTGCCCAGAAGTCATACAGGTGCATAGCCAGGCCGAGCAATACGATGAGACCGAGCACGAGCATGTTCTGGCTCGCCCACTCTACCTTTGAAGGCTTCTCGGTTACGGCGTAACGCTCAGAACCACGTGCAGCCCTGTTTTTCATCGTCAGGATGAAGGCGTAGATAATGTGAATGACCGCCAATGCTGCGAGAGCCATTGTTGCCACAACTGCATACCAGTTGGCACCGAGCATCTCACAGATCATGTTGTAGCCTTCAGCTGAGAACAATGCCACAACATTCATCGACATGTGGAATGTTAAGAACAGGATAAGTGCCATGCCGGTAACCGCCATGATGACTTTCCTTCCGATTGAAGAATTAAATAACCACATAAGTTTTTTGTTGTTGTTAAGATAATTATTATGTTATTGTATTTTATTTCTGAAACAACAAGATGCATGAGCAACCGGATTATTCTGATCACTCAAAAACATCATTTCTTTTTTATTTATGCCACAAAATTAAATATTTTTTACGAATTGTCAAAGCAAAACACAAAGAATTTGAAATTTTTTCTTTACTTTTGCAACGAATTTTTGACAAATGAATTGTTTTAGCAACTTCACTTTGCATTTTCTTCAGTATTATGAAACTATACTACGACGTTATTGTGGTCGGTGGTGGCCACGCTGGATGTGAGGCGGCTCACGCTGCCGCCAGGATGGGAGCCAAGACGTGTCTGGTCACCATGGATATGAACAAGATTGCGCAGATGTCGTGCAATCCTGCCGTTGGCGGCATTGCCAAGGGACAGATAGTGCGCGAGGTGGATGCCCTGGGTGGCGGCATGGGCATAGTGACTGACATGACCGCCATACAGTTCAGGATGCTCAACAAGTCGAAGGGTCCTGCCATGTGGAGCCCGCGTGCACAGTGTGACCGTGGAAAGTTCATCTGGCAGTGGCGCACCATGCTCGACAATACGCCTAACCTCGACATCTGGCAGGACCAGGTGGAGGAGCTGATAACGACCCCTACCCCTGCCCCTCCCCGAGGGGAGGGAAATATTACCTCTCCTAACAAAAAAGACTATGGCCAGGACACCAAATCTTCTCCCTCCCCTCGGGGAGGGGCAGGGGTAGGGGTTACTGGCGTACGCACCATCTGGGGCTGTGAGATATATGCTCCGGCGGTGGTGATAACCGCAGGCACGTTCCTCAACGGACTGATGCACATCGGCCGTAAGATGGTGCCGGGCGGACGTTGCGCCGAACCTGCCGCACTGCATCTTACTGAGAGCATCAATGCCCTCGGAATAACGTCGCAGCGAATGAAGACGGGCACGCCGGTGCGCATAGACAAGCGCTCGGTGCACTTTGAGGATGCCACCATACAGCCGGGCGAGGACGTGACATCCCTGTTCAGTTATTTGGGGAACAGGTCGGAAAAATCAGAATATTCAGAGTACTCCGAAAACTCCAAAAACTCCCCTGCCCTTTCCCAACTGCCTTGCTGGACTTTCGACACCACTCCTGAGTGTCACGAAATACTGAACAGCGGACTGGCGGACTCGCCGCTATATAACGGACAGATACAGTCTATCGGTCCGCGCTACTGCCCGAGCATCGAGACGAAGCTCGTGACATTCCCTGACCGTACCCACCACCCGCTGTTCCTCGAACCTGAGGGTACCAATACTAACGAGATGTACCTTAACGGTTTCTCGTCATCGCTGCCGATGGACGTGCAGCTGGAGGCGCTGAAGAAGATTCCTGCACTGCGCGACGTGAAGATATACCGTCCGGGCTATGCCATAGAATATGATTTCTTCGACCCTACCCAGCTTAACCACTCGCTGGAATCAAAACTTTGCAGCGGACTCTTCTTCGCCGGACAGGTGAACGGCACCACAGGCTACGAGGAGGCTGCCGGACAGGGACTGATGGCTGGCATCAACGCGGCTCTATACGCCGGACACCTCGGAGCAAGCGGTAATATGAGCAATGAATCAAGGGATTTCAATCCATTCATACTGCGCCGCGACGAGGCTTACATCGGCGTGCTTATCGATGATTTGGTTACGAAGGGCGTTGACGAGCCTTACCGCATGTTCACCTCGCGTGCCGAGTACCGCATACTGCTCAGGCAGGACAACGCCGACGCGCGACTGACGGAGAAATCGCATAATATCGGTCTTGCCACCACCGAGCGACTCAATGTGTGGAAGGAGAAGGAACTGAGGATTAACGACATCATTGAGTTCTGCCGCAACACAAAGGTGAAACCGGCTCAGATAAACGATGAATTGGAGAAGATTGGCAGCACTACACTCAATGGCAGCACGCGTCTGTACGACCTTCTATCACGCCCTGGCATCTCGATGGAATGGCTGATAAACCATGTTCACTACATGAAGAAGGCCATAACCTACTCTACCGAGCGCAACAGGGAAATAGCCGATGCCACCGAGACGCTGATAAAGTACAGCGGCTACATAGAGCGCGAGCGCAACGAGGCTGACAAGATGCACCGACTGGAGGACATTCGCATACGCGGACATTTCGACTATAACGACATTCAGAGCCTGTCAACCGAGGCACGACAGAAACTGACGAGGATAAACCCTGAAACCCTTGCACAGGCTTCACGCATACCGGGCGTCAGTCCGTCAGACATCAACGTGCTGCTGGTCTTGATGGGAAGGTAGTTTTCTCATCACCGAAAAAACAAAACGGTTGTCACATGGCATAGTAAAAGCTATCACTTCATATTGTAAGAGCTATCACTTCGTGTCCAGAAGTGATAGCTTTTTCTATTCAATAAAAACCCTTGCATACCTGCAAAAAAACAGATATATTCGCGTGTTTAACTAATTTTAACGGGCAGTAAGGGTGTAAATTAAGGTTTTATATTAACTTTGCACCGAAAAATGTACAAATTACTTACCTAAAGAAACCAATTTTGTTTTCAAGGGCAGACATGTAAACGTAATTTGTTATTAGGTAATAAACGGTATCTACCAACCTCTTGTTTCACTGAATACACGCATATTATTAATCTATTAAACACTTTAATACAAAAACAATTATGAAAAAATTAGTGATGGCACTTGTTGCCATGTTTTCGCTCAGCACAGTGGCTGAGGCACAGATTACGGTAGATTTGTCTTCCTATGAGGGTAAGTACTTCACATGTCAGCACCCTGCTGATTTCGAGGCTGACGATGATCCTGTCATTGCAACCCTGTTTGAAGCAGAGATGGACGACACACACCACATGCAGATTAGCCTTAACGATGTCACTATAGCAAGTGCACAGGAGTTCAAGGAATGGACAAAAAATAATCAGGAGAATGCTACCGTATTCTTGGGTGAGCCTACAGGATGGAAAGTTGACGAGCCAGTGATAAAGGGTATGTCAATGACCATGCGCAGGGTTAAGGAGCAGGAGATAAACGAAGAGAAGGTGATGATGTGTGTATATGAATTCGCCAAAGTATCGCCAAAGTCAAAGAAACTCTTCGCCGGCGAGATACATTTCCCCTTGAGCGATGAAAGCACATACAAGCCGCTGATTGACAGAATAGTAGATTCTCTGAAAGAAAAGTAAACACTCAACTAAATCACGGTGGTAATTTATAGAACCCACCTTATAAAAACAGTCGTATGAAAAAGAAATTGTTAACCATCATAATGGCTTGCTTCACGCTGACAATGGCGGCGCAGCCACAGATTAAGGTGAATTATCAGGGTGCGAAGCCCACTATCATGGACTTTGCATGGGCACTGGTCAACTACACTCCACCGGAGGGAGATGAGGTGGAAAACGCAGCCATAGCCCAACTGCAAAACGCACTTCATAGATACCGCCAGGGCAAGGCACAGCCTGCCGACGAAAGGCTCGTAGTAGATGTAAAGAACGGTTATATATGCCATGAGATTATGGAGGACGGCTATGTGATTAAGTCCGAGATGTGCTACTGGAACATGGAGGACGGCAAGCACAAACTCTTTGCCTACAACGTGCAAACTACCAATGACGGCATCAGCGAGCCGGGAGAGTTTGACGGCCTCTGCCTCTATGACTATACCAACGCCACAAAGAAGATGACGCCATACTTCGGCGACCTGTACCTCAACCTCTTTGATGCAGGCGAGGGTGACCACAACACCTTCGAACTGCCTCGCACGGGCAAGGACATCATCATCACCACATGGTATGAGGTAGGTCAGCGCAAGAAAACGGCAAAGTGGAACGGACTCTATTTCTCTGTTCCCCAGCCATAACAAATTTTATTTTCAGAAGAAGTTAAGAAGTTAAGAATTCAGGAGTTAAGGAGTCAATTCATTACGTTCATTCGTTATAAGACCTTAATTCATTTGTCTTAACTCCTTAATTTCTTAACTTCTGAGAAGGTATCAACTGATACCAGAAATAAGGCATCGTAAAAGCTATCACTTTACCTTGTAAAAGCTATCATATTACACAGTAAAAGCTATCATATTACAACCTAATATGATAGCTTTTACAATTTATTGATATTCTTATAGTTAGAAGGGGTAAAAACGGCCTCCTCCTACCCTTTTGTAATTACTTCTCCCTTATAGAGCTTACAATCTTGTCGAGCAATGGCTTGTACTTGCCTTCCTCGCTCAGTGGATTTGTAACTGCCTTGTGGTTGTGCAGTCAGCGGCGCAACCAAAGCCGCCATCAACAGCAGCAATGCAATGCGTATGTTGCTGAAGTATGTCATTCTACAAGGATTTTTTGATTGTTAATGATATATAGACCACGTGGCAAACCGCTGATGCGATTATCACCAGCATTGATGGTGACATTACGCATGGTGGCACCGTTTATGGAACGAATAACCACTGTACCCGACTGTGCAGAATTGATGACTACCGTTCCATTGCCTATGGCCGTTATCTCCGCTTTGTCAGATGATATGTTGCCAATAGCTGTTTCTTCTACCTCAATACCATCAAGGCATATCGCCATGCTCTTTGCATATGCACTTTCGTCTTCTGTCTTGAAATAGGCAGTAAATGGTTTGTTTCCTACCGCTGAACTGCTGACGAAACTTGCACCGGTACTGTTCAGGATCAGTCCGTCTCCTTCGTCCTGCACATTGTCATAGTTACCGACGAAAATATAGTTGTTGCGCTGCACCCTTGGTGCGTTGTCTGCACTGAATTCCACATCCTCCCCAATGAAAGATATGGTCTCTCCCTGCAGGCTTCCGCTACCCATACTGTTGCCGGGGAATGCGATGATGTAAGGCTTGCCAGCCTCAACCACTCCATTCTGCGTGGGGGCGAAGAATAATGCCTTGCTTGACGCACCGACGAACTCTCGCAACCAGAAGTTGCCGTATGAGTTTGCCACAATGGGCGAAACGAAACCGTTCTTGCTTGCTTTGAACACCGATGCGTCGTATGGCAGACAGATGGTTTCCCATCCCTGAGTGCCGTTGGCCCATAGGCTTGGGGTATGTGTATATTGCGCTTTCCTTGCCTGGAAATATCCAGGGCAATTGAAACTATATCCGTCCATCAACTTTATGTTGTTTGCCGTGAGGTCGGACAACTGTATCACGTTATCCTGCAAGTCCTCAGTAGCAGTGTTGTCGTTTATGTAGTACAGACAGTTCGGGTTCATGCCGTTCTTGATGTCTGCCACGGTAAGCGTGCTGTCCATTCCACCATACAACGCCACGGATGTTATGCTTGCCTTGTCCTTGTCTTTTAGCGCATTCGCATATTCCTCCGCAGACACTTTATGATAAAATGCTATGTCCGCAGGATATAGTGGCAGGACTTGAGAATAATTATTATTTGAGACTAATATTGTACGGAAAGATTCACAACACTCCTCTGGCACTATGAAGCCTTTAAATTTATTTCCGTTATATTCATATCCATAGAAATTATACTTATACAGACAGTTATAAGGATTCTTGATTACAAAATACTCGAGGTTTTCTCCAGAAATAGTAAAGTAAGGAGAAGAAGAGTCCATTCTTTGCATTATTGTTTTTTCTCCTAAAACTACTACACTGAGCTTATGAACACCCTTGCCATAATAAGAAGAAACATATACAGGAAACAAAACACTTACATCTACGACATTATCAGGTACGAAATATTTTCCTTCTTTTCCGTACGGAAAAGCAGCTAATGTATTTTCTTTGTAGATAACACCATCCTTAGACCAGAATGTCTGATTATTTTGGTCTAAGACAAATTCCTTCAGACCACTGCAGCCCTCGAAAGCAGAATTACTAATGCTCGTAACACTGGCAGGAATTGTTAATGTAGTTAGACCGCTACAGCCACAGAACGCAAAACTACTGATGCTCGTAACACTGTTAGGAATTGCCACAGAGGTCAGGCCACTACAACCAAAAAACGCAAAATTACTGATGTCTGTCAAATTATTGGGAATGGTTAATGAAGTTAGGCTACTACAGTCACAGAACGCATAATTGCCAATGCTCGTTACACTGTTTGATATTTCCACAGAGGTCAGGCCACTACAGCCAGAAAAAGCAAAATCTCCAATGCCCATCACATTTGCAGGGATTATTGTGTATTTCAAGTTTCTCATTTCATAACAAAGATAATCTGGAATGATAGTAACTTTATTACCTATGGTGAAATTTATTATTTGTGTGCGGATATTGTCAAATGGCCCTGGAAATGAAAAGTTGGAACAATTCTCTGCATTCCATACTATATCTGTTATTCCACTGCAACCAGAGAACACTTGGTTACCCATGTTCGTCACACCGTTGGGAATGGTTACTGAGGTCAGACCACTACAATTGGCGAATGCATAATTGCCGATGCTTGTCACACTGTCGGAAATGGTTACTGAGGTTAGACCACTACAGCCAGAAAAAGCCTCTCCTTCTATTTTCTTCACATTTGCAGGGATATTGATGCATTTCAAATTGCTCATTCCATTGCACAGATTACCTGGTATGATGGTAACTTTATTACCTATGGTGAAATTTGTTATTTGTGTGCGAATATCATAAAATGGCCCTGGAAATGAAACATCAGAATAATTCTCTGCATTCCATACTATCTCTGTTATTCCACTACAACCTTCGAATGCATCGTAGCCGATGCTCGTCACACCGCAGGGAATTGTTATCGAGGTCAGATCACTGCAGCCATAGAACGCATAATCGCCAATGCTCGTCACATTATATTTTGTTTTGTTAAATGTAACCATATCAGGAATTGTAACCTTCCCTGAATACTCATTTGAATAATTGGTAGAAGAAAATCCACGATATGTTACAGATACAGATGTTCCATCGCTGTTGTAACTATAATAGATTGTTACACCGTCACTATTCTCAACGGCAAAGTCATGGGCGGATGCCCTTACCCCTACCATGCTCATAAACATGGTAAGCAGCATGGGTAAAAAATAGTTTTTTATGCACATAGTGTCTTTATGCCTATAGACACCCAGATTCAGCAGTTGATAATCGAATTATGGAAAAAAACGTGGGTGCTCTACTTCTCGCTTATCCCACATCTGAGGCTCTGGTAAAACCCTGTTCTTAGGATAAGCAACCAGCCAGCCCACGTCATGAGATATTATAAATAGGCAATGACCCAAGAGACATATATATCCCCCCTGGGTGGGCAACCTACTTTATAAAATCACCCACGTGGACGCTCCGATTGCGCTATCTTCCAAGAACATTTTGAAAATTTACCAGATTTTCAGATGAATAAGATAAAACGTTTCGTAAACGTCCTTTTCTTTGATGCCATGACAGCCTTGCCTGTGCGAAACGGTGCTGCATGAACATCAAAACCAATATGTCTGTCCGGTGCTGACACACCAGATCATGAAAACCCTCGCCCAACCCGTGAGCCAACTGGCCTTCATTTGCAAAATTATGAAAAAGAAATGGTTTCTGCAAATTTTTGCAGAAAAAAATTAGTGTGCGCACTCAGACAGCCTCGTCTGTGTACGCACACTATGGAGATTTGTGGAAGATAAAATTATTAATGACATTAATGGTTTATATTCACGACATTAACGATAAAAATTGTTTCGTCGAGTTCACGTTAAACAATAGGAACGCTACAATAATTTGCCGAAAATCTCAAAATTTATTTATGCTAAAATGCCGAAAATCTCAAATTCTATCACTGCTTTACCATGATAATGCTTTGCATCTTTTCTTTGCAGAATAAACTATTTTCATTAACTTTGCACCGTTATACAATGCACAATGCACAAATCTTAATTCTTAACTCTTAATTCTTAATTCACTATGGTACAAACCCGAGACAGAGTCTTTCACACTCTCTATACGTCGTGATTCTGAGGCTAACGGTGCCGGCAACGATGCTCTTGTGGGCATCAGCGGCATTCATCCTGACGAGAACACCGGCAGCTTCAATGCCACCTTGTCTGGCTGTGACTACCGTTTCAGCGTAAGATTCCATGACCATTTCCTCATCATCAGACCTCTCAGCGGCTCACCATCCAAGTGTTTCGGCAGTGGTGCCAGCATCGTCGGCATCTACATCATGCTGCCGGCAAAGGGATAAGAGAAGCATACAGCACACGAAAATGCACCGTGGACAACGCAGACAACATCATCTGCACTCTCTACGGTGCATTTTCTATTTATGACAGTATCATCACCGTCCTTTTATCACAAAACCGTGCTTTTTATCCCACACACTTGGAAATTCCCGCAACTATTTGTAACTTTGCATCGTCAAAACATACGAGATAAAAATGAAAATACTGATAATCAACGGAAGTCCACGGAAGAATGGACTGATTTCGCAGATGCTCGGCATCATGAAAGAGGAAGCAGAGAAACGTGGCGACACGGTGGAAACGGTATATACCAACGACCTTACCGTGAAGCCCTGCACTGGCTGCATGGCATGCCGTACGAAAGAGAAATGCGTGCTCCCTGAGGACGATTCGCAGCGCACACTGAAGATGATACAGCAGGCCGACGCCATCATCATGGGCGCCCCTTGCTACTGGGGCAACATCCCCGGACAGATGAAACTGATGTTCGACCGTCAGGTTTACGGTATGATGCGCGACACTCCTCGATTCCCCGAGCCGCTGATGAAAGGCAAGAAATGTATCCTCATCAGCACCTGCACCACGCCCTGGCCCTGGAACATCCTGTTCAAGCAGTCGCGCGGAGCCATCCGTGCCATGCGTGAAATCGCCCATTATGCCGGTTTCAAGATAGTAAAAACCATCGAGCGAGGCGGTACGGCAATGCATCCAACACTGACAGAGAAAGACAAGCAGAAGTGTCGCAAGGCAATTCAGCGATTATAGAAAAAATCTGCTATTCTATTCCTGCCTGACGAAGCTTGTCTTTCAGGCGAGCGACCTCTGCACAAAGAAGCTCTATCTCCTTACGCTGCTGAGATATCAGCTCTTTCTGACTACCGCGCTGCTCAAGGCGTGCCGCTGTCATACGCTCACGGATGCCACCCTCTGTAGTAAACTCACGGTCTTTCTTCTCAATGTATTTTGTCAACGCTGAATCCACCTGATGACACAGACAGACAGCCATATTCGCCAGTTCCTCGTCATTCATCTTCGGTAACAACAGACTGTAATCTGCATACATACTATGATGTCTGCAGAAGTCATGAAGCTGCTCAAACCGTGGATTATTGCCGTGCCACTCTGCCAGATGATGACGCTTCAAATAGTCCAGATAATCCTCAAGCAGTTCCTTGTTACTGCCACGCGCAATGCCTAAAAGCTTAAGTTCCGTCTCTGCAGATGTTTGTCCGTCACTGCTGCCCTCAGCAATATTCTGCTTAGTGCTGCGTGCCGCCTGCACCATCTGGTCAACGGTGCGGTCACCATATTTCGGAAGATAACGACTACAGAACTCACGCGTAAGTTGATACAGCACATCGCTACGCTGATAAAAACGTAACTCAGTATAGACTACGGGTTTACGTAAAGCACTCGTCACACCGTCGGAATAATGCCTCACCACAGGTTGCCGATGACCTGAGAAACCGGGTTGTCCGGATTGTCCGGAATATCCGGAATATCCGGAGTTTCCGGAACCTCCGGGACTTCCGGGATTGTTAATATTAGAATCGTTGATCATTTTCATTCTATTGTTTTACTATTATTCTCCGTACTCTACTTTTCCCAAAAAGCAACGGCGACATTACTTTTTGGGTTCTGCGACATGTGCGAAGCTAATGGGTGGAGCCATCAGATATCAGTCAGAGGCAGCGTTGAAATCGCAGATAATCCTCAGCGAGCGCTTCGCCTTGTAGTTCTCGTCAAATGGCAACGGATGATTGTTCACACCCAGCCATGAGTCTTTGTCGCTCAAGTTCCAGAACGTCACGTTGTCTATCACATCCTTATGTCTGCGCAGCACCTTGAAGATACGTGCATACTGGTCTTCCTGCAGCGTCAGCATGTAACCTGTCTGCGGCTTTGCCTCACCACGCGAGAATGTCAGCTGACCGCCGCTCTCGGTATTGGTGCGCAGGTCGAGTTCAGTGATGTGTATGTGACTTACTATCTCTGAGAAACGGGTGATGGCTTTGTCGAGCAGTTCTTCGTCAGGGAAATAGATGTTATAGTGCCCTTGCATGCCGATTCCATCGATAGGAACGCCGGCTTCTTTCATCTTCTTCACCATCTCGTATATTCGCTCTCGCTTGCCTGGATCTACGGTGCTGTAGTCGTTATAGAACAGCAATGCATCGGGGTCTGCCTCACGTGCAAACTCAAATGCCTTGGCTATGAACTCTTCACCGCAGAGCTGGTAGTGGCGGCTCTGGCGATAAGGGTTAGGTTCCTGTCCATTTCTGGGATTGCCGCCGTCGGCTATGGCTTCGTTTACCACATCCCACACATACACCACGTCCTTGTAACGGTTTACAACGGTATGGATATGTTCGCGCAGTCGCTCATAGAACACTTCTTTCTTTACCGGCCTACCCTTCTTATCTACAAACATCCAATCAGCAAACTGCGAGTGCCAGCACAAGCAATGACCGCGCATCTTTATGCCGTTCTCACGACAGAAGTTGGCTATTCTATCTGCCCTTTCAAAGTTCCATACGCCTTCTTTCGGATGTATCATGCCCGGTTTCCAGTCGTTCTCGGCAGTCACGCTGTTGTATTGTTTCTTGATGATGGCCATCTGCGCCTCGTCGGTAACATTACGTTGGTTGACTGCCACGCCGATAGTAAAATAGTCCTTGTAGGCATCTTTCAGCCCCATGCCGACGGAATAGTCCGCGCTACCCTCTCCCTGAGCCATGGCAGTGGCAGTACCGAGAAGAAGCGAGAAAGAAAAAAGAAAAGTCTTCATTTGTATATTGTATATTTTCCTTGATTACGACAGTATCTGGGTACAAAATTACAAAAATTCCGCAAATGATGAATATATTTTTCTACAGATTTCCCTTATGTTTGTTTTTTCTACAGATTTGAAGAATAAAAGGATTTATTATGATGTATATCCTAAAGTCCTATAATCCCCAGACAAAGACACATTAGGTGGGTTCTAATAATTCCCACTGTCAGATTTTTGAATTTGTTTCGAGGGCAAAATGTTAACTGATAAGGGAGCATAGCGGGCTATGTGACCGCAGAAGTTAACAGTTTGCACCGAAAGAAAAC
>JAEEGH010024798.1_pt1 | contig 12074 bp, 4 predicted proteins | sample 9134181 | NCBI WGS metagenome assembly JAEEGH01 (sample SAMN16246544, study PRJNA631951) | gut metagenome | biome: gut microbiome; feature: rumen; material: DP-attached | host: Bos | place: Iran: Karaj | collected 2018-10
TTCGTGCCGCTTCCGCCTTTTTCGCTTCTTCTATCCGCTTGGCCTCTTCTGCTGCTTTTCGTGCCGCTTCCGCCTTTTTCGCATCTTCTATCCGCTTGGCCTCTTCTGCTGCTTTTCGTGCCGCTTCCGCCTTTTTCGCATCTTCTATCCGCTTGGCCTCTTCTGCTGCTTTTCGTGCCGCTTCAGCCTTTTTTGCATCTTCTAGCCGCTTGGCCTCTTCGGCGGCTTTCTTGGCCTCTTCTGCTGCTTTTCGTGCCGCTTCCGCCTTTTTCGCATCTTCTATCCGCTTGGCCTCTTCTGCTGCTTTTCGTGCCGCTTCAGCCTTTTTTGCATCTTCTATCCGCTTGGCCTCTTCGGCTGCTTTCTTGGCCTCTTCGGCTTTGCGAACTTCTTCGATTCGTTTTTTTTCTTCGGCGGCTTTCTTCGCCTCTTCAGCCTTTCGAGCCTCTTCAATTCGTTTCGCCTCTTCAGCTTTGCGAACTTCTTCGAATCGTTTCACCTCTTCTACGGCTTTCTTAATCTCTTCAGCTTTTTGGGCCTCTTCGATGCGTTTCGCTTCTGTCGCGGCCTTTTGGAGTGCTTCTGCCTTCCGTATTTCTTCTAGACGTTTCGTTTCTACTAATTGCTTTTCTTTAGCTAGTAGTGTCGTTTCCTCTGGAGCTTTACCCGCTACAATCGTTTTTTCTTGAGTTTTATGTGAAACTTCTTCTTTTTTCTGAGGACGAGCAGGGCTTGATTTGATTTGGTCAAGTGAGATTTTAAAAATCAACAGGGCAAAAGCGGCAAGAATAACTGTGAGAACAATGTTCAGACGGTTGCTGAAGAACGGCTTCATGGCCTCATGCGCAGATGCTGGCGACTGCTGAACGGCGGTCGCGACTGTCTCCAAGGCATTAACAAAATCGTTGCAGGACGTATAGCGTTCTTCTGGTTGCTTTGCAAGAGCCTTGATGAGAATATCGTTTTGTGCATCAGCAAGTTGAGAAAGGCGTTTAGGCTGATCATTGATGATGGCTTCACGAAGAACCGAGATATCTTCTGTGTAGTGCGGCGGTTGCCCTCCAAGCAGTTCATAGACGATAGCTGCAAGCGTATATTGGTTGGAGCACGCTGTTAATGGCTCCCCTTTGCAGGCTTCAGGCGGCATGTAACTGACAGGCCATGCAAGTTCAGGAGAGGCTCCAAGATATTGCTGGCGACGGTTGGATGGCATTACGAGAAGGTCAAAATCATGAATCATGACTTCGCCTTGTGGCGAGATCCAAATACTGTCTGGCTTGAGTGCAGGATGGTGGACTCCTTTGCGTCCCGCGTAGTCAAGCGCGTTGGCGATTTGACGGAGAATTGGAATCATCGTAGCGATTGTAAGGACGCCATTTTCGCGTTTACCAGCCGCCCAATGGTTGAGTTTTACGCCAGATATGGTCTGAACGACATTGAAAAACACATCCGTCTTCTCGTCTTTGGCAGTTAGAAGAAGATGTGCGATATTCTGATGGATAAGCTTTTCGGAAAGTTGCTCTGCGTTCTGTTTCAATTCAAGAGCGTCTTGCCTCTCAAGGTCAGCGGTGATAGGCTTCAATAAGTAATCACCATCATAACCTTCTCGTTTGCAGATATATCCATTCGAGACGGTTTCCTTGACTTCATAATGTTCGAGGATGATGGAACCGTTGTCGATTTTCTCATGTATGAAAGGTAGTTTTATCATCATATGCTCCACTTGGTCAGGTGGTTACATTTCCTTACGGAAGGCGGCGATGGCAAACTGGCGTATTTTATCGTAAAGCCGTGTGGAATGTGAAAACGTGACAGAGGCAATGCGGCCAAAATCTGGAAGTGTCAGATTATCATCGAGAAACACAAGCTCCACTGAATAAAGCGGCAGGAGCGATTGGTATTCTTTTGAACCGCTTTCCGGCAGATAGGCGGGAATTGGGCCGCCAAAAAACTGGATCAGGGGGGAAAGTGTCAAACGGGAGGGTATTTGGTTGACGGATACGATTTTGGCTTTCCTGACTTCGAGTGAATCTCTAACCCGTACGGATGCGATTTGACCGGATACGAGATGACTGATTTGGTTATCTTGAGCATACGCATGGAGGACGGGATTGCCGGAAACGATTTCTCCGATGGGCATTCCCTTGGGAAGATAGACCCCAGCGGAAAGCTCCGTTACATGCGGCAGAAAAATGCCAGAGGACGGGGCACGGACGGGCAGGATATTCTTGCGGCGTAGCAATTCATGGCGTGATAGTTCGTCTGACGAAACTTTTTCCGCCGTAATGAGACTATCGCCAGTTTTTGTCGTTTCGACGAGTTGGAGGGAGAGGAGTGTCTGGTCGTATCGAAGGACTGTGTCCAAACGCTGTATGGCGAAATCCAATGTGGGCGAGGTTAGCGAAACGATTTCATCACCTTCTTTGACTGCCCATTGACGATGGGGTAATGGCGATGTCAGGTAACCTCCTTCCTGCGTGCTGACAATTCGTCGATTGGCGGATGTTACTTCGGCGGGGAGACGGAGACTCCAGGAGATCGGCGTGAACAGAATAATGGCGACGGCGGCCAATAGGGCGGCGCCAATGAAGATTCTAGCGCGATTGACGGAACGTTGCGACAGGATGCGTATTGTCTGTAATTCACGGTAAGCTGGATAGATGAGAATACTATAGATTTCGAGAAACACCATCACCAAGGCGACGGCTTTCACGAATTTATGGTAAATAACCAGAATGATGGATGTGTAGAGAAATATGCGGTAAATGAAGCAACCAATGCCGTAGAACAACATGAATGTGCCATGTTTAGCGGCAGGACGTGAACCAAGGCGCAGAAAATGCCAGCGCCACCACTGCTTGAAATATTCAGTTGATCGTGACATCAGATTTTCAATGCCGACGATATCGGAGAGGATGTAATAGCCGTCGTAACGGATGAATGGGTTGCCGTTGACGAGAATGGTGGAAAGTGTACTGACGGCGAATATAAAGAATAGCGTTGATTTTAGTTCTCCGGCGGGGAGGTATGTCCAGATGAGAGCGGAAATGCCTCCGATAAGTATTTCCGTAATGATACCTGCTGCATCGATGAGCAGGCGTTGGAAGCGTGGCAGTCGCCAGCTATCCGTTGTATCCGTGAAAAAGCGTGGCACGAATACAACGAAGCCAATGCCGATGCTTCGGACACGACAGTTGAAATGTATAGCCGCCAATGAATGGGCGGATTCGTGGGCGATTTTCAAAATGACGATGGCGATGAAATATTTGACAAGACCTGCCCATGACAAGGTGTTGAGGAACGTCGTATGGACGGTATTGAAGTCTCTGATGAGTAGAAGATAACCTGCAATGGCAGGAAAGAGGAGGCAGAGGACGATGAATTTGGAGGCTATCCAGCTGACCATCGGCCTGATATGAGCGTAGAAATTTTCAGGATGGATGGGAGGCAATTTGAAGAAAATATAGGCGGCGGACAGTTTTAGAAGAGTGTTCTGTTGGCTGAGAACGGAGAGACGGCGGCGTTTGAGGTCGATGACGCCGTATTCAGGCGTCAACAGGTTGTTCATTTGCAGGAAAGCAAGAAGGCGCAACAGATCTTCACGTTCGATATGGATGTCATTCGCCTTGAGTTTTTCCATGAAGGCGGAAACAGGAAGGGATTCCGTTAGGACGGAAAGAACCGGTAACGCGTCAGACGGGATGCGATAATACGCATCGGCCTGGCGGTCGAAAAGGAGCGGTCTTTCCCCGCGAATTAATTCTATATCAGGCCGTAGACAGCCTGTTAACGGTTCCTGTTGCATGGTCATGTGCGCGTAAGATTAGAATCTGCGCGTGTAAAGGATGACATTTTTAAAGAGGCGATATCCTAGGGAATAGTCTCCAGCAGAGAGCTTGGCGATCCCCCGCATGCCATAACGAAGACCGTCATGGTTTCCGGTCAGCCGTGCATGGATGTGGTAACAGTAGGTCTTCTGTTCGGTCAATTCAGGATAGTGAGCAACATCTATGATTTCACATTCAAGTGCGTTTTCTGGAGCTGTGTGGAGGAAGAGGGTAAGAGAGGGGGATTGTTTGAGTAAAGACGAATTCTGTTCGTTGATGGGAATGTCTGCCAGCATACCATCGCCGCCATGCACTTCAAAAAGCTTGTCGCCGGTTTTGACAGCACGTCCCGCGAGGAGTTCCGCATTGCCTCCTGTCAGAACCAGAAGACCGTCTGCAGGGGCGAGAATACGGGCGTTCTGGAGATACCAGCGTGCTTCATCGACGGATACCTTTGCCGTGTCACGACGCGCTTCTAGTAGTTTCACGCGGGCTAGACGCGACTGGTCTAAAAAGGCTGATTGCTCTTCGATGGCAAGTTCCGCCTCTGTCTCGCGAAGTTGGCTGATGGCGGCACCGAGACGATAGTTCAATTGATTGACATCATATTCGATGACGACATCGCCTTTCTTGACAGAGGCACCGTCTTGTTTGAGGCATGTGGCGATGATGCCGTCATACATGGCGTAGGCCCCTGTGATTTGCGGTGCCTGCAAGATGAATTCCGTCGTGATGCGTTCAGGACCACGGATGAACATCATGGCGGCGAGTGCGCCGAGTACAATGATCCAAAAGCAGAGTTTAGGAAGGTTGCTACGGAGAGCCCAAAGGCGGCGTTTCGTCAGACGGTGATAGAAGAGAGCTTCTGAAGCGGAATTTGCGAGGAGCTTTGCCGTATTGGGCACAAACGCAGGAATTTCCTTTTCATATTCGAGAAGCCAAATGTAGAAAAGAGGGGTATGGTCGCTGTTCGGCGGCGGCAAAAGCCTGATGGCGTAATAGATGGCATTATTCTGCGCGAGTTCCGCATCAAGCCCATTGTCAGCAGTCACGGTCACGGTGTCTTCATCGAATACGAGCGCGTCTGCCAGTTTCCTTTGCAATACAGCGAGGCGTGATTGCGAATTGACGTTGGGTTGCCCAAACTGAGCGATGATGCGGGATTTTCGGCCGTTGTGTTCAAGCAAGGTCGCAGTACGGAAATTCAGCATGGAATGGCTGTTGTTGACGACATTGGCAGCAGCATCGTCAAACGTTTTGGCATTGAACAGGTCATGGCCGAATTTGATGATGAACGCCAAGGCCTTTAGCCGTGCTGAAAAATCCTCGTTAGGCATATCAAATGGAATGGTTCAAAAGCTGAAAAAGCCTTGGCTCTTGAGCCAAGGCGAATAAAGAAAGTCATTTTTGAAGGGTACCGGTCATACCTGCGAAGAACAGGCCTTGACGGTTGTCGATTAGCACGCGGATGCGGACAGTTCCTGTTCGATGGTCGGCTTGTGGCGAAACCTCGTAAATGGTTCCTGTGGCAATAGCGTCCTTTTGGTCGAGATGAATTTTTACAGGAGTCCCGATGGTTGTAAAGGCATCGTCGGTGAGAGGGACGTTCATGATGGCGAGCAACTTGTTGTCATCAATGATACGACAAAGCGCCTGCCCCGAACGAGTCGTTTCAAAATCATGGGTCATGATTTCGACTATTTTTCCGTCGAACGGGGCCTTAATGGTACAGAACGCGACATGTAGTTTTGCCTCTTCGTAGGCGATTTCCATGAGGCGAAAGTCGTATTCGGCTCTTCGTAGTTCTGCGTCGCTGGTGAACTTCTTTTCGCGAAGTTCCTTCTTTTCTTCGAAGGTGCTCTTGGCAAAACGCACTTGCTCCGTTGTACGCGACAGTTCAATCGCATACCGTGAATCGTCAAGCTCCACCAAGGTGTCACCCGCCTTGAAAGCCTGCCCTTGGAGGAACTTGTAGGTTTTTAGGGTGGATTCCACTCGTGATGAAATGACGATATCCCTGAACGGGAAGAGAACAGTTTTTATTTCCTGCAGGCTTCCATCCCCCGCGAGGAGGACGGAAGCTAGCAGGATCATGGCGACAGTAATGATTCTCATGCCATTAGACCATCGAGAAGAAGTTCAACTTCCGATTTGAAAGCAGCATGCTTGCTCGGTTCGTTGAGGTCGATGCCTGCCAGCATGCCGAGCATGTCGGTGTCTTCTGTCGTATCGTCCGCGATATCGAGTTCAAGGAATTTCGGAATCTGAATTGATTCATCGATGAAGATCCAAGGCGTGTCGTTGTCGTTGCTGCCGTGTACATCGATATAGTCGATGAGGGGGCTGTCGAAATCGTCTGACGGATGGACGTTAAGGATGTCTGTCTGCGTGTCGTTCGGGAACATTTCGTTGCCGGACGAGAAGCCACGCTCGTTTGCGGAATTGGAAGCGCTGATGACCTTGGACACGAGAATTGTGTCAAGGCTGTCAATGTCCATCCACAGATCCTGCGAGTTGGCGAGTGGATTGATACGGTGTGCGTCGAAACGGCTACGGAAGTCCCATTTCGGATGTATGTCCGGAATGACGGGACTGTAATCGGTGACTTCGAATTCCGAAGGCCCGTTATAGTTTCGATTGCTCTGCTCTGGCTCCTGATAAATGTTGCGCGGTGATGGCGGTGGCGTTTCTTCTGGTTCTTCCGGGTTCTCCGTGATGGTTAGGGTACCGGGAATGTAAGTGATGGTGTAGTTACCGGTAGCAACGAGTGTACCTTGCCTGATTTCATATTCTCCGGGGGCTTCACCGGGTCTACGTGTCAGGCGACCGACAACCTTGTCGTTGTCGAGCAGGCCATCAACTGTGTATGTGAAACGCGGATCCGGATCGCGTTCTTGCTTGGTCTTGTCATCGGCTGTGATGATAATTTCCTTCTGATTTACGAGCAATGTACCGGGATCGTAGGTGATATCATAGTCGTTCGCATCAATACTGAGCTCATCTATGATAATGTCGTATTTACCGGCGTTGTAGTGTCCGTTGGCATTCTCTTTACCATCAATCTTCAATGTGGTGTCGTCGATGGAGTCACCGTCCGCAAGCTCGCCTGTAGTGACGTAAGTCAGTTCGCCGACTTCATCGCCATAAGTGATTTCTTGGTCATCAGCTGCGACGGTGATGGGGCGTTTGCCAACTGTGAGATCTGCCGCGATGAAAGTGTAGTCATAGCTGCCTTCATTGGATAACGTGTGGCTGGCTTCAATGATGGCATCTTCATGTTTGCCGGCTTTGAAATGGCCGGAGGCGGATGTGGCGATGTTGTTGAAGTCGTAATCAAGCGCGACATCAAGGGTATCGATATCCAGAAGACCTTCGACTGTGTACTGGGCGGTGAGATCGGGATTCTCGTCGCCATAGGTCATAGACTGGCTGATTGCGGTTACCGTCAATGCCAGAGGTGTGATCTTTGCTTCTGCGGTATCCACGAAGTTGATATTGTAGTTATCAACATCCTTACCTATGGCGATGAATTCACCGTTGGCTGTGACCGTGCGATCCAAGACGGTGCCGTCCGTATCGCGCAGAACAGTCGGCGCGTCGAATGCGTAGGTGACTTCCGTGTCGAAGACTTTGATTTGATCGCCATTGATGAATCCGTCGATGATAAAGTCTCCATCACGGGAGGCGTCAGTGTTTCCATCATACGTTTTATCGGCTGCTGCGAAACTGACTATAATATCCTTGGGCAGAACATTTAGGGAAGCAACGTTGAAGGTGTAGTTGTAGTTTTCAGCGTTGGAGAGATCATGGGATTCTTCATTGACCATGCTGGAGTGGAGTCCCGCAACCACATTGCCAGATGATGAGATATCTTGGTTTGGGTCAATATCATAGAACAATGTGACAGCTAACGAATCGCCACTGGCGAGGGCATTCTCGTCAAAGGAGTACTGGCCGTCGAGATCGGGCATGTCATCACCGTAGATCATTTCCTGCGGCTTTGCCGTGACGGTGATATTACGTAGATCAACGGTCAATTTCCCAAAAACAAACTCGATTTCATAATTATTTGTAACAAGAATACCTTCATCATCATATATGACGGCCGTGCCCGTGATAGCATCTGCGTACTCCCCTGCCTTGATATGGCCAGAATCCGTATAGGCTTCATCTGAAACATTCAACGATAGAGTAATACTGATCATATCGTCGCCGGCGAGATCATCTGTGAATGTGTAGGTGAGGGACGGTACCTCGTCACCGTAGATCATGCTTAGGTCATTGGCCGTGACAATGATGTGCAAAGGCGTAATGTCCGCCTCCGCCGTGTTGTCGAAGATGAAGCTGTAGTTGTCCATGTCGTCGCCGACGTAGGTGAGGTCGCCCGTGGCGGTGACGGTCTTGTCCGTGCCCACGTTCTTGTCGGAGAAGGCGTAGCTTACGTCGGCGTCGAAGACGCGGACGACGTCGCCGTCCACGAAACCTTCGATCTCGAACGCGCCTTCGCGCGTCGCGTCCGCGTTGCCGTCGTAGGTCTTGTCGGCCGCGCCGAAGGTGACGGTGACCTCCCTTGGCGTGACGTCCAGGGAGGCGTCGTTGAACGTGTAGTTGTAGTTCTCGCCGTTGGCGAGCGTGTGCGAGGACTCGACGATGGCGTGCGTGTGGAGGCCTGCCGCCACGTTGCCGGACGAGGAGAGGTCGTCGTCCTTGATGTCGTATTCGAGGGTCACGGTGAGCGTGTCGCCGCTGGCCAGGGCGTTCGGGTCGAAGGAGTAGGCGCCGTCCTGCCCGAGGCCGGGCATGTCGTCGCCGTAGGTCATGGACTGGCCGGCGGCGGTGACGGTGATGTTGCGGAGATCGACGGTCAGGTCGCCGAAGTCGTAGGTGATGTCGTAGTCGCCCGTGACGACCGCCCCGTCCTCGTCGTAGATGGTCGCGACGGCGGTGATGGAGTCCGTGTAGCTGCCGGCCTTGATGTGGCCGGAGCCCGTGACGCTGCCTTCGTCGATGTGCAGATCCAGCGCGACGGAGAGCATGTGCCCGTCCGCGAGGGCGCCTTCGTAGGTGTAGGTGAGGGAGGGCTCCTCGTCGCCGTAGATCATGGACTTGTCGTCCGCCTTGATGGTGATGGCCAGGTAGGTGATGCTGGCGGTCGTCGTGTCGACGAAGCTGATGTCGTAGTTGTCGAGGTCCGCGCCTGAGAGCATGGTGGCGGCGTCGAATCCCGTGGCGGTGACGGTCTTGCCTTGACCTGGCTCCTTGGTGTCGAAGTTGTATTCGATACCGGAATCGTCGAACGAGACGTCGTCGCCTTCGAGCACTTGGTCCATGACAAGCTTATCACGGGTGGCGGTTGTAGTTCCATCATACACCTTGTCGTTGGCGGTGAAGCCGATGCTGATGGGCAATGGGGTGATATTGGCAAGAGCCGAGTCGTTGAATTTTATGATATAGTTCTGGAGATTATCTCCGGAGAGCATGGTGGCGGCGTCGAATCCCGTGGCGGTGACGGTCTTGTCCGTGCCGACGTTCTTGTCGGAGAAGTTGTAAATGATGCCAGTGTCGTCGAATGAGACGTCGTCGCCTTCGAGCACCTGATCCAAGACAAGAGTCTCGCGCCCAGCGGTTGTGTTTCCATCATAGATCTTGTCACTGGCGGTGAATCCGATGGTGATTGCGAGCGGGGTGATGTTAGCCAAAGCGGTGTTGACGAACGTTACATTATAATTTGAAAGCCGAGCTCCACCGAGTAATTCTTTCGAGTATCCTTCTGCTATGACTGTCTTATCTGTGCCGACATCCTTATTGTCAAAATCATAGCTCATTGCAGTTGCGTCAATCGTAACGTCCCCATCCGCAATAAGGCCGGTAATTTGGACGTTGTCAAGCGTAGCTGCCGTATTGCCGTCATAGATCTTGTTCAAAGCAGAGAACGTAATTTCTACGTCTTTTGGATTGATGTCGGCCTTCGTGATTAGATTGAAGTTGAAGTCATAGTTGAGAGCGTCTTTGCCGACAGCGATGAAATTGTCTGTGGCGGTTACTTCAATATCCGTTCCAACATCGGGAGTTGCGAATGTGTATTGGACTTCGGTGTCGAATAGTTTAACGATGTCTCCATCGATAATGTCATCGCTGAGAATGAAGCCCGCATTCGTGTCGCGTGTTGCAATCGTGTTGCCGTCATACTCCTTGTCTTTGATGATGTAGTCAACGAAGATCTTCTTTGGTGCAATTATCAGTGAACCAGTATTCCAGTCGATCTTGTAATTGCTTGCATTATCGAGGCTAACCTGGTCGTGAACAATGGCGAATGAGTAAAGGCCACTTTGTATGTTTCCACTGGAAGTACGCATTGCCTGCGCTTCGATGGCCTCCATGTCAAATTTCATTGTCATGTTGAAGTGGTCACCCGCTATCAACCCGTTTACGGTATCATAAGAGTAACCTTGTTTTGGCGTTCCATCTTCGTTTGTCCCATAGTCAGGGGTATCGCCAAGATCATCACCATATTCAAGTGTAATATTTTGAATACTCACCGAGAGGAGTCGTTGATTAACTGTCAGAGACCCGCTTACTGTGTTGATGCTATAGTTGTTTGTAACAGTATGGCCATCTTGATCGATGATTTTGACATCAATGCTGATGGCATCTTTATATGCCGTGGGACTATATTGGATATTCCCGCCATTGCCATCGGAATCAACGGCTGTTCTGTACTCATTCAAATATTCTGCCAAGGTATAGTGCGGAGCAATAAAATCATCATTCAGCAACTTCCCCTTGATAATGTCATATTGGTTTCTAAGGTTGCTTTCCTTGTCGCCGTAGTTCATAGTGGCATCACGGACAGCAATCGTGATTTCACACTGATCGATAACACCATCTGCGCGGAGTCCTTCTCCCGCGCGCGTGTTAAGGAGCTCCTCGCCGTTGACAATGATATCAATATCACTGAGACTGTCACCGTCGATTGAGAAAGTACCAATGGTGATGGAGTCAGTGGAGACATCTTTGCCGTCGAAGACGACATCCTGTACGGTAACCACGTAGCTGTTTGATGCGTCATCGGTGAAATTAAACGTCCAACTGTCGTTGTCAAAAACTCCGGAGACATGCAGGCTTATGCCGTCCAAAGTGGCGTTCATCTCTAGTTCGCCGTCTTCGACATCAATCGTACCATCATATATTTTATGTGCGGTGAAATCAAGGCTCAACTCATGGTTGCCACCACGTGTATCGGCATCGAAATCATCTGAATCCATATCCGCGTCCGCGTCTGCGTCTGCATCCGCATCAATGTCGATAACCGTGTGCTCGGCCGCGATGGCGGCGACGGTACCATCAACGGAAAGCGTGTCGGTGGTGCCGTCGGTATCGTCATTTGTCAGCCAGTTGCCGAGAATGTCATGGTCGGCATCGGCGTCAGCGTCGATAGTGAACGTGTCGGCATTGTCGGCATGGAGCGTGCCTTCGACAAAATCATGATGCGCATCGATTTGAGCATCGGCGTCCGCATCTACGTTAGTGTTGGCGTCCGCGACTGGAATGATGCTGGTGGAGTCGTCCATGGTGGGCAGTTCGCCTTCGACAAGTGCTTTTGCCTGAGCGTCAATGTCCGTTGCATTGGCGACATTCGCATTGGCCGCGTCATTGTCGTTTTGTGCTTCAGGAGCGACGAAAAGCGCGACATTCAAGTCGGTATTATTTTTTTCCTCATCATTATTTCCGTCATCACCCGCATTTTGCGCGGCGTCTGCGGCGGCTACGATGTTCGCGGCTGCTGCGGCCTCAAAGAGCATACGGTCTTCGAGACGGAAGAATTCCATATCTTTAATATCCATATTGTCAGTTATCCCCCTGACTTGTAACGTGATTATTCATCACAGGCCTTCGTTAATAGGAAACGCGGACTACGGCATACGATTTTGGGCGGTTTTCAATATTATATAAGGTAAAAGAAAACCGACCATTGCTCATCAGTTGATGATTTCATCACTCCACTTCCAGTCAACAGGCTTGTTGGCGTCTTCTTCCTCTTTCTTGGCTCTGGATTCTTCGTATTCTTCACGAGCCTTCTGGAGTTCTGCATCGGCGTTGATGCGGGCCTCGGCGAGCTGAGCCTTGATTTCATCGACGGTCGCGGTGTCAAGATTTTCCATACCCAGTGTGTTGAGGATACGGAAGTAGGCGACGTAGTAGTTGCCGAGGGCGAGGAGTTTTTCGATTTCCGTTTCAGCGGTGGAG
>JAEEGH010024800.1_pt1 | contig 12073 bp, 7 predicted proteins | sample 9134181 | NCBI WGS metagenome assembly JAEEGH01 (sample SAMN16246544, study PRJNA631951) | gut metagenome | biome: gut microbiome; feature: rumen; material: DP-attached | host: Bos | place: Iran: Karaj | collected 2018-10
GGTGACGGTTGGCTGAAAATAGACAACTTCCGTATTGAGCCAGCCGAATATAAGCCAGAAGATGCACTCGCCATCTACCGCCACTTCCTTAACCAGGCCAAGCAGACCGCCGACGGCACCGTGCCACAGTCGCTGCTCGTCGAACTTAGCAACATCGAGAGCCGCAACATCAACGAAACCAGCAGTCAGGACAGCATCATCAGCGCCATCAAGGCCCTGCTCGACCTGCAGCCCAAACTGAAATCGGCTGCCCGTGAGTACGCCCGGTTAGAGCAAGCACTCAACAAGGCGGTAGAGACGCTGTCCACCAGCTTGGTTCAGCAAGGAGAACAGACTGCTGCCGCCACCACCCTACAGGCAACCATTGGCGAGGCAACCCAGATGATGCAACAGGTAACGGCCACCGATGAACAAGTGAACGCTATGGCTAACCAGTTACAGCAAACCACCATGCAGCTGCGCCAGCTGTGCCTAACGACTGCCAGCATACTGGTTGACGGTGCGGAGACCGACACAGAACTGTACATGGAAAACTGGGATGGCTATTGGTTCAACCAGAACGACGAAGAAATGGACAAAGACGTCTCTGACTATGACTACTTGTGGGTTAAGTACAGCAATGCAACCAGCAAGGTAGACTTCGGTATCATCTACGGCGAGTGGGTCAGCACCGGATCGTGGAGTGAGAACTACTACACCGACCATCTCATCATTGAGGACGCCGAAGGCATTGCCGCTATTGCATTAGAAAAGCAGAAAACCTGCCTCCGGGGCATGCAGAACACCGAGAGTCCCTATTGGGGCGACATCTATGCCAAGCATGTGCGCCAAGTGTACTTGCAGGCTCAAGGGGCAGAAACCATCATCGACATTGATGGCATCTGGTTCGGCACAGCCGAAGAGTACCACCGCATAGCTGGCAACGACGACACAGCCATCCACAGCTTCGACAGCAACAAAGCAGCCGGCACTGCCGTCTACGACCTCACCGGTCGGCAGATACAGGGTACGCTGCCCCCAGGTCTCTACATCAGTGGTGGCAAAAAATACATCAAGCGATAAGTATAAATAAAACTACAATGAACACCAAGGCAATACTTACATTATTGACGGTGGCACTCCTGTTCCCTGCCGGAGTCCGTGCCTCAGAGACCATCGTCTGGCAGGGCACGAAGAAGTTCACAAACTGGAGCGATGTGCTCAACATCGAGGGCAGCAAGTTCAGCGGTGCCAAGGCCGACGATGTGCTGCACCTGAGCATCACGGTCTCTGCCGGAGCACAGCTACAGATGTCGTGGGGCAGCAGTTGGACGAACTTTGAGGGACTGGGTTCACTCGGCATCAGCGGTGACTACGAGCTGCTGCTCACCACGCAGGACGTACCCCGCCTGCGCCAGGGCATTCACATCAAGGGTGTGAATTTCACGCTGACAGCCGTCATTCTCAAGACCAATGACGGCCAATACGAGACACAGGCTGAAGAACTCTTCGCCTGGCAGGACATGCTGCTGAGCGGTGCCACGCAGGGAAAGACGTGTAGCGTGAACCTGAAACCCTACGGCGGAGCAGGCTGGTACTGGCCTGAGCCGAAGGATTTGAGCAGTTACGGCAGCATCGTCATCAGTCTGCTGCAACCTGCCGCCGAGACCATGACGGCGCAGCTGCTCTACGGCGAGACGAGCGTTAAGAGCCAGACCATAGCCAAGGGTGCCACGCTGTGTAAACTTACGCTCACTTCAGCCCACAAAAAAGCCTACAGCGTGAACATCATATCAGAGAAAGCGCAGACGGTGGCTATAGGGAGCGTGAACCTGACCGACAAGCAGGGCAACGTGGTGCCTACAGCGGTCGGCGGTTTCCTTGCCGATGCCCCCCGTGTCCTCTCCGTAGAGTATTACAACACTGCTGGCGTGCGTCTGAGCCGTCCGCAGCCAGGCATCAACATCATCAAGAAGAACTTAGAAGGAGGCCGGACTACCGTAAAAACGTTGAACATTAAACATTGAAGATTTAAGATTATGGTTAATAAAATAAGCAAGAGACACCTGATAGGTTTATCGTTTCTCATTTGTCATTTATCATTTTGCCCGGCAGGGGCGCAGATTGACCCGCAGCCTTGCGACCCGCAGGCCAACGAAGCCACACGCAAGTTGTACCGATACCTGCGCGACGAGGTGTGGGGCAAGCGGGTACTCTCGGGCTGTCAGGCCGAGTGGAACTATAACACGAACGACGCCGAGCGCATCTACAAAGCCGGAGGACGGTATCCGGCGGTGAACGTGTTCGACTTCCAGCACTTTGACCAAACGTGGATTAACTACCGCACCACGACGGCACGTGAATGGTATCAGGCCGGGGGTATCGTCTCGTTCATGTGGCACATCCACATGCCTGCCAACGCCTTCGCCGACGGCAAGGAGGGCTGGGACACCTTTTATATTCACGGCGACCGCCCCTGCCACATCCTGCCCTCGCGGTGCGTCACCGAGGGTACGTTAGAGAACAGTATCTTCCGCCGCAAGTTAGAGGGCGTAGCCAGTCTGCTGCTCTACTACCAGCAGCAGGGCATCCCTATCATCTGGCGACCGCTGCATGAGGCTTCGGGACGCTGGTTCTGGTGGGGAGCAGAGGACGGCGAAGCCTACAAGCGGCTCTACCGCTACATGTTCGACTACTTCCGCGAGGCGGGCATCCACAATCTGCTTTGGGTATGGACCTCGGAGCTGAACGATGACGACTGGTACCCGGGCGATGACTATGTTGACATCGTGGCTCGCGACGGTTACCCGCAGAACAACACCACCCACATATCGCAGGCCGCAGACTTCCGCCAACTGCGCCAAGCTCATCCTAACAAGATGACGGCCATGCCCGAATGCAACAGCGTGCCCTCGTGGGAGAACATGCAGGCCGACAAAGCACTATGGCTGATGGTGGCTCCATGGTGTGGCGGGGCTGCCTTCGACCACGGCAATACTAACGACTTCTGGCACCAGTTCCTCAGCAAAGAGGGCATCGTCAGCCGCGACAAAGTGAACATTCAATAAACAAACATTGATAGAAACATGATGAAGAGAAGAAACATTTTAGCAGCCTTGCTGGCAATGGCAACTGCTGTAGTGGGCGCAACACCTGTGGAGATACAGGCTGGCAAGACGGCAGTAAAGCTGGAGTTCTACACCCCACAGACGGTACGTGTCACCAAAACCCCACTCAACACCAACCCCTCAACACCGCACATTAGTCAAAGCCTCGTCGTGATTGCCAAACCCGAGGACGTAAAGGTCACCCGCAGCGGCAATACCGTAAGCAGCTCCATGCTCACGGTAAAGGTAGACCCACGGACTGGTGCCCTCACGTTCACGGCCAAGGGCAAGACACTGCTCCGCGAGAAGGGGGCAGCTAGCTTCAAGCCGCGCACCACAGGCCCCGATGCCGGCAAATACAGCGTTGTCCAGGGATTTACCCTGGACAAAGACGAAGCCATCTACGGCCTCGGCACCTTCCAGAACGGCAAGATGAACCGCCGAGGCGAGCACAAGCTGATGGAGCAGTCGAACCTTGAAGACTTCCAGAACGTGCTGCAAAGCATCAAGGGCTGGGGCATCTATTGGGACAACTACTCACGCACGCAGTTCGATGACGACGCGGTAAAGGGAATGTCGTTTTCGTCGGAGGTGGCACCGTGCGTTGACTACTACTTCATGTACGGTCAGTCGGCCGACGGCGTGATTGCCCAGATGCGACACCTGAGCGGCGACGTGCCCATGTTCCCCCTGTGGACCTACGGCTTCTGGCAGTGCAAGGAGCGCTACAAGAGCGCCGCCGAAGTGCTGAGCGTGGTCGACAAGTATCGCGAACTGCAGGTGCCACTCGACGGCATCATCCAGGACTGGCAGTACTGGGGCTCCAACTACCTGTGGAACGCTATGGACTTCCTGACCGAAGAGTATGCCAACAGCCAGCAGATGATAGAACAGGTACACCAGAAGAACGCCCACTTCATGATAAGCATCTGGGCCAGCTTCGGCCCCAAGACCAAGGCCTACCGCCAGTTGGACGAGAAGAATCTGCTCTTCGACTTCGAGACATGGCCACAGAGCGGACTCACCTTCTGGCCTCCACGCATGGACTACCCCTCCGGAGTCCGCGTATATGATGCCTTCTCGCCCGAGGCCCGCGACATCTACTGGCAGAACCTGAAGACCCTCTACGACAAGGGCACCGATGCCTGGTGGATGGACTCTACCGACCCTGACTTCTTCAACCCCACTGAGGCTAACTACGACCACAAGGCCGGACCCGACGGCGGCACGTGGCGTTCGCTGCGCAACGCTTTCCCTTTAGAGACCGTACGCGGCGTCTATCAGTCGCAACGCGCCCAAAGCTCAAAGCCTGAAAAGCGCGTCTTCATCATGACCCGCTCGGCATTCGCCGGACAGCAGCACTACGGCTCCGGACTGTGGAGCGGCGACGTGGCCTCGTCGTGGGAAATGCTGCGCAAGCAGGTACCTGCCGGACTGAGCTACTCGCTGACGGGCTGTCCCAACTTCAACACCGACATCGGCGGCTTCTTCTGCGGCTGGTACAACACGAAGGGAGCCAACACCGCGCCGCAGAACCCGCAGTATCAGGAACTTTTCATCCGCTGGATGCAGTACGGGCTGTTCTGCCCCGTCTTCCGCAGTCACGGCGCTGATGCTCCACGCGAAATATGGCAGTTCGGCAAAAAGGGAGAAATCGTTTATGACATCATCGAACAACTCATTCGCCTGCGCTACCGCCTGATACCCTATCTGTATAGCACCGCCTGGCAGGTGACCAACAACAACCAGAGCTATCTGCGCCCTCTGTTCAGCGACTTCGCAGCCGACCGTAAGGTGTGGGACATGACCGACGAGTTCATGTTCGGTCGCAGCATACTGGCAGCCCCCATCCTCGACCCACAATACACCGAGGAGAAAATTATCCGCGAGGACGCCATGACGGGCTGGAACAGCAAAAACGTGTCCGACGGTTCCCCAGTAGGAGCCATCGACTGGACCGCTACAAAGACCGCCACGAAATACCTGCCTAAAGGCACCCTCTGGTACGACTTCTGGACGGGCAAGAGCTATCGCGGCGGGCAGACACTGACCATCCAGACCTCGCTCCAGCGCGTGCCGATGTTCGTGCGTGCCGGCAGCATCCTGCCACTCGGCCCTGAGATGCAGTATGCCGGCGAGAAGCCGTGGGACAGCCTTGAAATGCGCCTCTACCCCGGTGCCGACGGCGACTTCCTGCTCTACGAGGACGAAGGCGACGGCTATAACTACGAGCGCGGCATCTATGCCACCATCCCATTCCACTGGAGCGACCGTACCCGCACCCTGACCATCGGCCAGCGCCAAGGCCAGTTCCCCGGTATGTTGACCTCTCGCCAGTTCACGGTGACATTGCCTGACGGAACCGCCAAAACGGTGGACTACAGCGGTGAGACGCTCACCGTGGTGATGAAATAAAGAAACCATGTAAGTTTGCTTCATTGGGCTGTCACTCCCACTTGGGGGCTGTCCGAGTTTCAGTAGGGTAAACTGGAGGTTTGGGTAGGGTAAACCCCAGGTTTCAGTAGGGTAAACTCCGAGTGACAGCCGAGTGAAGCGAACTTTTTCCACTCATAGAAATGTTTGAAAACTACCGTCACCGTCACTTTTTGAGCGTTAATTATTGATATACAAATAGTTATTATTTATATATCTATCACTTTACTATCACCTTCTGTCACTTTTATATGAGTGACAGAAGGTGACAGCAACCAAACAATACTTTCACTCTTATCTTATTAAGCACCAAGTATATACATGATAGAGTGACAGAATGAATGTACTTTTTTAAAAGTTTATGTAAAGGATGATGACCAAGCAAGAGTGCTTATTTTAGGCTTGGCTTTTTAAGAAACGGGATAGTTCTAACAATTGAAACTATCCCGCCTTTTCGTGATAATGATTCCTATGCTATGGCTGGACGGGACGAATTAGTAAACCATTGCAACGTTCCGACATATACTCACAGGGAGTGTCCGACGAGATAGTTACACCTGATGCATGTCTTTTCTCAGTTGTTTGCGAATTATAATTGTAAAGAGAAGAAGACCAGTAATCTCCACTCTTCACATTAGTCTCTCCTGGTAAAAATATCGTATTTCCGTTTGTGCCTGACTTTTTGCTTGTTATCATATACCCCTTTTTCGTTGACCCTTTGTACTTGGTGGTGGTACCATTACACCATGTCCATGTATATTCTGTTGTATTGTTCTTAGTATTCAACAACTCTTCAAACTCTGAAAAGGTTGGCATACGCCAAATCCCATCCCAGTTACTGCCCCAATTCGTATAGGCGGCATCGTCAGCTAAATCCAAAGTGCTTTTGCCGTCTGTCGTATTGTACTTCGTAAATGATTCACCATCGTTCCATTTGTAAGTAGGCCAACTGAAACTGCCTTTGGAAGTCGTTTCGCCCCAGGCAAACTCACTTCCGTAATCAGTTTCCGAATTGGCTCCTACATTCATATTAGCCCATTTTACTGACAGTCCCAAGTCAACAGCCTGAGCACTTGCAGGTAAGCTTATGTTGCCGCCAATACCAGCCTGCTTCACATAGACTGTGATAGAGGTGGAACATGCGTTATAATTGTCAGTAGCAGCTACTGATGCAGTGATTATTGCTTTACCTATACCATCAGGGGTTATAGCACCTGTATTTGCGTCTACGATGGCTGTGGATCCATCGCTTGAGCTATAGGTAGGTGTACCCCAAGTTGCAGTAGCACTACAACTTGCTGGCGTACTACTTCCTAGTGTTAGGACAATGGCTTCAGTATTGCTAAAAGCAACAGTGTTATTGGTTGCAGGGGTTATAGTGAATGTACTTGTTGCAGTAGAACTATAGTTTCCCATACCATTGATAGTTACTGTGTAGTCGCCAGCATTTATTCTCCCCTCTGGCAATGTAACCGCATAATCCTTGTCTTCTTCCAGTGTGGTTTCTCCGTCTTTTACGATTACAACTGGTGTCAGCTGAGAACCAGTATAACTCTGCGAAGCAATCGAAATATTCAGGTCATTGACAGACTTGCCAAGCGGAATGGTAGTGATATAATACCTGTTATGAGCCAAAGCTACAGTTTTGGTAGTAGTATAGGTTATATTGCCAACTGTTACCTCGAAATTATATGTACGAGCAGGAATGGTTGTTCCATTTGCTTCCGTATTATTCATTGCGACGAAGATAGATGATGCTGCCGAGGTCGGTATTATAGTGAGTGGACTGCCTGTAAGGTTATCGGCAGTAATTTTCAATTGACTGACATTGACAGGATTTCCGTTGTGTGTGAAGTTAAACTTCGTGATAGCCTGATTATGTTTGAATTTTGCTTCAGAAGTGGATAAGATGTTATTGCCTCCATTAAAATCCGCAGGATCACCTACACTCCATACCGTTACAGTTGCCGTAGCATAGTCGAAGTTGGCGGAGATGTCTGCCACTGTGCCTTTCTGGCCAGAATAGGTGCTATGAGATGCTTTGTCCTTCAAGTAGTAAAGCGTCAGTTGGTCTTCATAGGCGAATCCGCCTGCTACTGCCAATTCGCCCACCAGCGTGGTAGATGCCGTCCCAACAGTAGAAGGTGTCAGCTCGCCGACAGAAGTGTTACCTTTATAGACATACACCTTCTCTCCTTCTCCCCAGGTGGCATTGAGAGCATATCCATCTTCGGTCAGGGCACGGGTTAAATTGTCACCCGACTTGTCGGCAGGGATACTGACTTTGTAAGTCACTACGGGAGCTTCCTTTTTAAAGATGTTCAGGCTCTCAATTCCCAAATCATTCGAACAGCCAGTCTGCACGGCAGCTACTACGAGCGCAGCTGCCAGGACTAATAGATTTCTTGTTGTTTTCATCATTCAAAGTTGTTAAAGGGTTAATAATAATATCGTTCCGATTAATGCCAGCCATTGGGATCATCCTCTAATATGGTCTCATAACCATTGAGTGTGCTGGAGCCTCCGGTATTTGCCAACAACTGACATTGGTCTTCAAGCCAGATGACTTGGAGCTGGGGTCTGAGATATGTTCTTTGCTGGATATTCTTCATAAATAAGTTGAAAAAAGTTTGGTTCTATCTATATTAGATGCAAAGATAATCATTTCCAGATAACAAGAGAAACGAACGCATAGTTCTTATTTGGTTCTTTTTACGTTATCTCTTGCGTAAATAGAGAAAAAGGCGTACCTTTGCGGTAGAATTTTGTTTGATTTGACGCTATGAAGCAAAAACAAGAGGAATTGCGCAAACGGGCAGAGCTGGTGCTGGGGGTGGAGGTAAAGACGCCCCGTGACTTTGAACTGCTACAGGAGCACATCTACCAGAAGACGGGAGAGAGGCTGAGCCTGTCGACGTTGAAACGCTTTTGGGGGTATGTGGACAAGGATAACATCGATTACCGTGTACGGGTGACGACGCTCGACATTTTGGCACAGTTTGCAGGCTACCAAAGCTGGGTGGCTTTCTGTCAGGCCGATTTGGCGGGTAGCGACGAGAGTGGCACCTCGGTCAATCGCCACCTCTACATGAAGGAGCTGCCTATAGGTACGCACATCGTACTGACATGGAAGCCCGATCGTGTAGTGACCCTGCGCAACGAGGGCGAAGACCTGCTAACAGTAGTGGAGTCAATAGGCAGCAAGTTGCGTCCCGGAGACACTTGCCACTGCACGCACATCGTAGAGGGTATACCACTGACGCTCTTTTCATTAGTGAGGGAGGGTGTCCTCATGGGCAACTACATCTGCGGTAAAGAGCACGGCGTCTCTTTTGCAAAGAACGGGAGCAAAGCTAAACCATAAGTTAAGGCTGTAGGGGGTGCAAGTTGAGAGCAGACCAACCGATGGCCTTCCGATATGCTTCGAATGATGATGAGGGCACACGGACGACGCCGTGGAACGTTGTATCAACAATAGTGGATACGTGAGGCGGAACGGGTGCTAATACTGATAGTTCCTCAAGCGAAACACAATTGTAGAAAAGATATTCTCCCAGCACATTGACGTTGGCAGGCAATGTGATGCGGCGCAGGGACTGACAGCCGTAAAAGGCACCACGGTCTATGCGCGATAAGGTGGAGGGCAGGTTGACGTCCTCTAAACTATCACAGCCAGCAAATGCATCCTGACAGATGGTCTTCACACCTTCGGGCAGAGAGATGGAGCGTAAAGACCTACATGCCACAAAACAGTTCCGAGGTACCTCGACAGCCGATGGTGGCCAACTGACGAATTTCAGACGTGTGCAACTGGAAAAGGGTTCGAAAAGCAGTCTGCGCAGCGACGGCGGCAGGTGCAGGCTGGTGATGCTACAGCAGTTGCGTAAGGCACTGTTACGAATGGTAGTCAGTGTGGGCGGAAAATGAATGTTGGTAACGAGTGAGCATTCGCGAAAAGCATTATTATCGAGTTCGCAAATGAAAAAGGTCTCGCCATGAAACACCACCGAATCGGGAATCACTACATCGCCTGTATAGACATGCCCGCCCTTAGGGGTCTGTACCACCGCCACGGAATGGTCGGAAGCTGAGAGCACACGCAGATAGAGCGTGTCCTGGCAAGAGGTGTCAATGAACATAGTACCATCGGCGATGGATTTCACGTCGTCTTTCAGGTAGCTACGCAAGAAGAAGAATACCGCTACGGAAAGCAGGGCTACCAACACCAGGAGAACAGGCATCTTCCCCAATAGGGATTTCTCTTTCTTTTCGAGCTGAAGCAGTATCTCGCTGACCGACTGGAAACGTTCTTCCTTGCGCTCTTTCAGACAACGACAGACTATCGACAGAAAGAACGACTGGTGTGGCGACAGTTCCTCCAAGATTCGGCCTATAGTATAAATATCTGTACGCGCATCAACATCGTAACTGCCGTCTCGCTGTTCCGGAGCCGCATAGACATCTGTCTTCCCCATGAGGTTGGGGCGACTGTCCATATAGCTACAACCCAAGTCAATGAGACGCACGTCATGGTTGACACTGGTAAGCATGATATTCGAAGGCTTCAGGTCGAGGTGCAAAGCTTGGTGGCTATGCAGTTCATGCAGGGCGCTGCACAGCTGCCATAGGAATTTCCGTAAGTTGACAGGGTTGGAAAAATAGTTAGGATGCTGGCCGACGAAGTCGGAAAGTGTCGTGCCGTTGACATAGTCCATCAGCAGACTACACTCGGCAGGAGTGTCAGTCAGTTCATGATAACCTACGATGAAATCGGAGTGGAGCATAGAGCCTAATGCGAACTCCTTGCGTATTATTTCGCGGTAGAACGTCTGGCCTGCATACTCAGGACGCAGGGACTTCAAGAAATAGTAACAACCGTCACGAGACACCTTATAGAAAAGATGCTGATGACTGCCAGTGCTTAGCTGCAATTGTTGTATTGTATCTTCTTGGTGCTCTGCTGGAGCAGGAAAGAATGACGACCCTGAGTCTTCTGTTATCATCGTTTTGATTATTCACGCTTCTTCAGCAAATGCGGCAGCCTCGGCAGCGGCAATAATGTCCTCGCGTTGAAGCTCCTGCGGGGTGGCGGTGATGTCAGAAAGGTCGAATTCATCGGTATCTTCCGACGCTGTCGGCTGAGCGGCAGTTGGCTCCGGAGGGGTTGCTGGCTTTTCTTCCTGATGAATGACAAACTCCTGCTCCGTTTCCGTGTCGGGGACGCTCATGGTGGGCATTTCCTCCATCTTGGTGCGCTCGGTCTTGGCGGCAAAGATGGCATCGATGAACTGCGGTTCGCGTTTGAGGCGCTTCAATGTAGCCTCGGACGCCAGCTGCTGTGCCTCCTTCTTGGAAAAGCCTTGGCCTGACTCGCCAGGAATGTTCTCCATGAACACCTGGAACTTGAAAACGGGTGAGCCACTCTCCTTGTCCTTGTCCTGCTTCTGCATGCGGAACTCCATACGGACACGATTCTTCTGGCTCCACTCCAACAGCTTCGACTTGAAGTTGACCTCCTTATAGGCCACCTTGTCGATGTTGATGAGACGGGCCAGGATGCGCTTCTTCATGAAACGCATGACGGCATCGTAGCCCTGATCCAGATAGATGGCTCCTACAAGTGCCTCGAAAGCATTGCCGGCAACGTAGCTGTTGTGGGAATTACTGTGCCCCGACGACAATATCAGACGAGTAAGTCCCATTTCCTCGGCCAACTTGCCCAAAGTGTCACGGCTGACGAGCTTGGAACGGGTGTTGGTAAGGAAACCTTCGCGCTTGCCTTCAAAGTGGTCGTACACAATGTGTCCCACGACGGCATCGAGCAGGGCGTCACCCAGAAACTCCAACCGCTCGTTGTTCAGCGGCTTGCCCTTTTCGTTGCGCTTCGAGATGCTTTTGTGCATCAGCGCCAGCTTATAATACTCGATGTTGCGGGGATAGAACCCCATGATGCCGTAAAGAGAAGAAAAAAGCTCCTTCTCCTGGCGGAAAGGGAGCTTGATACGGTCGATGATTTCACTAAGCCTCATACTTCTTGAATACCACACAGGCGTTGTGACCGCCGAAGCCGAACGTATTGGAGAGTCCGGCATGCACGGTGCGCTTCTGTGCCTTGTTAAAGGTGAAGTTCAGATTATAGTCTATCTCGGGATCCTCGTCACCCTCCTCATGGTTGATGGTGGGCGGCACGATGTCGTTCTTGATACTCAGCACGGTAACCATAGCCTCGACGGCTCCGGCGGCACCCAGCAGGTGACCGGTCATGGACTTCGTGCTCGAGATGTTCAGCTTGAAGGCAGCGTCGCCGAAGACCTCCTTGATGGCCTTGGCCTCGGAGATGTCGCCGACGTGCGTGCTGGTGCCGTGAACGTTGATGTAGTCGATGTCCTCGGGCTTCATCTCAGCATCCTCAAGGGCGTTCTGCATCACGAGCTTGGCACCGAGGCCCTCGGGATGAGAGGCGGTGATGTGGTGAGCGTCAGCACTCATGCCGGCACCTACCATCTCGGCGTAGATCTTGGCACCACGGGCCTTGGCGTGCTCCAGCTCCTCAA
>JAEEGH010024804.1_pt1 | contig 12072 bp, 8 predicted proteins | sample 9134181 | NCBI WGS metagenome assembly JAEEGH01 (sample SAMN16246544, study PRJNA631951) | gut metagenome | biome: gut microbiome; feature: rumen; material: DP-attached | host: Bos | place: Iran: Karaj | collected 2018-10
CTTCGAATTTCATCCCAGGATCGCGGCTCCAACCCACGTATATCTGTATGCCAAGAATCCCGACGATGTATTTGCCAATCCGTATGACGGGGGCCAGCTGAAAGATTTCTTCCTGGAGGCCGGCACCATCATCGTTGATGTCCATGCCGAAGATGAGCTTGACATGGGCACGGGGGCGACAGGAACGGTCCTGAATGACGCTTTCCATAAGATTCTGACGGTGGATCCTGAAGCCCGGGAGGCTCTTTGGGAAGATGCGATCGGTGATGAACGGACGAATCTCCTGGCTTTGGTACATGCTGACGATTTCTCGGACGATCTCGCCCGGGCATCGGAAACCATTGACCGTTTGTCCCCGGACCATGCCAAAACCTATAAGCGGTATATCTCGACATTGAAAAATAAACTGATCCGCAGGGCAGAAGCTGCAGAACGCAGGAATAAGGCCCTCGAAGAGGAGGTCTATCTCGTTGGTCAGCGTTACATCGATATGGAGTATCCGGATGCAGATGACAAACGTGTCAGTCTGAGTTCAGTCGTTGCCAATCCTGCAAACCGCTATGTCATCCTGGATTTCTGGGCGACCTGGTGCATGCCTTGCTTGGAATCTATCCCTATGCTGAAGGAGGTTTATGCCAAGTACCACGACAAGGGGCTGGAGATTTACAGCATATCCCAGGATTCCAAGGCCAAGGAGTGGAAATCTTTTGTGGAGGAGAATGGGATGAACTGGATCAACGTGTTGGCCAGTAGCGGCAGCAAAGTTTATAAGGATTATGGCATCGAGTTTATCCCGAGGGTCTTTCTGATCGACTGCCAGACCGGGGAGATCCTAGTCCACGAAGCCCACCCGGACCTTGAGTCCATTCTTTCCGGCCTCCTTCCATAAATATGGATTTATCGGTGTAAAGCATCAAAAAGGATGTTTTTGAGCCTTACTTCTTGAAGGCTTTCTTGATCAAGTTCCAGACCCACAGAAGGACCACGGCGCCGATGAGGGCGCTGACGATCTGGCCGTACCACTGTGACCAGAAGGCACCGCCTGCGCCGATAAGGCCGAGCAGCCAGCCGCCGACAAGAGCGCCGAGGAGGCCGATGATGATGTTCCAAATAAGACCGCCCTTGTCCTTGATAACAAAGAACCCGGAAAGCCAGCCGGAAATAGCTCCGAAGAGCAAAGTGAGGAGAATGATCATGGTTTTAGTTATGGGGCTATTGTTTTATCACCAGGGCGTTGGGGATAATTCGCTGACCTTGGTTGTCAAAGCAGCCGTTGTCGGAGGGGTGGCTGATGACTCCGGCGGGGAGAACCCAGAGGGTAGATGAACCGCCGCCGTCCAGGTTAAGGGCGTCAGTAAGGCCCAGGGAGCAGGCCAACTGCGTGAGTTCGGCGATGGACATGCCTTCTGCGCAGCCCGTGGAGCGGCCATCGACAACCACCAGCCACAGATAGCCTTGATGGTCCGTCCCTATCATTGAACGGGGATGCCGCATGGCGTAAAAACCCTCCCACTTGGGAATACCTTCCTTATACTCAATCACTTTTCCCTCGTCTATGAGTATGGGGCCGCTGGCCATGGCTTCCCGCCAGGTTTCCCCGCCGGTCCATGTAGTATCGGCCTCGGCAGCATCAATCACAAAGCCTTCCTGACCTATGAGCACTGAACCGTTGGTGCGGAAAACCTCATCCCGGGTGGTCTGCCCTACCACAAAGCCGTCGTCCTTCACGTAGGTGACATGGGTGAGATCCTTCATGTTGAAATAGCTACCGTTGATGCCAGCCACCGAGCCGTGCTTGAGGCAAAGAGCGCTAAGGCTGTCGGCCTCATCTCCCTCCGCACACACCACGTCCAGCTGGAAGGCATCGGCCTTTATGCGCACGAAACTGTAGGACTGGTCGCTATCCCAAAGACGATCCTGGACCGTGCCGTACACCGCCGTGGCCTTGGCAGCCTTGGCCGGAGAGAGTTCTTCGCCGGTGACAAGATCAAACAGGCCGGCCCCCTCGGGAAAGGGACTGGTGAAGGCTCCGCAGGCGCTAATGGCCAGGGAAAGAGCAAACAGGAGATTTTTTTTCATAGACAGGGTTACCCCAGGAAGGCAAGCATGCCTGCTACGTCGGAGGCCGGGAAGGCCTGCTGGGAACCTGTGACCAGGTTTTTGAGGTTCACCGTGCCGGCTTCCATTTCAGTGGAGCCGTTGATGGAAATGAAGGGGATGGCGCGCTTTTCTGCGTACTCGAACTGCTTGCGGAGTTTGGAGGGCTCCGGATAGATTTCCACGGCTACGCCGGCTTCGCGGAGAGCATGAGCTACGGGAATTACGTAGCGCATTTCATCGGCACCCATAACGGCGAAGAGGAGGGTTGTGGCCTGCTCCAGGGCGGCCGGGAAGAGGTTCAGGCCTTCCAGGACGTCGTAGATGCGGTCTGCGCCGAAGGAGATGCCCACGCCGGACATGTCCGGGAGGCCGAAGATGCCGGTGAGGTTGTCGTAACGGCCGCCGCCGCAGATGCTGCCAATAGCCCAGTCCAGGGCCTTGACCTCGAAGATGGCGCCGGTGTAGTAGTTGAGTCCGCGGGCAAGGGAGAGGTCCAGGTCAACATCGGCCTTAATACCTGCAGTGCCGATTAAGCCGAACAGTTCCTCCAGTTCCTCCAGGCCCTTGAGACCGGCCTCTGAGGTGACTCCGGAGGCGCTTCCGCCCTGGAACAGGCCGCGCATGGAGGCCACCTTTTCCTGGACGTTGCCGCTGAGGGAAAGGATCTGGCGGATGACGGCGATGCCCTCTTCGCTGATGCCCTTTTCCCGCATCTCCTCCTCCACCTTCTCCAGGCCGATTTTGTCCAGTTTGTCTATGGCGACGGTAATATCGACAACCTTGTCCGGGGCGCCGGCAATTTCCGCAAAGCCCGTGAGGACCTTGCGGTTGTTTATCTTGATACCCACGCGGACGCCGAGCTTGCCGAATACGGTGTCCACCATCTGGACAAGTTCCAGCTCATTCAGGAGGGATTTACTGCCGATAACGTCTACGTCGCACTGGTAGAACTCACGGTAGCGGCCTTTCTGAGGGCGGTCCGCCCTCCAGACGGGCTGGATCTGGAAACGCTTGAAGGGGAAGGAAATATCGTTCTGGTGCTGAACCACGTAGCGGGCGAACGGGACCGTGAGGTCATACCTGAGGCCTTTTTCGCAGACCTGGGAAGCAAGTGGCTTATCGAAATCCACATCGGCAAAGGCGTCGCCGGAATTGAGGATGCGGAAAAGGAGCTTGTCTCCTTCCTCACCGTACTTTCCAAGCAGGGTGGAGAGGTTCTCCATGGCGGGAGTCTCTATCTGCTGATACCCGTATGTGCGGAAGACGCTGCGTATAGTGTCGAATATATAATTGCGCCTGGCCATCTCTTTCTGGCCAAAGTCTCTGGTACCCTTGGGAATTGACGGTTTCTGTACTGCCATTGCTTCTATCTTTTTTACAAAGATAGGCATTTTATCGGAAAATAATTGTATATTTGTATGCTTTATGCGAGATTAGCTCAGTTGGTAGAGCGTTGGCTTCCCAAGCCGAAGGTCGCGAGTTCGAGACTCGTATCTCGCTCCCGGAACACTTCCCTCATCCCCAAAGGGGAGTGTTTTACATTAAAACTATGGACAAACAGATTGCTCTTAGCCCCAACAAGGTAGTGGCATTTCTCCAAAAACGCCCGGAGAACTTCACACGCGAAGACATCCTTCGCTTCATCATGGAAAACGGCATCCGCATGGTGGATTTCATGTACCCCGCGGAAGACGGCCGGATAAAGACCCTCAACTTCACTGTAAACAACCTGGACTACATAGAGACCGTCCTTACGGAAGGTGAGCGCGTAGACGGCTCCAGCCTGTTCCCCTCCTTCATAGAAGCCGGCAACAGCGACCTTTACGTAATCCCCCGCTACAGGACCGCCTTCATGGATCCTTTCCAGGAAGTTCCCACCCTCTGCCTCCTGTGCAGCTATTACGACAAGAACGGCGGAGAGTTCGACTGCTCCCCCCACGCCACCCTCATGAGGGCAGAAAAGGCCTTCGAGGCATCCACAGGCCTGCAGTTCGAGGCCATGGGAGAGCTTGAGTACTATGTTGTGAGCAAGGCCGACAACCTCTTCCCGGCAACGGACCAGAAGGGCTACCATGAGAGCGAACCATTCGCAAAACTCAACGACTTCCGCCGCGAGTGCATGCTCTGCGTAGCTGCAACGGGCGGCCAGATTAAATACGGCCACTCGGAAGTTGGCAACTTCACACTTAACGGTGAAATATGGGAGCAGAACGAGATAGAGTTCCTCCCCTGCCCCGTGGTAACGGCCGCAGACCAGCTTGTACTGGCAAAATGGGTTATCCGTAACCTGGCATACAAGAGAGGCCTGGACGTCAGCTTCGCCCCCAAGATCACCGTCGGCAAGGCAGGCAGCGGCATGCATATCCACATGCGCCTTATGAAGGATGGCCGGAATGCCACCCTGGGCCCGGACGGCAAGCTCTCCAAATATGCCCTCCGCGCAATAGCAGGTCTCATGGAGATGGCCCCGTCCATAACTGCATTCGGCAACAAGAACCCCACTTCATACTTCCGCCTGGTGCCGCATCAGGAGGCCCCCACCAACGTGTGCTGGGGAGACTGCAACCGCAGCGCCCTGGTCCGTGTACCTCTGGGCTGGACATCCGGCGTAGATCTCTGCGCAAAGACCAATCCCATAGAGAAGTCCGTCCCCCGCGACACCACACTCAAGCAGACCTTCGAGATGCGTTCCCCGGACTGCTCCGCAGACACCTACCAGCTCATGGCCGGCCTTTGCACGGCCTGCCGCATAGGCCTGGAAATGCCTGAGGACAAGGCACTTGCAATTGCCAAAGAGAAGTATGTGGACATGGATATCCACAAGGCGGAAAGCGCCGCCAAACTGGCCACCCTCAAGCAGCTTCCCACCTGCTGCGCAGAGTCTGCCGACGCCCTGGAAGAGGTACGCAAGGTCTACGAGGCTGCCGATGTCTTCCGTCCCAAGATGATAGACGGCATTATGAAGGCCCTCCGCAGCTTTGACGATGCAAACCTCCACGAGGCCGCCAACCATGACAAGGAGCTAATGAAAAAGCTTGTGGACAAATTCTATGATTGCTAATCACTAATAACCACAATATGAAAAAATTATTCCGCATGGCAGCTATAGCCGCCATAGCAATTTCCGCTTCCAGTTGCCTCGCCGGCAAGTACATGTGCAACTATGCCCTCGTGACCAACCCTCACGGAGTGGATGACATTGAAAGGACCCGCCACAAGGCCGATTCACTTGAAGCCGGCACTGTGGCCTGGTACGACGGCCTTAAAGCCCAGGGCATCATGAAGGACATGACCATCACTGGTCATAACGACAAAAAGATTCATGCCGTATATGCCCCCGCCAAGGATCCCAAGAATGCACAGGGCACCGCCGTCGTTGTTCACGGATACGGAGACAACCACTATGTTTTCCTCTACCTGGTACGCATGTACAGGGACCGCCTCAACTACAACGTAATGGTTCCTGATCTCCAGTATCACGGCTACTCTGAGGGCGATGCCATACAGATGGGCTGGTTCGACCGCCTCGATGTTGAAAAATGGGCAGAAGAGGCCTACAAGCTGTTCAAGAACGATTTCACCGTCCTCCACGGCGTATCCATGGGTGCCGCCACCGTTATGATGGCAAGCGGCGATCCTCTTCCTCCGTATATCAAGGCTGTCGTGGAAGACTGCGGCTACAGCTCCGTCTGGGACCAGTTCGCCGTCAACCTCAAGGACAGCTTCCACCTTCCTCCCTTCCCTATCCTCAACAGCGCCAGCATTGTCTGCCGCAGCCGTTATGGCTGGGGATTCAAGGAGGCATCCTCTGTGAAGCAGCTTGCAAAGAGCACCGTTCCCATGCTGTTCATCCACGGTGATGCAGACGACTTCGTTCCCTTCAGCCACCTCCAGAAGAACTACGACGCCAAGGTAAACGGCTACAAGGAAATGTGGGTCACCCCCGGTGCGGTACATGCCAATTCATACGTCAAGTACCCCAAGGAGTATGAGGAGCACGTACGTAACTTCCTTGCAAAGGTAAAGGGTATGTAAACCTAGATGTGACGCAGCTTCGCGAACTTCAGAAGCAGGAGTTTGTCCCCGTACTGATCGAAGTGGATCTTCGCTTTCAGTTCGGGGATTTTTCCGCTTATCTCAAGCACCTGTCCCGCGCCGAAGCGGTTATGCTCTATGCGGTCCCCCACCTTGAACGACGACATGGCATCCGGCTGGAAGTTGGCGTCTATGACCGGCGGCCTGTTGTCCGGAAGCGGCGGACGTGAAACCGGCTGAAATACCGGCTTGGGAGCCGATGGCTTGACTCCCCCCGTCATGGCCGGCTTGACCGGCCATCTCATACCGAACGATGAACGTTCCTCAGAGAAGTCATGGTCAGGGTCTGCAGCCAGGAAGTCCTCCCTGCGTAGGGGCTTGTCCAGATACTGAGGCGCTATTTCACGCAGGAAACGCGACGGGGCATTGCTCTCATGCTTGCCGTTACGCATTCTGGTGCGGGCAAAAGACACGCCTACCACCTTCTTGGCACGGGTTAAAGCAACATAGAACAACCTGCGTTCTTCTTCCAGATCCTTGGGAGTAAGCAGCCAGCCGCCGGAAGGGAACAGATTCTCCTCCATACCGGCCACAAACACGTACGGGAACTCCAGACCCTTGGCGGAATGGACCGTCATAAGGGCCACCCTGTTGCGGGTTTCATCTTCCGAAACGTCCACGCTGGAAAGGAGGGAAACGTTCTCCAGATAGTCTCCAAGCGAGACCTTGGGGATTTCCGATGCAGGAACGTCTTCCGCGCTCTGGACAACGCCGTCTTCCACAAGAGCGTTCACATAATTGCCTTGGACCTCCTCTTCATATGCCTTTACGCTGTCCATAAGCTCCTGGACGTTGGCAAAGCGGGACTGGCCTTCGATGCTGGTATCGGCCTTATAGAACAGATATAGGCCGGACTCGCTGGCGAGGGTCATTGCTACGTCATATGCAGTACCGGTATCCGCCCCTGACTTGAGTATAAGGTCGCAGAAAGTGCGGATCTTGGCAACTGCGGCGCCCTTGAGGCCATATTGCTCCAGGTTTTCAAGGAACGCGGCCCTGAACAACGAGATTTGGTTTGCGGTAGCCGCGGCGGCAAGGGCATTCAGGGAAGTGTCACCTATTCCACGGGCGGGTTTGTTCACTACGCGGCGGAAGGCTTCATCGTCATTTATATTCACGGCAAGCTTGAAGTAGGCCATCATGTCCTTGACCTCCGCCCTCTCGAAGAAGGAGTTGCCGGAATAAATCATGTAGGGAATGTTGCGGCGGCGGAGCTGCTCTTCCAGAGCACGGGACTGGGAGTTGGTCCTATACAGAATTGCAAAGTCTTCATACTCTGCATGTTCCATGCGCATTCGGGTAAGGATTGCCGACGCTATCTGCATGGCCTCTTCCTGCTCCGTATATGAGCTGACCACATGTATCTTCTCCCCCGGCTCCCCCATTGAAACGCACTGCTTGGGGATGCGGCCCTCATTGTTGGCAATGACTGTATTTGCAGCGTTCACAATGGTCTGGGTGCTGCGGTAGTTCCTTTCCAGACGGAATGTCCTGGCCTCAGGGAAGTCTGTACTGAAGCTCAGTATATTCTGTATCTCCGCGCCGCGGAAGCCATAGATGCTCTGGGAATCGTCTCCCACCACGCAAAGGTTGCGATGCACGGCGCTCAGCTTTTTGAGAATGACATACTGGGCCATGTTGGTGTCCTGGTACTCATCCACAAGGATGTGGCTGAACCGGGCCGATATTGCCCCCAGGGCTTCCTGATTGCCTCTTAGGAGGATGTTCATATACAGGAGTATGTCGTCAAAATCCATCACGCCTGACTGCTTGCATACACGGCAGTACTCGGAGTATATCCGGTAGATTTCCGGCTTTTTGTGAATGCGGTCGTCTTCACGGTAGCCTCCTGTTCCGTTCATATACGGAGTGGGCGTTACAAGAGCGTTCTTGGCGCGGGATATGCGTGACAGGACTTCTTTTGGCTTGTAGAGCTTGTCGTCAAGGCCCAGTTGCTTGATTACTCCTTTTATGGCGTTAGTGGAATCCGTTGTATCGTAAATCGTGAAAGTCTGGGGGAAGCCCAGCCACTCCGCATATTCCCTCAGGAATCTTATGAAGATGGAGTGAAATGTGCCCATCCAGATGCTTCTGGCACGCCTGGGGCCCACCATGAGGGCAATGCGGTCCTTCATCTCCCCGGCAGCCTTCTTGGTAAAAGTAAGCGCCAGGATGCGCTCCGGCGCCACCCCGTTCTCTATCAAGTATGCAATTCTGGAAGTAAGAACCCTGGTTTTCCCAGACCCCGCACCAGCCACAATGAGCATTGGCCCCTCCAGACACGTTACAGCCTTCAGCTGTTCCGGATTCAGATCTTTCAAAATCTCACTCATATCCCTTCGTCATTACTCCGCTAAATTAGCAAAAAAAAGGTTAACCGCCAACAATAATTCACCCCATCCACCAAAACCCCGCATTTCCGTGGACAAACCCGGCAAAATGCCAACTTGTCCACCAAAACCCCGCATTTCCGTGGACAAACCGGGTGGAAAGGCCGGCCATCCGCAAAAACGGGCGTTTTCTGGGATGAAGAGGGCAAAAACAGTCCTCCGTCCGCGAAAACGGGCGTTTTCAGGGACGGAGGGAAAAATCAAGGTGCCGGCTATACCGGCACGGGGACCGTTAGAACTGGTAGTTGATACCGATACCAATCCACAGACCGGCGTCCATGCCCTCGGTGAAGCACTTTGCGAAGTCGGCAGATACGATGAAGTTCTGGTTCATGGCTATCTTTAGGCCGGCACCGCCGCTGTAAATGAGTTCTTTCACCTTGGAGGCGTCGTAAATGGGATTGTGGCCTCCCGTAAGACCGTCAAATACGGGGTCGTAAACCTTTCCGTCAGCATCTGCAATCTTGGCAAGGGCATCGGCCTTGTAAGGCTTGGTAATGATACCGGCATCAAAGAACGGGTTCACTGCCACGTAGAAGTACTGGTTTGCGAGAGTGAATTTAACAAGTTTGATGCGGAGTTCCATGTTGGTCCATGCCATGCCTTCTGCGAGAATCCTGTTCTCACGCAGACCGCGGATGGTGTTGCTGGAACCGAAGCCCTCGGAGATCATGTTGCGCTGAACAAGCAGAGGGTTGTTCTGGATCATGTAGATGGGAGTTTCACCGGCAATGGTGTGCTGCCATGCAAGACGATATGCAAAGACGGGACGTCCGGCAGGGATGAAATCCAGAGGGATGGAAATGTAGTTACGGAAATAGACGCAGGCCTTGAGGTACTGCTGGCCGATTACATTGCCGTTCAGGTAAGCCTCGGCCCAGATACCGCTGTTAGGAGCGGCCTCCATGTCACGGGTGTCATACACCAGGCCGGCGTTGATTTCCAGTGCGGAACCGCCGTTCTTTTCAGCTTCCGTGATAACGTTGTTGTTTACCAGGAAATTGTAAAGGGTTGCATTGGTGTTATAGTACATGGTGCTGCCGTCATCCTGCTTCACACCGTTGTCCTTCATGTCCCCCATCTTCCAATTCCAGAAGTTCATGCCGGCGGCCCAGTTGAGGTTGTCCGTGAGACGGCCCTGGAAATTGGCCAGGATGCGGAGCATATTGCGGCTCATGCCGTAATAGTTCACGTTTGTAAGTGTAGTAGGGTTGGTGATAGACTCAGGGATTGTGACGTCTCTGTTGCCCCAAACGTGATTATCGCCAAAATAATTATCTGTACCCTGCGTTGCAGCTGCACCGTTGAAGCCCCACATGCTGTACAGAGGGTCTGTCATGTAGGTGACGGATGCGTTTACGCGCATGTTGGGAATGAGGTACTTGGAGTCGTATGCGAGATAAAGGCGCATACGGTGGCTGTGGGTGAAGTAGGAGCCTTCCCAGCTTATCTTGTGGAGGGGATCCGGATATGTTTTGCCGTCACCATAATAATAGATGTCTCCAAAGGCACCTGCCTGGAAGCCGTTATCGACGGAATACGTTGCAGTGGGCAGAACGCCGAAGCTCCAACCGGTTTTCATTTCCTTTTCTTCCTGTGCGTAAAGAACGAGCATGGAGCCCGATGCGATGATTGCGATAGCAGTCAGTAAGAGTTTTTTCATATTAGTTTTAAGTGGTTAAATTCCTAAATAAACACACAAATTTAGCAAAAAAATCCGTATCTTCGCACAGTATAAAAGAAATACTCAAAACCTATTTTTATAATGTCCAACAATCTCGTACTTAAAAAGGGTCTCGACGTTCCCCTTGCCGGAGAAGCGAACCCCGTGGTAATGAAGGTTGTAAGGCCTGACGTGGTTGCAGTAAAACCTACGGATTTCAAGGGGTTCGTACCAAAACTCCTTGTTAAGGAAGGAGACCCCGTCCTGGCCGGATCGCCCCTCATGTGCCACAAACAGCACCCCGAGATTCTCCTTACCTCCCCCGTCAGCGGAAAGGTTAAGGAAATCGTCAGGGGAGAAAAGAGAAAGTTGCTCGCCGTCCTGGTAGAAGCCGGAGAACAGATGCAGTACGCATCCTTTCCCACCGGAGTCCCGGACAAGGCCGCCGATGTAAGGAAGGTTCTTCTGGACAGCGGCCTCTGGTGCGCAATCGTCCAGCGCCCCTATGGGGTAATGGCCGATACCCAGGTCACCCCCAAGGCAATTTTCATCTCCAGTTTCAGCACCGCCCCCCTTGCTCCAGACACGGAATTCACCCTTAAGGACTCCCTGGAAGATATCCAGGCCGCGGTGGACGCCCTTGGCAAGTTCGCGCCCGTCCACATTTGCGTTAACGCCTCAGTGTGGTCCAGTTCCCCTTTCCATAAGGTAGAGAACGCCGTCCTTCACACCGTGGAAGGCCCTCATCCTGCCGGAAACGTCGGCGTCCAGATAAGCCACATCGCCCCCATCCAGAAGGGAGAAGTGGTCTGGACCGTGGACCCTGCCCTTCTTGCAGCGATCGGCCGCCTGCTTCGCACGGGCAAACTTGACCTTACCCGCAAGGTGGCGGTAACAGGCCCTGCGGCAACCCATCTTGGCTATGTCACCTGCCTTCCCGGCACCCCCGTGGAGCAGATTGCCCACATCCTGCCGGACGTCCGCGTAATCGGCGGAGACGCCCTCACCGGAGAGAACCTTGGCAAAAACGGTTATCTTGGCTTCTTCCAGAATCAGCTCACCCTTCTTCGCGAAGGCTATGAGAGGGAATGGTTCGGCTGGGCAAAGCCCATCCGTCCCAAGGTGCACAGCACCTCCTGGTGCTATTTCTCCTGGCTCACCCCGGACAAGAAATACGACATGGACACCAACCTGCACGGCGGTCCCCGCGCCTTTGTGGAAACCAAGTGTTTCGAGGATGTCACCCACATGGAAATCTTCCCCATCTACCTCATCAAGGCATGCCTTGCCGGAGAGATTGAGAAGATGGAAAAGTTCGGCATCTACGAAGTGCTCCCGGAAGACCTTGCCCTGTGCGATTATGTAGATCCTTCCAAGAACGAGATCCAGGCCATTATCCAGAAGGGTATAGACCTCATGATCAAAGAAATGGCATAAGCTATGGCAGACGAAAAGAAAACTGGCCTTTTTGAGAAAGGCGGCAAGCTGTACTGGCTTCATTCTACTATCGACGCTTTCGATACTTTCCTCCGCGTCCCCGGCACCGTAACGGCAAAGGGTGCACACGTGCGTGACGGCATCGACCTCAAGCGCGTCATGATCATGGTGGTCATCGCCCTTGTACCCGCCGCCCTGTTCGGCATGTACAACGTGGGCCTCCAGACCTCTACCCTCTACGGCCTTGACTGGAGCTTCTTCCACATGTTCTGGTACGGTCTCCTGAGGATGCTCCCGCTGTTCGTGGTCTCATATGTGGTGGGCCTTGCAATTGAGTTTGCAAGCTCCCAGATCCGTGGCGAGGAGGTTAACGAAGGTTACCTGGTG
>JAEEGH010024805.1_pt1 | contig 12072 bp, 4 predicted proteins | sample 9134181 | NCBI WGS metagenome assembly JAEEGH01 (sample SAMN16246544, study PRJNA631951) | gut metagenome | biome: gut microbiome; feature: rumen; material: DP-attached | host: Bos | place: Iran: Karaj | collected 2018-10
ATGCCGAAGGGAGAAGTGATGGAGATTCCGGTAAACAGGATCCTGTCCACCGAAACCTTTCAAAAACTGCGGGGGAAGGAGCCGGACGAGGGGATCCGCCTTGTAAAGGACCTCTCCAAACAGGAGAAAAACGACATTCAGAAAATGATCACGGAAGCCGGATTTCAAAGAGACCTTTTGACGTACCCGGATCTGGTCCCGGAGCTTTCCTATGCCGCATTTGACGGAGAAAAGCCGGAAGGGGTGTTGATCGCGAACCGGGACAATGAGGACTTCTTCGTATCCCTTCTTCTGGTAGATGAAGATAGCCAACGCATCTTCCGAAAACTTTTATCCGCGTTTGCGAATTCTTTGAACCATCAGGCAAAAAGGGGTTCGATCCTTAAATTTGTCAACCGGAACGAGAAATTGAGGGAGACGATGGAAAAGATGATCGGTGAACAGTTTACCGCATCCGGACAGACCTGGATGGGCGTATTATCTCTGTAATTTGGAGGTGGATCATGGGAGGACCGCAACAGTCTGAATTTAAGAATTACGAGATCAGTAAATACAAGGAGAGGGAAGTTTACAAACAGAATTTACTGTCGGAGGAGGAATTTCAAAATAAATACAGCCTTACCCAGGATGCGCAAAAAAACAGCGAAAGCATGGGTAATATGCTCCGGCAAGGCATGTATGCGCGCTACGGTGAAGCGAAGCCCGAATATAAGAAGATCAAGAAATGGGCGTTAGATCAAACCACATCGGTCTATAAGAATAAAGAGCTGAGCCACTTTGCCAAAAAGGATGTGGCGGATCATGCGGAAAAGCAGATCGATCTCCAACGCCATCTTTATGTGGAACAGGGTCTCTTCCAGGAAAGAAAAGAGGATGAACTGAATTATCTGAAAAAATCGGTGCGAAAAAACGAGGCAGAGCTGCTGGACCAGAGATTTCAGACGGAAGAAGAGAAAGAGGCTCTGTCCAACTGGTTCGTGGGTCAGAAAAAGGATGAGAAAACGGGGAAGATGGAGCAGGTCAATTATTTTGACAATTTAGCAAATAACACGACAAAATCCTACTATTTTGGGTTGAAACAGGTCATCAAAGATCTTCCGCAAATGATAAAGGCCGGGGATTTCACCTTTAAAAATGACAAGGAGTTTGTCTCCAAATTCGCGGAAAAATATGATCTTTTATGCAAGGGCGCCTGTGCCGACGTGTTCATTCGGAAGCTGGAAGAGCACATCGATAATGGCGATACCGGCCGCGATGTTTCGCTGACCGAAGCGAAGGCTGTGGTGGAGCTCTGTAAACAGCTGAAGGAAGAGTATGAGGAGAGACGGGATCTGATCCAGTCTCCTTACTATGCCATGCTGACGGCGAAGGACCTGGACCGGTATCTGGGACAAGACTGGGAAGACAGGGTCAAGGAAGACTTCAAGGAAGGAAATGATAAGATCGTCGAATATATAACGCGGTATCGGAAACTGAAGAATAGCGCCACCGGAAAAGGAACGGATATCAACGCTCTCTATCACGAAAAACTTACCCGGTTCCAAAATGAAAGAAAAGACACCGATGTGAAAAAGGCTCAGGAACTTCAGATCGAAGAGAAGGAGACTCCGGAAGCGACCATGGAAGCCTATTACGAGAAGAAGAGGAACGAAGCAATAAATACCTGGTTGGAAAAGGGGACTGATGAGTTCATCCGGGAAACAAACTTTTACAGCGTCCCCTCGTATAATTATATACCTTGGACAACATTTCGCGAGTTTGAGATGATGCTTCTCGAGATCAAGAGTACGAAGACGCTTAACGGAGCCCCGGTAAAGCCGGAGGATTACGATTATATCGTAAGAGAACTGGATGCTATTATGGTGTTTCGGAAAGACGCACAGGCGCAGGATTTTGCGACTACCCACGCAAATGATATCTATCACGGGGACATCGCGGATCTGAAGAATCCGGCCTTTTTGAAGACGGAGGAAGGAAAACTTCTGAAAAAACTATATGACAGCAAATGGAAGTCAAAGGAAGGCGACAACAAACAAGCGTTTGATGCATATATGGGCAGGCTGTTTTACCTGATGATCCAGATTTCGGACAAGGGCTATATTGTTTCTCCCAAATACGAAAAACGTCTTGAAGACCAGAAGGCAGTAGAAGATGTGGTAGAATCGAAGCGGCAAATATATCAGGAGGAATATTATAAAAAGCAGGGTGTAAATAACCCCGGGGAGCAGGAGAAGATCAATTTTCCGGAATTCACTGTCAATGGCAAACTGTATTCCACCTATGCTAAAGATGACTCCGTTATCTCGGTTCTGGTAGGGAAGGACCTGAAGCTCAATCTGGAAGCAGCAAAGCTTATGGATGAACTGTGTAAACATATTAAGGACGCCTTTGTGGTCCATTCCCTCTACGGACGCGAGGACGGGATGAAGCGCTTTGTAAAAGTGGCCTACTCAAACAGGTATATCAGGGAAATCGAGGCTGTGGAGGCAAAGCTCATCCCCCTTCTTTTCGATGAGATTCCGGAAGTCAGAGAATATCTGCGCAATCATCAGGAATTAAAGTCTAAGACTGAGTTTGCTGCGCTGTATCAGAAGCTCGAAGAGGCAGGATGAGCTCCACACAAAGTATGACAAAGTGATCATAGGCTGGGCAGACGAGATCGATGGCGAAATAAAAAGGAAAAAAAGCAAAAAATACAATAAAGAAGATGTTGGGTATAAAAGAGTGTTTTTTACACAGATTTTTTTTTCAGGAGGATGATCATGGAGATTACAAGTATCGAAAAAGAGAACATCGAGTATTTCGAACCCTATCTCCTGGGACCGCTCGCTCCGGAGCAGAGTGCTCTGGGGCTGGTCGGGGAGGATGAGGCCATCGGGGCCATTGTCGTATCGGAGCACGAGGGAGTCTGCACCATAGAAAGCCTCTTCGTGGATCCGGAGCATCAGAGGAAGGGCGGTGGAACCCTCCTGATGAATGCGTTGAAGGAGTGCGGAGAAGATGTCGGGCTGAAGGACTATCTGATCTTTTACGGGGAGGATGAGATTTTGACCGCATTCTTAAGAAAGACGGGCTTTACCTGTATGCCGAAGGGAGAAGTGATGGAGATTCCGGTAAACAGGATCCTGTCCACCGAAACCTTTCAAAAACTGCGGGGAAAGGAGCCGGACGAGGGGATCCACCTTGTAAAGGACCTCTCCAAACAGGAGAAAAACGACATTCAGAAAATGATCACGGAAGCCGGATTTCAAAGAGACCTTTTGACGTACCCGGATCTTGTCCCGGAACTTTCCTATGCCGCATTTGACGGAGAAAAGCCGGAAGGGGTGCTGATCGCGAACCGGGACGATGAGGACTTCTTCGTATCCCTTCTTCTGGTGGAGGAAAGCAACCAGCGCATTTTAAGAAAACTGTTGTCCGTGTTCTCGAATTCCCTGAACCATCAGGCAAAAAAGGGTTCGCTCCTGAAATTTGTCAACCGGAACGAGAAATTGAAGGATATGATGGAAAAGATGATCGGTGAACAGTTTACAGCATCCGGACAGACCTGGATGGGCGTATTATCCCTGTAATTTGGAGGTGGATCATGGAGCAATCTGAATTCAAAAAAATCGAGATATCCAGACATAAGAAGACGGAAACGTACATACAGAATCTGATGCCGGAGCAGGAATTCAATAAAAGGTACAGCCTTTCCAAGGATGCTCAAAAAAACCGGGCCAGTATGAGAAATACACTCCGGCAAGGCATGGATGAACGGTACCGTGGGTTTAAGCCGAAACATAAGGTGATCAAGACATGGGCGGCTGATCTTACCAGTTCGGTCTATAAGAATAAACGTCTGGGCCACTTTGCCAAAAAGGATGTGGCGGATCATGCGGAAAAGCAGATCGATATCCAGCGTCATCTTTTTGTGGAACAGGGTATCTACCAGAAAAGAAAAGAGGATGAACTGGAATATTTTAAGCAGTCCCTCCAGCAGAGCGAGGAAAAAATGCTGGAAGAAAGATTCCGGACCGAAGAGGAGAAGGAGGCTCTTTCCAACTGGATCGTTGGGGAGGGTAAGACTTTGCTTGGCAAGGCGGAGCAGACCGATTACTATAAATCCCTTGCTTACTCCACGGAAGCTCTCTTTGTCGGTGGAATGAAGAAGATCATCAAGGAACTTCCGCAAATGATAAAGGCCGGAGATTTCGAATATAAAAACGACAAGGATTTTGTCTCTAAATTCGCGGAGAAATATGATCTGTTATGTAAGGGCGTTTCCGCCGGGGTGTTCATTTCGAAATTGGATGCCGTCTTTGAAAAAGGCGGGGTCGACCGGGATGTTTCGCTGATCGAAGCGAAGGCCGTGGTGGAAATCTGTAAACAGCTGAAGGAAGAGTATGAAGAGAGACGGGAGATGATCCAGTCTCCTTATTATGCCATGCTGACAGCGAAAGATCTGGACCGGTATCTGGGACAAGACTGGGAAGACAGGGTAAAGGAAGACTTCAAGGAAGGAAATGACAAGATCGTCGAATATATAACGCGGTATCGGAAACTGAAGAATAGCGCCGTCGGAAAAGGGAAAGATATCAACGCTCTCTATCGTGAAAAACTCACCCGGATCCAGAATGAAACAAAAGACATCGATGTGGAAAGGGCTCAGAAACTCCAACTCGAAGAGAAGGAGACTCCGGAAGCAACCATGGATGCCTATTACGAGAGGAAGAAGAAGGAAGCGGAAAGTGCTTGGGAGAAAAAAGAGGACGATGATTTCATCCGCGAAACCGGTTTTTACAATCCTCCCAAACAGGATGAGTTAGATTGGGATACATACCACGAGTTTGAACTGATGCTTCTGGAGATCAAGAATAAGAAGACGATTCACGGAACTCCGGTAAAGGAGGCTGATTACGTTAATATCACAAAAGAACTGGAGGATCTTACAAAACTGCGGAGAGAAGCTCATGCGATGAACTTCGCTTCCTACCATGCAGAAGCCGTCTATAACGGAGAAATCGCAGATCTGAAGAATCCGGCCTTTTTGAACACGGAGGAGGGAAGGCTCCTGAAGAATCTTCATGACAGCGACTGGAAATCAAAGGCACGGGAGAGCTCTGAGAAGCTTGTGGATTATCTTGTAAAACTGGAGAAACTGATGATCGGAATCTCCGATCTTGGCTATACCGTTTCTCCCCAATACGAAGAACGGCTGGAAAACCAGAAATCTATCGACGAAGCGCTGGAATTGCAGAGGAAAACTTATCAAAAGAACTATTATAAAGAGAATGGCTTGAACGATCCCGGGGAGAAAAAGAAAATGGAACTTCCGGAATGTACCGTCAACGGGAAAAAGTATTCCACCTTTGGGCTTGAGGATATCTTTATCTCGTTCCTGGCGGGGAAGACCCTGAAAGTCAGTCCGGAAGCAGAAAAACTTTTCGATGAGATGAACGTACTGAATAAGAAAATAGCTGTGGTCGACGGCTTATATGGGATCGCAGACGGGATGAAGCGCTTTGTGCAAATGGTTTACAGAAACAGGTATTCCAATGAATTCAAAACACTGGAGACGAAGTTGATCACCCTTCTTTTTGAGGAGACACCGCAGGTCAGAAGATATCTGGTCGCTCATCCGGAATTAAGAACAAGGAAAGAGTACGCCGAACTGTACACAAAGATCGAAGCAAAGTATAAGAAAACGCGGGGGCTGGAACTTCAGGATCTGGCCATGATCAATGGCAGCCTCTTTAAGACAGATGCAGATAAACAGGAAGATTTTAAGGAAAAGAAATACGATCAGGGTGAAATAAAGAACTACATACAGCGAATGAACAGTCTGAATGTGGATTCCATTAAGGGCGGGACTGTTCTGGATCTCATGCGCAATATGAAAGAAAACCTGGAGGTCTGCGATAAAGCGAGTGAAATGCGGCGTCAGATCGCAAGAGGGATTGCCCACGGCGAGAAGATCGATGACCAGGTCCTTCTGACCCTGCGGGCGAAATTTATGTATTTCGAGCATGTCAGAGGATACCTTCGAAAACTCCAGTTTAAGCTTCAGGACACATCGAAGAGAAGTGAGTGGGGCAAATGGACCGATCAGGAATGGGACGAAAAACTGGACGTAAAAGGTTTGGGTGCTATATCGGGCCTCCCGGTGTTTCATGTCGGGAACAAGAAGGCGTTCATGGACGCCATTTTGAAGAAATTCCAGAACGAGTATGACGACCGGAAAAACACCATCCTGGATGTGATGGGGATTTATTCGGAAAATGGAAAGATCAGCACTGCCGAGCTGAAGCAGCGGGAGGCGGAATACTGTACCAATGCGTTCATTGCGGAGTACATGAGTTCGCCATTCAGGACCGGAGCGAACAGCACGAACGCACACATCATCATCCGCGACTGGTGCCTTCAAAACGGGCAGAAGCCGCCGGAGCAGCTGGGACGGACCGAGGAGGCGTTCCTAAACGGAAAACATCCGTTAGAGGTGATCCGCCTTTATCAGTTGATGTCAGGCGATCCGGAACAGCAGTTTGAATTCTGGTGTGAGTTCTATAAGGAAATGCAAAAATTTGATCTTGATGATTTCAACTGCACGGATGATGCTGACATGATCGAAAAATTCGACAGGAAGTACTATATCACGATGATCCATGCCAATGCTCAGCATTTCGGAGACAATGTCATAGCCCTGATCAGGCAAAAGGGGTTGGAGGTCAAGAACATGACGGAAAAAGAACTGCTGGAGATGATCCGAAAGACAGACATTCAGCAGAATTTCAGCTTTTCGTATGAGGGGGACCGGACTACAGCCATTGCTCAGATCGATCAGTCGAAATACCGGAATGTTCTTTCTCTTAAAGATTTCAGGAGCATGGATGCGAAAAAGGCGGATCGATTAGAAAAACTCATGACGGCGGACTCGATCGTTACACGCGGAAAGACGCTGCAGAATGACGATAGGGAAGCTTTTCTCTCATTTTTTGGCAGAGCCAAAAAACTGTGTCCGACCCTTTTGGATCAGCCTCTCACAAAGAAGCAGGAGGAAGAAAACAAGAGAGCGGAGGCTGCAGGTAAGCCGAAGAAGCACCTGCAGAAGGCCGGGGCCTATCAAGCGGACCGGAAAAGTCTTTTCAAGGCGGTCGAAGAAGAATATAAAAAGGATAAGGGATTTGAAGAAAGAGTAAGAAAACTGGAGGAAGCCAAAGAATCAGGGAAAAAGATAGCACAGAAGAAGGTACAAAAGGATGATCAGAAGGATACGGTAAAGACCGAACAGAAGGTTGTAACCGAGACGAAACAGCAGGAAAAGAAGGTCGTTGTTGAGGAGAACCGGGAAGAGAAACCGGCAGAGGCCGGACAGGAGGAAAAGACTACCTATACGGCAGAAGAATTTGAACGCCGAAGCGAAGCCCTGAAGGGATTCAACATCGACCAGGCGCCGCAGAATTCCCAGGAAATGGAAGAGCTGATCAACAGCCATAAGGTATGGATCTTAAAGCAGGGGAAGGATTTCTTTGCCTGGAAGAATGGAGTGGCGCCTGAGCTGATCGCTCATCTGGAGTGGTTCCAGGGCTATTACCAGCATCAGAACCTGGAGGTTCCGCTTCTTGAGCAGAAAACATTTAATGCGAGCCTCAACATGGAGCTGCCCTATGAAAATCAGACGAAGAATAATTGCTTCGCCTGCTCCGGAACCGCGATGCTGAATCAGTTTATCGCAAAGAAAAAGGGCCTGGATCAGATCGCAATGACCTATAAACAGGAGCATATGAGATCCTATAAGCCGAAAATCCGCATTCAGGATCAAAAGGACGAAGAGCTCATAACCAAAGAAAGCTACGATAAACAGGCTGAGGACATCGCTACCTATGCCGGCGCGGGCAAGACCAAAACCGGAAATGTATTTGCCATGGGAGACTTTATTCTGGAGAAACTGGAAGAGAACGGGATCACGGATTGCATGCTGAACCAGATGACGCTTGAAGTGCCAAAAAGCCCCATCGGTAAGGATACGGAGCTGGAGAAGAAGAATAAACAGACAAAATATCATAACATGAAGATCATCTTCGCCGAGAAGATCGCGGACATTATCGCGAAAGGCGGCGTGGCCAGTGTCCTGCAGACCAAGGGCAAGTACGGCCATTATTTCACGATTTCCGGCATCAACGAAAAAAATGAGCTGGAGGTATATAATTCTTCGGGCGGGGAGAAGACAACCATGACGGTGGAGCAGTTTTTGACCAGGGGATACCGGTATGAGATCAACTGGATCTCCGACAAAAAGACGCCGGAAGAGCTGACGAAGGAATTCGGCAACCTGAGCTATGATCAGGAAACGGGTTATGACCTGAAAAAGAAGGACTTTACCTCCTTTTACGAGTCCATCAGCCATACAAAGGGAGTCACGGTCAGGAAGGAATTGGGGAATGAGGATCCGGCTTATCAGGATGTTGCACTGACGGCCTATATTCCCGATTCCAAAAAACAGATCCTGTCCCTGCCGCTGGATGAGTTCCGGAAGAACAAAGGGGTATTAAAGGCCGATACGAAGGAAGAGAAGAAGGAAGAGAAAAAGGAAGAAAAGAAGCAGGAGAAGAAACCGGAAGAGAAATTGAGGGAAGATGAAGAGACAGAGGAGCTCGAGAAAAAGGAGACCGTAAAGAAGACGGCAAAGAAGATCCTGAAGGCGAACAACGCTTCTCCCGAGATGAAGGAATTCGCTCAAAACGCGACGGCGCTTATCAATTTCCTCGGACAGAAAATGCCGCCCCTGAGCTACGATGATGAGGCCATCGACGCCTCCTGCCTGATGGCGGTCACCCTCTATAACCGGCTTACGGCCTCCGTGAACACCTGCCTTTCCAAACCGGAATGCTTTAATAACAGCGAGGATGCAAAAGATCAGCTCGAAAAGACGAGACAGCTCTGTGCCGAGGAAGGCAAGATGTTCAGGCAGAAGGTCTTCGAATATCGCGAGATGCTGAAAGAAGCCAAGGAAAAGCCGGATAAAGACCTGACCTGGAACGACGCCCTGCATTATGAGAGAGCTGTGATCCTGAACCTCAATAACGAGGACGGGGTGAGTATGAAAAAGGAGGGAGCGAACGCTTCGGAAGGGTTCCGCCTTACCGTTGAAAAGGATAATAAGGTCTATCATTTCCAGAAATCGGAAAAGGTGGCGCCAAAGAATGATCAGGATACGGTAAAGGGATTTTTCGAAGGGCTGGAAGCAGATCCGGAACTTAAGGAGAAGGTGCTGAAACCGATCTTTGACGGTATTTATGTTGACGCAGGCGAGGAGAATAAATACGGAACGGCATTCTTTGACTTCTTCGCCGATCTGGTGGAGGATAAAACCAGTGATATTGGCATTATGGATAAACTGGTTCAGGTCAATTCCAACGCGAAAGAAGCGATTCAGGCCCTGGATCAGAATCAGAAGACGGAAGCGGCGCCTTACATAAAGAAATTTGCGAAGCTTATCTTCCAGCGGGCGTTTGCTACACTGTCAAAGATTGAAAACGGAAGAAAACTAACGGACAGACAAGTGGCAACCAGCCGTATGGCGGAGCTTTTAGGGCTGCAGAATATGATCTGCGATTCCAGAACCGCATATGTCCGTGATAAGGACAGCTATATCCAGGGAAATCTGATGGAGGATACCAAAGGAAAACAGGGCTCCGACCTGATCAAGGAAGCAAGAAGTAAACACCTTCAGATTGGCTATTCGGCAGACACTATAAGCCAGCTCTTCTCTCTGCAGATCTTCGATGTGATCTGCGGACAGCACGACCGGCACCACGGAAATTTCCATTTTACCAGCGAAACGAAGGGGAATAAAATGCTGCTCACCGGGATCCGCGGGCTGGATAATGATATGTCCTTCGGCACGCTGGATAAGATACCGAAGACGCGTAACAGAAACCAGATGAGGCCGGCAACCCAGCTGAATCTGCTGGGCCTGCCCATAAGCCTTGTGAATTCCATCATGGCGCTGGATAAGCCGACCCTGTGCTTTATGCTGAGCGATATTCTGGAACAGGATGAGCTGGATGCGTTATGGAGCCGGATCCTGGCGGTTCAGGAAGAGATCAAAATGCTGCCGAATCTTGTCCGGGATGAAAAAACCGGACGGTATGACTATAACGACGAAGAGGATAAGGATGACTGCCTGCGGCAGCTGAATGTGCTGAAGGAAATAGTACAAAAAGCGCAGAGGAACGGACAGGTACTCGGAAAACTGAGTGTGTTCCGGGGTGAGATCGTAAACGACGAAAAGCTGGATGAAATGATCGAAAACAGGGAAAAAGAACTGCGGGAGATGAAAAAGCAGCGGACACAGAATTGACCTGAAATGGAATTAAACGGGCGAGATCGAGGGAATTTTCCCCTTGACCGCCCGTTTAATTTTTTTTATAATGATATTGGCAATTAAATGGGCGACAACGGGATATTTTTGATCGTATTCGCCGGATAAATAGTTTTATCGGAGATATTGAAATGATCGGAAGAGAGAAAGAGATAAAAGAGCTGGAAAAAATATACAGTTCCAATAAGGCAGAAATGGTGGCTGTATACGGAAGGCGAAGGGTTGGAAAGACCTATTTGGTGGATGAAGTGTTTCAGGATAGGATCACCTTCCGACATGCCGGTTTGTCTCCTTTAGAGGAGGATCGCAAGGGGCTTCTGGAAGCGCAGCTGGAACATTTTTATAATTCATTAAAGCTGCATGGATCAGAAGGCGAAAAAAAACCGAAGAACTGGCTTGATGCCTTTTTTTTGCTGGAAAAACTATTGCAAAAAATTGATGACGGAACCAGACAAGTCGTGTTTTTAGATGAATTACCCTGGCTTGATACACCCAGATCCGGCTTTATCCGAGCTTTTGAAGGGTTTTGGAACACCTGGGGATGCCATCGAAAGAATCTTATGGTCGTTATTTGCGGCAGCGCAAATTCCTGGATGAAAAATGAGTTGATCAACAATCATGGCGGCTTGTACGGCAGAGTAACACATGAAATAAAGCTTTCCCCGTTTAACCTGCGGGAATGCGAAGATTATTATAAAAGCAAAGGCATCCCGTATTCGAGATATGATATCGTTCAGAGTTATATGATCTTTGGCGGGATCCCATATTATATGGAATACATGGACGAGGAGCTGAGTTTTGCGCAGAATGTAGATAAGGTATTCTTTGCTAAAGACGCAAGCTTAAAACATGAGTATGACAGGCTTTTTGAGTCGGTATTCAAGAAACCGGATACCATAAAAACCATCGTTGAACTTTTATACACCAGAAATATGGGATATACAAGAAATAACATAGCAACGATGCTGAAAATCTCTGAAGGCGGGCACTTGACCAAAGACCTGAATTCTCTTATTGCCAGTGATTTCGTAGTGAAATACGTACCTTTTGGTTATTCAAAAAAGGAAGAATACTATAAATTAACAGATCCGTTTTGTTTGTTCTACTTGCATTTTGTAAAGAATCAAACATCAGCCAACAACAGGTTTTGGCAGCAAAATACAGCACAACCGCAGGTGGTTAGCTGGAGAGGGTATGCTTTTGAAAATGTTTGCTTTAATCATATAGAACAAATCAAGGATGCACTGGGGATTAGAGATGTGATTTCTTCAGAATCTGCGTGGACAAAAAAAGCAGATGATGAAGATGGCATGCAAATAGATTTACTCATCTCGAGAAAAGACAATGTGGTCAATATGTGTGAAATAAAGTTTTACAGTGATGATTTTGTGGTTAACAAAGAATACTATCGCACCATTCAGCGTCGAATAGATGCTTTGCATACTATTATTCCCCGGAAAATGTCTGTGTACAGCACTTTGATAACGACCTATGGTGTTAAGAAAAATGAATACAGCGGGATATTTGTTAAAGAGATTACCTTAGACGATTTATTTCGGTAGAGAGAGCTAACAATGGAGGAATTAAACTATGAAAAATAACAATAAGCAAGACATCATTTTATTTGAAGAATTGGCTTCAAATGCTCATGTTGCATTGAACATAATGCAGTATGATGGCTGGATATTAAAATTTTCGGAGGGACATAC
>JAEEGH010024812.1_pt1 | contig 12069 bp, 5 predicted proteins | sample 9134181 | NCBI WGS metagenome assembly JAEEGH01 (sample SAMN16246544, study PRJNA631951) | gut metagenome | biome: gut microbiome; feature: rumen; material: DP-attached | host: Bos | place: Iran: Karaj | collected 2018-10
ACAGGCTGGGGACTGTCCCCTCGCCCGATTAGGATGTCCCAGAATAAGATAAGGAGTACGCAATGAAGGTCATGAGTATGTTGTTGATCGCTGTTTTGGCCGTTGTCTGCAACCTCAGAGCAGAGCAGATAGTCAGCGGCTCGGTGGTCATTTCTGACGTTATTGGGGCTATAGAGTTTTCTCAGGAGTATGAACTTAGCGGAGCAGAATCGCCTCAGGCACTTGTTTGGAGCCTTGCGGAGAAGCGGAAAAATGGTGGACGCAAGATGCGGAGTCTCGCGGCAAACGCAAAAGTGGAAGTTCAGCGACTGTCTGATATGAAGACAATCGCGACAGGGAAGACCGACGGCTGCGGAAAGTTTTCCGTTCGTGTCCCAGACGGCACGTCATATTGCCGGGTCATTTCTTCGATAGTGCTCAATATCGATGGCAAGGACGACATCTTCAAAGGCGCGCATTCCATGGAAAAGCCAAAGATCGGCATAGAGGTCGAGTTGTGCCGCGAGAGCGTTTCCCTTTGCGGGCGTTGTTTGGACAAGAGTGGACACGCCGTGACGGGGATTATCATTTCCGCCAAGCAGTTCATACATTCTGAAGGCTTGCAGCATATTCCGGCGGAATATGGTGTGTCGGACGCGAATGGAGTCTGGATGATTGACGGGCTTCGTGCTCCAGGCATTTTCAATGCGGCAGAGTACATTGGCAATACCAGCATAGCCGGAAATTCGGCAAGGGCTGAGAACGCCCCCCTTGAATCAAGACTTTCGTATATGAGCCCAGATTCGAGCAAATGCTTTGTGGAGAAGACGATACCCATGATTCCCGACGGCCTTAGGCGTGCGGCGGAAAAATTCCGACAGACGTACGACAAGAGGAACCGGCGGCACTCCGAGATGAAGCGACCTCTCGAATTCCCCGTGAGCACTAATGATGTCATCTATGTCCCGGACGTTGTGTTGTAGGACTCGACATCATTTCCTTGATGCGGACGCAACACTTTTGAGAGTGTCGAGTACAATGGAGGATTATAAAGGCATCGGAGCGAAAGAATGCCCCAAAGTACCCAATGCCACATCCTCTTGTGGGATTCACCGTGAGTACCAACGATGTCATATACATACCTGACATGATTCTACCGTAGTGGTGATAATTGGCTGCTGAGACACAGAATAATCCAATTTTGCCACAAGTTGGGGCAAGTATCTTGGGGGATAGACCCCTCGTACGTTGTTGTTTTTGGCTGATGTTTTGCCAGATTCTGGCAGTTATGGTATAATACACGAAAAACGAGAATGGAAATGAAGACGGCGTTTGCTGCGATTGGCAGATTCATCTACGACACCTGGTATGGCACGATGGTTGTGTGCCTTGCCGTCACTTCATGTCTGCTTGGCTTGCTGTGGGCCAATGGCGTTTTCTGCGATGTTCTTCAGGAGCGAGGCAGGACGACTCTTCTGCTTGTGGAGATGGTTGTCGTTGTCAACAGCGGCGTTGCGGTGGTGCTGTCGCTGTGGCGCCGCAGATGGAAGAGGGCGATAGTGCAGTCTTTCGCGTGCTATTTGTCTGTTTGCGGATTTTGCATCGTCTTTCTTTTTGCCCACGCGCTCCATCTTGAGGTTCCGGCGTCGCCGAGCGAACGGTGGATTGAGCGTTACGTATGCGGCGATACGTCCATAGCGCGCGGCAATCTGAGGTTCCTTGGACGTGTCGGGTGCGCCTGCGCCGTATTCGAGGTGACTGGCGCGGGAATAGAAGGGGCCATTGGTCGGGCGAAGCCCGCTCCGGACAGAAAGGTTGCGGACTTCATCGGCGTTTTCGAAAGCCTTGATCCGCGCATCGTTCTGCCGGATGACGCCAAGATATACGTTTTCGACAGCCGCGGAAACACGCTGACCTTTGTCACCGCGTCCGACGGCAAGTGCTATTTGGTCATTCGCACGCCTTATCCGGGTTTTACATGATTGTGTCCGCGGAAGCGGGTTTCTGTTACGAGATGAAGCCTTTGGCGTCCGCTGGCCAATGAACAGGCTGGGGACTGTCCCCTCGCCCGATTATTCCCGCCTGCACAAAAAGCTGCAGGATGTCGAAACAGGGCTGTATCTTGAAGGCTCCGAGTATCTCTACGGGCTAATGATGGAAGAGATGGGCGATTTGCCGTAATTAGAACCTCATCCCCAGATAGCCCCTCGCAGGTTCCTCCCGCTGCATAGGCCATAGTTGACTGTGACGTGGTTTGACACTGAAGGGGCTGAAATAGTATAATGTTGCCGTTCTGGCGGTGGAACCGCTAGGATGTTGTTCTTTGTTATCGGCGGGTGGCTTGATTGCACTCGCCATCGGGCAGAGGCCGAAAGGCCGAAGCCAGAACCTCGTACTGCCGCGCTGACATAGGCGGCATCAAGAGGAGCTGCGGAAACGCACCCTACGCCCGCAGCAGAATCTCCGGAGCCGTTCAAGCGGCGAAGGGGATGCGTTGTTCACAAGCCATTGAGAGCGCGTCTTTGCGGAAAGAACATGACAGATCGCAAGTGTTTGACTTTTATCGTATTCCTGCTTCACATCCTTTCTGAAGCATGGCACAAGCAGCCTTCTGGCGTTTATGCCATACTTAAGGATTCCGGTGTGCTGGATGGCTACATTTTGCCGTGTTATGACGTTCTGCATACTCTTGGGGCCCGTTATCTCGTTAATGACATAACAGGATGCGTTCGCGATTGGGGGTATGAAATATGATCGTTTTCCATGGTGGCGTAAGCGAGATTCGCCATCCAGACACCCGGCATTCCAACTCCAGTGTGGATTTTGGCCCTGCGTTCTATCTGACGTCGTTTCGTGAGCAGGCGGAGAAGTGGGCTAGGCGTCGGTCCCTGCGTCTGCGCAAACAGCCATGCGTGAACGAATATGAATTGGCGGAAGACTGGAGCGGATTCAGGGTTTTGAGGTTTGACGGACCAGACGAGCCTTGGTTTGATTTCGTCTGTTCGTGCAGGATGGACGGTGCGGAATGGCAGAAGTACGACATAATAATGGGCCGTGTCGCCAATGACGACGTCTATTTGACGATAAACAGATATCTTGACGGGATGATGTCGAAGGAGTCGGCTCTGGCGGAGCTGAGGTTCTCCAGACCAAATGACCAGATTGCAATCAACAGCCAGAAGGCGTTGGATTCACTTCTTTCGTTCAAGTGCGTGCATCTGCTGGAGGCGCATAATGCCTGATCAGTCTTTTGACTATTATTTGCAGGAACTTGAGCAGCGGATCATCCTCCGGCTTGCCGAGGTCAAGGGCGTTGACATTTCGACGGCATTGGACTGGTATTACCGTAGCCGGCTCGCAGACGAGGTCTCGCGCAATCTCAACGATATAGCCTATCTTGACAGCAAGTATCTTGTAAACGACCTTATAGAGAACGAGCCTGAGCTTTTCAAGTAAGCTGTCGTAGGACTGTCTTGCGAGTTGTGTGCCTGTTTGGTCTCTTTTGTGCACATTTCGCCGACTTGCCGCCGCATATGGTATAATATTATAAATTCACTCTTTTTAGGAGCATCGCGATGGATATCGGACGGACGGCAGGTTTGGTTGCATTTGGAATTGCGATTGTCGCGGGTGCCGCTGGTGTGGCGCGGGGCGACGTTTCGCATGTCGGCTCGGACGGCAACGTTGCGTCCGTGCAGAGCATCAAGGGCGTGGCTGCGGGCGGGAACGTCGCTGGCGGCGGCAGGCTCTCGGTCCAGGGCATGGATGACGTGTTCCCTTCGTGTGTTGACGGCGAGGGTACGTCGTCCAGTCCCTATGCAATCCGGGACGCCAGACAGTGGAATGCGTTCGCGGCCGCCGCGGATGCGGGCTTTGACACGACAAACGTCTATGTGCGTCTTGACTCCGACATCAGCGTCACCACCGCGATCCCGCGATTCTGCGGCACGTTCGACGGCGCCGGACATACGCTGACGGTTGACCTTGAGTCGGCGAGCGGAGCCATTGCACCGTTCATGAGGATCGACGCCGCGACTATCCGTCATCTGAAGGTCGCGGGCTCTGTTTGCGGCGCCATCCACAGTTCGGGATTGTCCGTCAGCGTCGGCAGCGGCACGAGCCTTATAGAGGACTGCGAGGTCGCCGCGACCATAACTGTAACCTCGGACGGGCAACTCTACGCCGGCGGCTTCATCGGCCACGGCGGCAACAGCGCCGCGAATGCGGTGACCATCCGCGGCTGCGTGTTCTCCGGCTCTTTGAGCAATGCGACGAATGGCGGAATCTTCTGGGGGTGGAGCGACATCGCTTCGCCGACGCTCGTCGACTGCCTTGATCTGAGCGGCAGCGTCCATCCTGTCGGGCGCGGCGCCAAGAACGGAAGCGTGTCCGTCTCGAACGTGCTATACGTCGGGTCCGCGAAGGCCACGGACGGCAACACGCCCTGGACTGGTTCCAATGCAGGCTCCCGTGCCTATGCGGTCTCGGCCGATTTCAGCAGGTTGTCGCTCGTCGCCGACAAGGTCGAATACGGTCGCCTTGCCGCGTTGGGCGGCGGCGTGTTGCGCAATGGCGACAGCTATTATGCGGCGTCTGGGACGACCGTCACGTTGTCGGTTTTGACGCCTGCTGGCTACGAGCTGGAAGGCGTTACGCTCAATGGTGCGCCGGTCGAGTCATCCTGCGGCAGCGTTTCTTTCACAATGCCGTCCTCGGACGCCGTCGTCGCGGTCTCTACGCGACTCTCGTCTCTCCTTGGCAACGTCGACGGATACGAGCCTGACGGAAGCGCCGAGCGTCCGTACGTCATCTCCTCGTCAGAAGGCTGGAACCTCTTCTGCGACTGCATTGAGGACGGGGCGGAATGGAACGGCTTCGCCGACAGAACCGTGCGCCTTTCCACCGACATCTCGGTCTCGCGCAGTGCCGGGAGCTCCGAGCATCCGTTTCGCGGCACCTTCGACGGCGCGTGGCATACGCTCGACGTGGCGCTCACGAGCGGCTCTCTGGGATGCGCTCCGTTCAGCAGGGTGAATGGCGCGACAATCCAGAAGCTGCGGACGACGGGAACTGTTACGCTCTCATCCACCGACGCCTACCATGCCAGCGGACTCGTCGGATTCGCCGATGGCGTGACGATTGCCAAATGCCGCGTGAGCGTGGCGATAATGTTCCCGTCTAACACCGAGTCGATCTACAGCGGGGGCATAATCGGGCACGCGCTCTCCGCGCCGTTCACGATGACCGACTGCCGCTTTGACGGAATCATCGGCGGATCCAGCTCGCTTGCAAACGCAGGCGCGCTCGTGGGCTGGGATGACGCCTCCACGCCCTACATAGCTAACTGCCTCTTCGCCGGCACCTTTGAAGGGCATCCCAGCGATCTCGACAGGATCGCGCGAGTCGGCTGTCACGGTACCGTCAAAAACTGCTACTCGAGAGTCGATGGAAAAGGCTTGTGGAGAGGGAAAAAAATCGACGGGCGCGGTACTTACACGAGAGTCTCGGACGCCGAGCTTTGCTACAAGCTCGGGTCTGGCTGGGATATCGACAACAATCGCGACCTCGTCCCCTCGGAAAATCCGCTTCCGCGTGACGGCTACTACTACGACTATGCAATCGAAAGCGCGGCAGACTGGGATCTGTTCGCCGCGGGTGTTGCCCAGGGCAAGTCGTACTTCGGGCAGGCCGTAAGACTGCTGGCCGACATTGCAGTCACGAACTGCGTTGGCTCCAGCGACCGCAAGTTCTGCGGCACGTTCGAAGGGCATGGGCACACGCTAACGGTGAACCTGAACGGCACAGGGTACTTTGTCGCGCCATTCGCCGCAGTATCAGGAGCGACAATCAGGAAGCTGAAGGTCGCTGGCTCTGTCAACGGCGGAATGCACTGTTCCGGACTTCTGGGCTGCATGGACAGCGGCACGAACCTGGTCGAGAACTGCTTCGTCTCCGCCTCGATCACGTCGTCGCAGACTCACTGCGGCGGAATCATCGCACACGGTGGCGGATTCGAGCGCCCCGTAACTACAACGCTGCGCGGATGCGTGTTCGCCGGCACGATCTCCGGAGCGCAGACAGCGGGAACGCTTTGCGGTTGGGACGATCCCATGGACAGAATAACTCTTGTCGACTGCCTTGACCTTAGTGGTTCCAATGCTCCGATAGGACGCGGCACGGGCGACGTGACAGTTTCCAAAGTGTGCTATATGGCTGCGGACAAGATGGAGGACGGGAATCGCATATGGAGCGCCGACAAGCGCGGCAATCGCATGTTCTCCATTGCATTGGGTGACGACGTCTACATTGCGGCCGCGAAGAGCGTTCGCTACGATGTGAGCGGACTGACGTTCGTCGGCGAGTCGGTTGTGGAATATGGCGGCGCATACTATTGCAAGGAGGGCGGGGCAGTCTTGCTGGGCACCACCAGGCAGACGAAGCTTCGCCATTCATATACTCTCACGAAAGGGGCAGGGGTGTCGCAAGAGATTGGTGGAGACAAGTTCATCATGCCAGACGAAGACGTTTCGGTCAGCGTCTCGTCGGTTTTGCCGCCTGCCATGATTGTCCTTGACGGCAGCGAAGGCGAGGTCGCGATCTATGACGGCGACACTCTTGCCGGAACAGGCGGCGCATCGACGCTGATTCTGATTGCCGACGGCGCGTCGGTGACAATCAGCAACCTCAATATTTCCGCATCGTGCGGAGTATGGTCGGGCATAACCTGCCAAGGCGACGCCACGATTACCCTTGAAGCGTGGAATTATGTGCTAGCCGACGATTATCCCGCGATTGTCTTAGGTCCTGCCGGAAAGACGCTCGACATTCGGGGAGAAGGAGCCCTACGCGCGCAAAGCTACAAGAAACGGGTAATTTCAAACGAAAACGGCGGATCGTTGACGATTGCAGACGGCTTGGAGGTCGTGGAAAACAGGGGCGGTTATTACAATTTCAGCAGTCGCGGCACCCGGGTGAATGATGCACTTTCTGCTTCGCGTTGGATAGACATTCGCCCATGCGACCATCATGTCGCCGACTATGTAGACGACGAAGGGTATACGCACTGCTATTACTGCAACGCGGCGATGTACTGGCTGGACGGTGGCGCTGGCGTGGAGGGCAATCCTTGGGTGATCCGCTCTTGCAACGCATGGGACACGCTTTGCAGGGCCGTCGCCGGAGGCTTCTCCACGACAGGCTGTTGCTTCCGCCTTGACGCGGACAACATTTCCGTAACGAACAAGCTCGGCAGCGAAGGGTGTCCGTTCTCCGGCACCTTCGACGGCAACGGGCATTATCTGTCCGTGGGGCTGAGCGGATCGGGAGCGTACGTTGCGCCGTTTTCGGTGGTCGAAGGGGCCAATATCCGCAATCTTGAGGTCTTCGGCAACGTTAACGGCGGCCAGCACTGCTCCGGACTCGTCGGCGCCGTCAAGGGCGGAACCAACGAAATCGAGAACTGCGCGGTCTATGCGTCCGTCACGACGAGCGGATCGCACTGCGGCGGCTTCATAGGCCATGGCGAGGCGGCAGCCACGACGCTTCGCGGCTGCCTGTTCGACGGAAAAGTCAGCGGTGGAACTTTCGTCGGCACCTTCAACGGCTGGAGCGACGTCGGAGCGGAGACGACGCTCATCGACTGCCTTGACAAGAGCTCGTCAACCCATCCGATCGGGCGGGGAGAGGAAGCCGCATGCGTCAGCAACACATACTATTTCGCGGAAAAGTCCTTTTCCAACACGACACGCCTCTGGAACTCAGGCAACCGCGGCAGGCGTGCGTATTCCGTGTCGGCGAACTACGGCGTCTCCATCGACTTCGGCGTACCAGTCGCCGAATATCCCACGAGCAACGCCAAAGCCTATGCGACTGGCATTGCCTATTGCGATGTCTTCTACGCCGGCGAGAACGAGTCGGTGGACATGGGACTTTCGAGTGAAGACAGCGATGTGGACTTTTTCGCCGACTACGGACAGCTGACGAAAATCGGCGACGCCTACAGTCTGACGATGGCTTCTCGAAACGCCATGATATCGACGGTCTCAATGAGAAAGTACGGCATCGGCGTCATGTCGACCGATGAGTTCGCGTTCTGGGAATCCATTGAAGTTGACGGCTCGGACTCGGACGATTACGAGGCACGTTCGAACTCCACCGTCTCGGTTTACTGCACATGCGTCTGCCCGGGCAAGACCATCGAGTCGTTCGCCGTCGTCACGGGGGACGGCGAGCTGGTCCAATGCTCCATGACCGAAGAAAGCCCATGGGATTTCAAGGTGTCGTTCGTGATGCCGGGCGCATCGGTCTGCATTGCTCCAGTTGTAGCCAACGCAGAACGGCAGGCACTGGCGGCTGACACCGACATCACTATCGACGAATCCGGCATATTCGTCTTTACCGCGCCGGAAGATGGCGTCTACGCCTTCCGCTTCAGAACCGAAGGATATTGGGAAATCGACATATGCGATTATATGGGCGAGCAGATGGGCGGCTCGGTGGGCGGCTCGGATGACGATGAAATTGGTTTCGAGTTGTCTCTTGTCGAGGGCGTGACCTACTACGTCCTGGCGTATCAGAGCGAAAACGGCCCGTGCAATTTGACGATCGAGAAGACGAATGACGTGGACATCTATTCCATAGACGTAGAACAGCCAGAGCACGGAACAATTGTTGCGGGCCTCTCCTATGCGCCTTATGATTATTTCGTTCGCATCACCATCATTCCCGATCCAGGTTGGGTGTTGGAGAACGTTACTGCGGAATACTACGATTATGATTGTGACGAGTGGTGTGATCTTTATTTCGACTGCAACGAAGACGGAACCAGGGTTAGCTTCTACATGCCGGAAGGTGATGTACACTTCAGCGCGACGTTCGAGAGAAGCTACGATCTCGTAGTCGGGGACAATCCCGTTCTCTTTGAAGCAGGCAGGGACTACTACACCTTCGTCCCGCCGGAAGACGGCTGGTATCGTTTCCGCTCGACGTTCCAGTCGTGGTGGGAGGCTGAGTTGTGCGACGAAAGCGACTATTGCATTGGATGTGACTACGATGGCGACAAGAACCACTACTTTGACTTTGTCGCGCAGCTGGAGGCCGGGATAGAATACACGCTTGATGTCTATGCCAATCTTTCGGAGCCAATTGAAGCTTCCATCGTCGTCAACAAGTGCGCCATCCATTCCATATCGGTGGACGACAGCATGGCGAATGGCCGCGTCGAGGTGTGCAATGAAAGCGGAAATGGAATTGACGAGGCCATGGAAGGCGAGAGGGTCCTGCTTTCGTCCGTGAGCCGCAAAGGCTACGAAGTCGGCGCCTGGAACATCGTCGATGCGACGGGCTTGTCAGTGCCTGTGCAGTGGAGCTATTCGCTTGACTATGGGAGAGGGTCATGGTATTTCAGGATGCCGGCTACGAACGTCATGGTTTCGGCGACATTCGGCAAGCCTCACGGCTTGACGGTGAATATGTCCGGTTCGATCGGCGACGAAGGTTTTACGGTCAATGAACAGCGGGCTGATTACGAGTGCCCGAGGGCAGCCGCCGGCGCTGAAATCGCTTTTTATATATGGCCCAAAACAGGATGGAATCTTTCGTCCGTTTCCGTAAAGACGGGCGACGGGAAGGCTGTGCCGTTTGAAGTGATTGTGCCATATGATTCCGACCCGGACCTCAAGAGGCTGCTCTTCACGATGCCGGACTCGCCCGTCAACGTGTCGATTGCCGCGTCTCACTGCGACTGCCCGGGACTGGAAATCGGCGACAACACGATATCTGCTTGCGGCCTCTGGAGCTTCACCGCGCCCACGAACGGAGTGTATTCATTCTCGTTCGACAACTTGAACGGCTGGGGCATGAATCCATATGACAACCTGGGGGTCGCCTTGATGGGCATAGAAAAGGGGCCTAAGGCCATCCGCCCAGGAAAATTTGAGTCCGACTCTGAGTTCGAGGTAGTCCTTTTGAAGGACGAAATCTGCTATGTGGACATCTTTGAGGACTACTCCGAAAGCGAAAACGTCGGAGACGCGATCCCTGGCGTGTTGACTGTCACGAAGGTAGAGGAAGACGTGCAGATGTATCAGGTCAGCGTCGATGTGGAGCACGGCACAGTCGAGCTGAGCGTTTCCGAGGCGGCGGAGGGGCGCAGCGTCTCGTTCTCCGTCTGGCCTGATCCAGGTTGGGCCTGGGCCATGCGTGACATTTGCGTGACGAACGCTTCTGGAGAAAGGGTGGATATGAGGTTCGACACCGGTTGCCCCGCGTTCTTTATGCCGGATTCCGCCGTGACGATCACGGCTACGTTCTCTCCGGCATTGCCCGCCTATCTTGCGTACGCGGAGCCTGTCGTCAAGGACAACTACATGGCGTGGACTGCGAAGTACGGGCCGGACACGAACGGCATGCACGAGGCGGCGTTCCTGCTGGACATTGATCCGAACATGCCGATTCCGGAGGGCGCGGCGCTCTTGAGGATAGCCGATTTCACCGTCACGTCGTCGAATATGCACATAGAGGTCGTGAGCGACGTCGTGCCTCTCACGCAGCGCATTCCGAACCATGTCGGCATCGGGATGTTTGAGGGAATGGGGTCCGCAGTGCTTGAAGAAGGCGCTCAGGGACAGGAACAGATGTTGCTCGCCTATCCGGTTGTATGCAACGGCATTCTGAAGCTTTACTTCGCTTCTGAGTTTTCGTCCAATCCAGAAGACTGGATGGACGTGGTGCCGCCGATGAGGTTCGAGGACGGGCGCGTCATAATTGATGAGTTTTCGGATAATCCGGAGCCGTCCATCTTCCTGCGCGCTGGCTTGGAGCCTTATAAGGGCAGCCTTGTCCTGGAGCCGGAATTGCAGTAGGTCACGCGTCCCCATGCGACTGTTTTGTCTCGCTGTATGCGCGGTGGTTCCGGCGTGTGTGAACGGACCTTGCGCCGTGCGTGTACGCAGCGTTTCCTAACGGTGTACGCGGCATCCCCTGCCTATGTACGCGGCATTTTCCGCCTGTGTACGGAGGGGCTTTGACGTCACTTCTATAGTATATTGACGCCAAAACTGCCCCGAACACGCGTAGGAAACGTCGCGTACACCACTTGGAAACACTGCGTACACGGGCTGAAAACGCTCAGGACACTGCGGGAAAGAGAGAAAACGCATGAATATGCAGTGCGGGCCCCCATTGCGAGTGGAGATACCCCAAGTAGAACTGGCTGCCAGCCCGTTTAGCTTGATGGGTACCCCCCCTTCCCCCTTAGGTTCTCTATCCATAGAGAGCCATGTCTCTATCCATAGACGGCAGTGTCTCTATCGATAGACAGCCGCGTCTCTATCGATAGAGAGCTTTGTCTCTATGGATAGAGAGCGGCGTCTCCATCCATAGACGGCCGCGCCTCTATGGATAGAGAGTCACGTCTCCATCCATAGAGAGCGACACCGCTATCCATAGACAATCGCACATCTATCCATTGTGGCCGAATGATCCTTCGGGGCTTTGCTTTCGCCGCATGGAGCTTAGAAGAGTTCGAATGCTTTCACGCCTCCCGAACCCCAGTGCTCCCAGAATCGGAATCAACAGTCGAATTAGCGTCTGCGCGAGAGCTCAAACCTTTTAACCTTGCGCCGTGCGTGTACACCGCAAGGAAACGCCGCGTATACGGGCAGAAAATGCTCAAAACACAACAGGAAAGGAGAGAAACGCGTGAATAAGCGGCGTGCCTCTCCCTAAGAGCTTGTGGTCTGTCCCCCTCCCTTTCAATGGGCGGCGCAAGTCTTCAAAACTCTTCGGAATGCCAATAAAAGCCCATATTTTTGTCAACTGACGCACGATCTTTTGTCTGTATTCAAAACTCATTTTGTCTGTATTCAAAACTTGCTGTGCTAGTAGTCAAAATTTCCAACGTTGGAAACGGAAATTTCCAGCGTTGGATTTCGAAATTTCCAACGTTGGAAATCGGTTTTCCCTACCTAGGGTTTTTGAAGAGCCTGCGGGACACTATAACACTATAACGAGAAGGCGGTCGGAGCCAAGGAAGAAGCGGAAAAATATATTTACACGCAGGGTGAAAAAAGGATGTAAAACGATATCGTG
>JAEEGH010024819.1_pt1 | contig 12066 bp, 14 predicted proteins | sample 9134181 | NCBI WGS metagenome assembly JAEEGH01 (sample SAMN16246544, study PRJNA631951) | gut metagenome | biome: gut microbiome; feature: rumen; material: DP-attached | host: Bos | place: Iran: Karaj | collected 2018-10
ATTTGCGCTTACCTCCTTCTCTTTTGCTATAAACTTTGTACCGCAGGGAAGCTTGTTGCCTGCGAGTCTCATTGCCTCTCTGGCCTGCTCTTCAGTAACGCCTGCGATCTCGAAAAGAACTCTGCCGGGCTTTACTACTGCGCACCAGTACTCGTTAGCTGCCTTACCTGAACCCATTCGGACCTGTGCAGGCTTCTTGGATACCGGCTTGTCAGGGAAGATCTTGATCCAGACCTTACCACCTCTCTTGATGTATCTGTTGATAGCGACACGGGCAGCCTCGATCTGATTGGACTTGATCCAGCAGGGCTCTGTTGCCTGAAGACCGAAATCACCGTAAGCTACGAAGTTACCGCGGGAAGCCTTTCCCTTCATGCGGCCTCTCTGCTGCTTTCTGTATTTTGTTCTCTTAGGAAGTAACATTTACGCTTTTCCTCCTTCGCCGTTGCTGGGATTTGACTTGCGTGCGAACTTCTCACCCTTGTAAATCCATACCTTGACACCGATCCTGCCGTACTGTGTGTTAGCCTCGGCAAAACCGTAGTCGATGTCTGCACGAAGAGTCTGAAGCGGGATGGTTCCCTCGTGATATGTCTCGGATCTGGCGATTTCTGCACCGCCGAGACGGCCGGAGCACTTTGTCTTGATACCGAGAACGTCAGGCTGCTTCATTGCAAGCTGCATTGCTCTCTTCATTGCTCTTCTGAAGCTTGCACGGTTCTCGAGCTGGTTAGCGATGCTCTGTGCAACAAGAAGAGCGTCTGTGTCGTTTGTCTTGATGACTTCGACGTCAACTGTGAAGACTTTCTTGTTCTGATCCTTCTTAAGGTTCTTGTTAAATTCCTTCTCGAGGAGCTCCTTGAGCTCGATCCTGCCGGAACCCTTGTCTCCGCCAACGAGTGAAGGACGAGCTGTCTTGATCGTGACTCTGATATTATCAGCGCCCTTACGGTCAACGATAACCTTGCTGACGAAAGCTACGTTGCTGCGAGCTTCATCAACAGGCTTCTTGGAATTCTTTCTTGCGATAGGATCAATAGCCTTCATTACGAACTCGCGGATCTTCTGGTCCTCGATGAGGCAGTCAGCAAACTGCTGCTTCTCAGAATACCAGTGAGAGCTCCAGTCGCCGATAACGCCGATTCTTAATCCATTAGGGTTAACTTTCTGACCCATGCGTAACCTCCTTATACCCTTTCCTTGAGAACGATAGTAATGTGACTGGTTCTCTTCTTGATCGAACTTGCCGAACCTCTTGCACGAGGGATGTATCTCTTGAGCACAGGGCCCGGATTAGCGATTGCATCGGCAACATAAAGCTTGTTTCTGTCGAGCTGGAAGTTGTTGACAGCGTTCGACTCTGCAGACTTAAGGACCTTTGCGATCACAGGTGAAGCGATCTTGGGTGTGTAAGTGAGAATCGCGTAAGCATCGTCGATCGACTTGCCCTTGATAAGGTCTGTTACGACTCTTACCTTACGGGGAGCGATCCTGATGTACTTAGCCGTTGCAAGACCCTGATCCCTGCCCATGCCGAGAAGCTTTCTCTGCTTCTTTGTGGGGATGGGGAGCCTATTGTTGCGTCTTGAAGGAGCGCTGTAGGCTTCGAGTATCTTATCGCGGTTCTTCTCGATGTTTTCTCTGCTTAAAATAATCTTTTCCACAGACTTAATCCTCCTTAACCAGCTGTCTTCTCATTGCTGGTGTGGCCGCCGAACTTGCGCGTAGGAGCAAATTCGCCGAGCTTGTGACCGACCATGTCCTCTGTAACATATACAGGAATGAACTTGTGTCCGTCATAGACAGCAATCGTGTGACCAACGAATTCAGGGAAAATTGTTGAAGACCTGGACCATGTCTGGATGGTCTGCTTCTCGTTGGCATCGTTCTGCGCCTTAACCTTCTTCATGAGAGCTTCCTGAACGTAATAGCCCTTTTTAGTAGATCTACTCATTTGAACTATGCCTCCTTAAGCCTTTCTAGCCTTAACAATGTACTTGTTGGACTGCTTCTTCTTGTTTCTGGTCTTCTTACCGAGTGTAGGAACACCCCAAGGTGTAACAGGGCCCGGGAGACCGATAGGTGACTTACCTTCACCACCGCCGTGAGGGTGGTCATTCGGGTTCATGACGACACCTCTTACGGAAGGTCTGACGCCTGCATGTCTTGTCTTACCAGCTTTACCGAGCTTGATGTTCTCGTGCTCTGCGTTTCCGATCGAACCGATCATTGCGCGGCAGACTTCAGGGATCATGCGGACTTCACCGGAAGGAAGTCTGATCTGTGCGAATCCGTTTTCCTTAGCCATGAGCTGAGCGGAAGAACCAGCGGTCCTTACGAGCTGAGCGCCCTTGCCGGGATTCATCTCTACGCAGCAGATGACTGTACCTACAGGGATCTTCGAGATAGGAAGAACGTTGCCTGCGAGGATATCTGCATCAGGGCCGGAGCAGACTGTGCTGCCTACTGTGAGGCCCTCAGGTGCGAGGATGTAGGACTTAACGCCGTCAACATACTGGATGAGAGCGAGGTATGCAGTCCTGTTCGGATCGTATTCGATAGCGATGACTGTAGCATCAATGCCGACTCTGTCGCGCTTCCAGTCAATGTTTCTGAGCTTTGTGCGGTTACCGCCACCGATGTGACGGACTGTGATACGGCCATAAGAGTTGCGGCCGCCTGTCTTCTTTTTCTTTGTAAGAAGGCTCTTCTCGGGAGTTTTCTTAGTGATGACGGAATAGTCTGCGACGGTCATCCCTCTAACTGCAGGAGAAGTAGGATTAAATGTTTTTACTGCCATTTTTATTCACTCCTTATTACTGACCGAAACCGAATTCTTCGATTGATGTCTTGTACTTCTTACCGGACTTGACAGCCTTGCCGCCCTTGCCGGTGTAAGAAGCCTCAGCACCAACTGTGTCGATGGTGACAACAGCCTTCTTGAAAGAAGCTGTCTTGCCGGGCTTGTTACGAAGTCTCTTTGTCTTTCCGTCATAGTTAGCGATGTTAACGCCTGTGACCTTTACGTCGAAAAGCTTCTCAACAGCTTTGCCGATCTCGGTCTTGTCTGCATCGGGAGCAACGATGAAAGTGTATTTGCCCTCAGCGGCAAACATCATGGTCTTCTCTGTGATGACAGGCTTGAGAATTACATCATAGGGTGTGTTCATTTGTACACCTCCTCAATCTTTTCAACTGCTGCCTTGGTAGCTACGAAGCTGTCATACTTGAGGATGTCGAAGACGTTGATCGTGTTAACGTAAGCTGTCTTGACGTCTTTGATGTTCCTTGCGGAAAGAACAGCATTCTTGTTCTCACCCTCGAGAACGATGAGTGAAGACTCACCTGCACCGATAGCTGTGAGAGCCTTAGCGACTACGCTTGTCTTGATGGAGTCAAGGTTAAGATCCTCAAGAACGATGAGCTTGGAATCAGCAACCTTGGAAGAAAGTGCGGACTTGAGAGCAAGTCTTCTGACCTTCTTGGGAACTGTGTAGGAATATGTTCTGGGGTTGGGTCCAAAAATGATTCCGCCGCCAACATACTGAGCGGAACGTGTTGAACCGTGACGAGCGCGGCCCGTACCCTTCTGTCTGTAAGGTCTCTTTCCGCCTCCGGAAACCTCACTTCTTGTCTTTGTCTTCTGTGTGCCCTGGCGGCGATTAGCGAGCTGGTTCCTGACAACGAGTGACATTGCATCAGCGTTGGGCTCGATTCCGAAGATCTCATCGGAGAGCTCGATGGAACCCTTAACGGCACCGCTAAGATCTTTAATATCAACTTTAGCCATTATTATGTTCCTCCGTCTTATTCAGCGGCCTTTACGGTGTTCTTAACCGTAACGATTCCGCCCTTGGGTCCGGGGATTGCACCTCTGATTACGAGGATTCCCCTCTCACCGTCTACCATTACGACACTAAGGTTCTGGACTGTGCAGTTAACTGCGCCCATATGTCCAGGCATCTTCTTGCCGGGAACAACTCTACCCGGTGTGGATGTAGCGCCCATGGAACCGACTCTTCTGTGATACATGGAGCCGTGGCCTGAAGGACCGCCCTTCTGACCGTGTCTCTTGATGTTGCCCTGGAAGCCCTTACCCTTGGATGTGCCGCTTACGTCGACCTTGTCGCCTACAACGAACATATCGGAGACCTTGATCTCCTGGCCCAGGCTGTAATCCTGATCAGGCTCGAACTCGCGGATGATCCTCTTGACCTCCACGTCAGCCTTCTTGAACTGTCCTGCGTCCGGCTTGTTGACGAGCTTAGCGCGTACAGAACCTGTACCTACCTTGCAAGCCTTGTAACCGTCAGTCTCAACCGTCTTGTTCTGGAGCACGTACATAGGCTCGCACTCGATAACGGTTGCGGGAATTACGTTACCGTTCTCGTCGAACAGCTGCGTCATTCCTGACTTTCTGCCAATGATGAATTTCGTCATAAATTTCTTTTCCTCCTCTTCAGGTTATTGGTTCGCCGGACCTTGAATCCTTATTGGCGAACGTGACCCCGGGACGCACAGCTTGGCATTACGATGCGCTCCGGTTATTCAGACCCGCAATCTCTTATTTCTGCTTGATCTCGATAGAGACGCCTGCGGGCATGTCAAGCTTTCCTAAATCTTCCATGACCTGGGAAGACGGTGTGTAAACATCGATGATCCTCTTGTGTGTTCTCTGCTCGAACTGCTCACGGGAATCCTTGTTTACGTGGGGTGAACGCAGAATCGTAACGATCTCCTTATCTGTAGGAAGCGGGATCGGGCCAGCGAAGCTTGCGTTGTCGCGTGAGAGAACGTCAACGATGAGCTTAGCGCTTTCGTCAAGGATCTTATGGTCGTAAGCCTTGAGTCTGATTCTGATCATGATCTTCTTTGTTGCCATTGTGTTTGGCCTCCTTATAAAAGCTGTATTTCTTTATCTCAACCTTGTCGGGCGTTCCTTCGTACTCCATTCAAAAACCCAGTTAACCAGTTACCGTCAAACGACAGCACTTTGGGACTCTGGGCAAGTGTCTGCAATACCCTTTTCCGTCCTGCCTTTAAGGCATGAGACCGGCAGATGATCTTTGCTCTGCCATCGGCTCCTTCGAAGTTACCCGCAATCCGTCCGCGCAGCCGGCGCCGTCCGCGGCAATCTCCGTTATCAAAGCCTTTTTTGCGCGCAGTTGTGGGTCTCCACAGAGCGTGCGAAAACAATAATACTCTCAGGATTTCTATTTTTCAAGGGTTTTTTTGTTATTTTGTAAATTTTTCTGCCCGAAAACGCACTTTTTACCGATTTTTGAGAAAATCGCTTATTTCATCAGGTCCGAACACGTATTTCTGGTTGCAGAAACGGCAGCATGTCTCTACCGGTTTGCCGTCTTTGAGCAGATCTTCGAGGTCAGCTTTGGAAAGAGCCGCAAGTCCTGCGCTCATCCTCTCCCTGCTGCATGTGCATTCAAAAGCAACCTCTGATGCATCGAGATATTTCATGTCGGGATCGCCCATGAAAAGATCCATTATCTGTGCGGGCGAGAATCCTTCAGAAAGAAGGAACGATATTTCGGGGAACCCTGCGGCCCTCTGCTCGAGATAAGAGATCTCGTCCTCGCCTGCTCCCGGAAGGAGCTGTGCGACAAAGCCGCCTGCGTGTGCGACCTTTCCTCCTTCAAGAAGTACTCCGAGCGCAACTATCGAAGGAACCTGCTCTGATTTTAAAAGATAGCAGGCAAAATCCTCTGCGATCTCTCCGCTTATCAGCTCGACTGATCCGACATAAGGATCCTTAAGTCCAAGGTCCCTTACAACGGTGAGCGTTCCGTTGCCGACCGCCGCGCCGACATTGATCTTGCCGGGCTTATGGTATTCGGTCGGGATCACCGGTTCCATGGGATAAGCCCTGACCTTGAAACCGAAATCGGTGACACAGGTCATGCCCTCCAAAGGACCGTCTCCTCTTATGATGGTCGTCTGGGTGTCAGATTCGTTTTTCATGGATTCGGATATGAGAAGAGACCCCGTCATGAAACGTCCCAAAGCCGCTGTAGCGGCAGGTGACATCTGATGCATTACCCTTGCAGTTTCACAAACGGACCTTGTGCTGATGCCAAGGCACTTTACAAGACCGCCCAGGCCTTCTGCTCTTACGATGTGGTCCTTTTTGATGTCTTCGGGTGCTCCCGGCACATAATATGCGTTATCTGACATATCTCTTTCCTTATTAATTACTTACCGAACACAAAGAATATCCGTTCATCGGAATCTTTCGGTTCTTCCCTGTTTAATTCTCCATATACGGCCAGTTTTTTAAGGCCGGCTCTTTCCGCAATGCTCTCTATCTCATCAGAAGAATAAAACCTTGCAGTAAGCTCTCCGTCAAATCTCTCATAGAGATCATCTTCACAAAGCTCAAAAAGCGTTAGCTCGGCATGGTTTATCTTATTATCCTTATCATAGTGGTTTACCCACAAAAGAGTGAAGTCATCATAATCTTCATAGAAAACATTATCGCCTAACGTAACCTCGAAATGATGTTTTGTGGTGGTATCCATAATGAAGACACCGCCGGGTTCAAGGAGCTCCGAGACCTTCGAAAACATCTTTGCCAGGGAATCTTCACCTGTTATATGACCGACCGTATCCATGGTCGAAATAAAACAATCACAGGACGGCCCTTCATATTCGGTAATGTCTGCACATATCCAGGAGACTGTACCTGTTTCATCACCCGAAGATGCCATTGCGAGCATGTCAGGCGAAAGATCAACACCTGTCACCTTCATGCCTTTGGAGGCCAGGTAATTTGTGATAACACCTGTCCCGCAGCCGAGATCGGTAACCGAGGGAGTATCATTACTGCAAAACTCACTGATAAGCTCGTGGATATACGGACCCCATAATGAAGTGTCACCATTTAGCTGAAGATCATCATAATGACCTGCAAGAATGTCATAGAAACTGTCTTCCATAAGTGTTTAAGGCAGATAATTCAAAGGATTCTTCGTCTCACCCCAGAGGCGGACTTCAAAATGGAGATGGGCACCCGTGGATGTTCCAGTGCTTCCGACTTCACCGATTGCCTGTCCGGCACTGACATACTGTCCGTTATAGACGTAGATGTCTCTTGCATGTCCATATAGAGTGGAATAGCCGTTTCCGTGATCTATAATGCAGTAATTGCCGTAACCTGAACCGCCCTTGTTCTGACCTTCAACGGGTTCCGATACGGTTATTACCGTACCTGCTGCTGATGCCATTATCGTATCCCCGTATCCCGCACCGATATCGATTCCGGAGTGGAATTTAACCGTACCGTAAACGGGATGGACTCTGTTTCCGTAATAAGATGTTATGGTGTGGTTATATGTCGGCCAGATGAATGTTACGCCTCCGACAGTCTTAGCAGAATGCTCGAGATCATATTGCTGCTGGAGTCTCTTTACCTCTGCGCTGAGTGAATCGGCATAAGCCTCAAGCTCGTCTTCCTTTGCTTCCCAGGAATCAATGTCGGTCTCGACGTTTTCGATCGTAGCCTCTGTCGTTCCGATAAGGGATTTTAATTCATCAAGCTGCTTCTGCTTCTCATCTGCTATTGCCTGCATCTCATCCGCATACTGAAGCTTTATCTCAGCCTGAAGCTCGGCGTCATCCAATGCTACCTGGAGCATATCGATCGCCTGAGCATCAGCATCGGCAATAAGAGTGATCAATTCCATATTGGTGAAGAAACCGGCAATGCTGTCAGATTCCAAAAGGACTTCGAGAGTCGATTTGTTCTGATACTCGAACATTATCGTTATTCTGTCGGAAAAGAGCTTCTGCTGGTTCTCAAGATTCTCCTGCGCCTCAAGGAATTCATCGAGGGCATTGGCTTTCTCTTCAAGCGCTGCCTCTAACTGGCCGTAGATGATCTCATACTGAGCCCTCTGGGCTTCATTCGCATCATTAAGTCTTGCAAGCTCTCCCTGGAGATCAGATTTTTTGTCCTGAAGCTGGGATATCGTATCCGAAGCTTTCTGCGCTTCGGCTCTTGCTGCATCTCTCTTGTTTTTTGCATTATTGATGTCTTCCTGTGTAACCGCATTAACGATTATCGGGATCCCTCCCACTGCTACCACGCCTTTGGCGGTAAGCCAGGTGCCTGAAGAAGTTACAAATAAACAACATAAGAATGCAACAAAGAACATTGCTGCTTTACGGAAGACATTATGTTGGATTTTCTCGCGTCTTTCAGAAGTATCCATGTTCCGCCTCATACTTTAATGTACTTGCGTACCGAGATGCCGCTTCCGACAGCTCCGATTATAAGTCCCATTACTACAAGGATCACCAGTTCGTGCCACATGATGGACCTTGAAGTGGCGAGCGCATAAAAGCTTCCGGGATCTATGGATCTCATGGCTTTATCGTAAACCTGGTGATATACGAGTGTCACCACTGCCCACGAAGTCAATGCACTGAATAATCCGACAATAGCGCCTTCGGTAACATAAGGCAGTCTGATGTAGTTATTAGTAGCTCCTACGAATTTCATGATCTCGATCTCGTTTGCTCTTGAGTAAACGGAGATACGCACCATGTTGGATATGATAAACAAAGCGATTACAAACAGGACCGCAAATGATACGGCTGTCGTAATGTTTACTATTCTCGATGCCCTTGTAAGGAAGGTCATTACGTTGCTTTCCTGGGCTACCTTGGATACACCCGGATATGTGGAGATCTCTGTGCATACAGCGTCAGCAAGTGACGGGTCGGACAATCTGAGATTAAACGTATAAGGCAGATACATGTTGTAATCAAAATCGTCCAGGATGGAAGAAGATGATCCGAGATTGCTCTTAAAACTCTCATAATTCTCCAGAGGCGAAGTCAGAGTGTAATCGATTACATCCGGATTGCTGCCCAGTTTATTTGCAACAAAATCTCTTTGCTCTTCAGTACACTGAAGCATCATGTATACCTCAATAGGCGGTCTCTGGGAAAGCTTTGTCATTATCCTTCTCGCGTTGACCGAGAACATGTAGAAAGCGCCCATGATTATAAGCATCAACATGATCGTGGTGATGGATGCCATGGTAACGAGCGGATGTCTGATTATTCCGCGGAATCCTTCCCTAATGGAATTGAAAAATGCTCTCATGCTCATTATTCATCCTCCGGGAAAATGTCTATATCATCTTCAGGCTCTGCATTTGTGCTTCTGGCCTTTTTCTTCTTATCAAGCTTTTCCCTGCGCTTTGCTTCCTTTTGGGCAAGCTTCTCTTCCCTTGCCCTGCGTTTTTGTTCACGCTTCAGATCTTTGGGATCGCCCGCAGTCTCTTTGCTTGGAAAAGCAACTTCATCAGAAGATGTTATATCAGGATCTTCAAAAGCTGGTTCTGCTTTTCCGGCCGGTTCATCATTAACAACGGGGGATGCAACATTATCCTCATCGCCAAACGATACGGGATTCTCCGGCTCAGGAATATTGATCTCGATTACCTCCGGTTCAGAAACCTCTTCCTCCGTGACATCACTTTTTTCAGAGATGACCTCTTCGGGAAGATCTTCTATGGGTTCACTCTCATCTTCAACAACGTTTTCTGCCTGTTCAGTAACTTCAACGACAGGAGAAGATTCAGCATTATTTGCCGCATCTCCGAAAAGAAGACCGCCGGAAGGAGCAGCCTCATTTGCATGCTCATAGTTCGGATCATCATAATTATCGTTGTATTCCTCATCGTCACCGAACGCAACTGCTCCGGCACCATACCCGGAAGTTCTCGAAGGCTGAGGCATATAAGCTTCATGGTCAGCCTGGTCGCCTTTATAACCGCTCTGCTTCTCGTCTCTGGTGATAAGACCGTCTTCTATCTCGATGACTCTCTGCTTCATACGGTCAACCATCGCGCTGTCGTGAGTACAGATGAGAACAGTGGTTCCGCCGTTTCTGTTTATCTCGAGTAGCATTGCCATAATGGCTTCAGACGTTTCAGGATCAAGGTTTCCGGTAGGCTCATCTGCAACGATGAGGCTCGGGTTGTTGACCATTGCTCTTGCAATGGCAACCCTCTGCTGCTCACCGCCGGAAAGCTCCTGCGGATAACAGTCAGCCTTATCCTTAAGTCCTACGACCGATAAGCAGATCTGAACGGTATTCATGAGACTCTGCTTGGGTACGCCTATGATCTCGCCTGCGAATGCAACATTCTCAGCAACCGTCTTGGTATCGATCAAACGGAAATCCTGATAGATCATGCCTATCTTGCGGCGCAAAACAGGCACGAGAGCACGGCTCATATGGGAAATGTCAAAATTGTCTATTGTTACTTTTCCGGATGTCGGAGTCTCTTCGCAGGTAATGCATTTCAGCAAAGTCGATTTGCCTGATCCGGACTTTCCGATAATAAATACGAATTCACCGTCTTCGATCGTGAAGTTGACACCCTTAAGAGCTTCGACTCCCGATCTGTATGTTTTCTCTACATTAATGAAATCTATCAAATTACTTACCTGATCTTATTGTCATTGGTATCGTTAAGATAGTCGATATATGTCCTTACCATCGTCGCCATCTTAAAGAGTACCGCATCATCAAATTTTCTCAGGTCAAGACCTGTCTTTGTCTTAACCTTCTCAAGCCTGTACACCAGAGTATTTCTGTGTACGAACAATTCTCTTGAGGTCTCGGAACCGTTCAGATCATTAGCAAAGAACGTATCAATGGTAGTCCTTGTTTCTTCGTCAAGCTGCTTGAATGCCTCGTTGGGGAATACCTCCCTGATGAACATCTCGCAAAGGGGCTTAGGGAGCTGGTAGATCAGTCTTCCCAGTCCTAACTTGTCATATCTGGAGAGGTCGGCATCACCGTCAAATATCTTACTTACTTTAAGTGCCGTCATGGCATCGGAATAAGATTTGCTTATATCCATGAAAGAACCGACGACCGAACCTACGGCAACCTTTGCCTTACAGCCTTCAGACGTAAGGCAGGCCAGAACAGACTGTGAATTCTCTTCGATAAAGCTGTCTCTTGATTCCTCACTGACCTGTGATTCAAGGGCGTCGATGATGACTATCGCCGTTGTATCGTCCATGGAGATTACGGTCGCGATATCCGAATCGGTATAAAGGTTCTGTAATATCTCAAATGCCTCTGTGCTCTGCTCGGCAGCCGTTCTTACCACCAGTACAAGTCTAGGGTCATTGCAATCGATCTTATAGCCTCTTGCGATCATCGGGACTTCGCTTCTGATCTCGTTATCCAATAATACGTTACGGATAAATATTGCCTTCTCGGCATCCGTACCCTTTTCTTTAACAAGGGTCTTCATCCATTCGGCAATGAGCTGAAGGTTTATCTTGGCATCCGGTTCAGTGCTCTCGATATATAAAATGTATTTCAGCTGTTCGCCGATAAAAACCTTGAGATAAGTTCTGTCTGCCGTGGAAGCGAAAAGATTATCCGAAGATACGACTGCTCTGAAAGAAGGATCGGTCTCTTCTTCTCCGATATCATTCGTTGCAGCCAAGATCTTGCCTGCCGTGTCAATTACTCCGCAATTGGCGGAAATAATTGTTTTTACCTGACGCATACATTTCTTTATCTCTTCCATGGCTTCTACCTCTTAAAGAAATCATCGCTGCTCCGCCGGACGGGCAAAGCAACATGAACGCCTAAAACGCTACAATAAATGATATTATTTTTCGCTTTTAGGTGCAAGCAATACGCGTTTTTGTCTCCTTTTTGCCACATAAAAGAGACCGTGGGTCCTTTTTTCAAAGAATCCACGGTCTCTATTTGAGGTTCTAGAATTAATTCTATTATGAAATGATGCTCTGCTCAGTATCCTTGTCGAAGAGGTGGATACGGTTAGAGTCAACTGCGAGGTCAACAACCTGACCAACTGCAGACTGTGATGTTGTAGGGTCAACGCGGCATGTGAGCGGGAGTGATCCGTTAACTGTAACGTAGAGATATGTCTCAGCACCGAGCATTTCGACGACGTCTACGTCAGCTGTGAATGCAGACTCAGGGTGATCAGTAACGTATGTAATATCGTCTGTGATTGCCTCAGGTCTTACACCGAAGATAACTTCCTG
>JAEEGH010000156.1_pt1 | contig 12065 bp, 15 predicted proteins | sample 9134181 | NCBI WGS metagenome assembly JAEEGH01 (sample SAMN16246544, study PRJNA631951) | gut metagenome | biome: gut microbiome; feature: rumen; material: DP-attached | host: Bos | place: Iran: Karaj | collected 2018-10
TAAAAAACTCCGCTGACAATATCCACCTGTTCGCCGGGAAGACCGATTATACGTTTGATGTATTCTTCATGTTCACGGCCTTCGATCTGGGGATGAAATGCGATTACATCTCCGCGGTTATAATCGTTTGCGAGTTTATTGAGGAACAGTCTGTCGCCCGCAATATAGGTATTCTGCATACTGGGGCCAGTGATGATAGAACTCTGGATCGAGAAATAAAAGGCCAGAGATATAACAACAACGTACAGAAGCGTTATTAATATGTCTTTTAAAGCATTTTTATTCATAAGATGAAATTATACTACATCAACACGGATATCATTTCATATGAGACATGATTATTTTTGCTTGTCAGCCAGTAATCTCAATATAGCTTTCTTGCTCCAAAGTTCAGTCTCCCAGATGGTGACATGCTTATTTGAGACTTCGCATATTAAATGCGGTTTGTCAGTAGAGTTATCAATGACAAAAGTTCGATCTGCAATACGAACAAGTTGGGCTAAATTATTTAAGGATTTTTCATATCGATTAATGATTTTTTCTTCGGGTACGTCATGTCCTCCCGCTCTTACACGAGCCTTGACACGTTTCACATTGATACAAGGATCATTGGTCAACACAAATACAGATTGCACTTCATATCCCTGTTTTTTAGCATGACGCAGTAACTCAAGATTGCGTTCTGTAGACAGTACAGTTTCAAACGTAAAGTCTTTATTTGCTTTTAAGAGCAACTTTCTGATTTGTTCAGCCTCTTGGGCTGCCTCGAGATCGGTACATAGTGAAATACGCTGTATTTCATCTGCATTGACATATGTGCCACAAATAGGAATATTTTTTGTAATTGTACTTTTGCCTGAACCATTAGGTCCTGCAATAATCAGAATACGCGGACGGGAAGAATCAGCTAAGGACATATTCCACTCGCCCATCTGCATAGACTTTCGCAATCATTCCACTTTCTTTATCAAAACGAGTGACGTAATCCATTGTACTTACTTCTTCTCTTTGGGCAACAGCATCCTGACATGCAGATTCGAACTCATCAGAGGACATATCAAACACAGTCTTTCGTGCTGTCTCAAGCTTTACAAGAAACGGAAAGCCCTTCTCTGCATTAAACTTGCGAGCCAGAATATTCATAACTGCATTAAATGAAAGTCCCATTTCAGAAGCAATTCGAGTAGTCTCTTCACGAACACCTTCATCCAATCGTATCGTACTTGTAGGCATATCTATCAACTCCCTTCAGCACAATTATAGTCCAAGTAAAAAGCTCCTTCAACACAATTGAAGTCATTTGTGTTTGCCATGTGTTATTTTGATATAGTCATGGTTCGTCATTTTATATGGCAAAAGGTTATATCTTTGAGGATACATGATCATTATGAAGAGTGATGATACAACTATACTTCGGCATTTTTGGGGACTTATGCCGAAGTATAGTTATATTGAATTAGGTTCTTAGTGAAGATAAAATTTAATCAAATATACAAGGAGAACTACTATGTTTTTTTCAGATTTCGACCTTCTCTGCCAGGAATATGAATTAAAGACTTTTGATGAACTGAAGCAGATCGTAAAAGAGGATACAGCCGTAATTCGTCCAGTACTGGAATTGACCGGACAGGATGCTGTAGATTCATTCCTCATGCTTGTCATTACTGCATGCGGTGCGTCAGGTAAAATGGGTCTTGAAGAGTACATGCTTCTTCAGGAGACCACCGGAATCTTGATCTCATATGCTGACGCGAATAAGATGCTTGAGGCATCCAAACACAAGGGCGCCAGAGAAATAGTTGATTACTTTGTTGACCAGTACGGAGAACTGAGCATTGACGTCAAAGCACATATGGTCTCCTTATGTCTCGCTTTCTGCGCAGCCAACGGAGACGTTAACTGGAAAGAAAAGCGATTCATCAAGAAACTGATCGACTAGATCAGGAAAGTTACTATTGTTTTTCGATTAACTTCAATTGCGGATTCCTCTCTGCGATTGAAGTTAATCCTTTTTAGGATGAGAACTCATTCCGTTTTTTTTATGTCATTAGCCTCTTTCAGGATATCCCTCAATCCGTTAACGAAATCATGGTAGTGTTTAGGAAAGTTTTCTGAACCTGATGCACTGATCTTTGTTTCTTCATTAAAAACCGCATTGAATTCGAACATAATACCGTCTAAAACACCTTTGGGATGAGGTCCTTTAAAGCCATTCCACGAAAGGATGTCACATTTATTGAAAAGGTCCAAAGCAATTTCTTCGCTGCATACCGCATGCCTCAGAAGAATGCGCTGGTCTTCTCCGGCATAGCGGATATCATACTCGGATATGTCTGCATTTCCATCTTTCATCAATATTTCATATTCCCTGGTGAAGCGCATTGCGGTAATTCGCAGATAAACTGTAGTGAATGACTTGATCTTTCTGGATGGTTTTGGTGTTCCGTATTTCAGTTCCCTGAAACGTTCGGCAAGTATAAGAAGTTTGCCGCTTTCAACAAAACCGGCAATGTGGCCGTCGGAAAAGCGTTCTCCTCTTGCGATAAATGTAAACATCGTTGCTATCTGATTGAGATCAAGTTCTGACAATGGTTTATTTTTGATCTCTTCGTAATGGAGCGAATAATCCTTATCCTGTTTTGTCATTAACAGAAGATCTGTGATTCTTTGGTCATATCTGGGATACGGATCCCAGACGACTTTAGGCTCAGTTCGGAGATAATTGATGCACTCGTCAAGACGCTCTTTCTTTCCTTTTCCGAACATAGTCATCCCTCCAAGCTGACAGCTTTATTTACAATAAGCAGATATCTGTCCTGACAATCATTTTAATACCAGTTTCAAAAACTTCGTATCATTCATCTGTTCATTGGTTAAATACTTGCCGTCTTTAAACAATGCATAAGTTGTAATAGGAGTTGGTGCATTCTGCGCATCTTTCCTGCTTTGGATATGGATGGATTTGAAAGGAATACTGTGTTCTTTTGCACATGCCTCAACTACAGGTACATATTTACCATTGAACGGACACTGGTTTGTGTAATATAAAACATATCCATCCTCATTGATATGAGGATCTTTTGCACATTCTTTAAAGACCGGCTTGTCTGAATCAGAGCCAAACGGCAGATACCACAGTTCTATGCCATTACTGGCTTCATCAGCAACACTGAATCCTTTGTGTTTCAAATACTTGGGATCAGCTAAAAACGGAAGTTTCTTCCCGGCTGAAAGAATGCATAATCCGCTTTTTCCCTTTTCTTTACTGTCTTTAATACATGCATCCATCAGATCATTTGAATATCCGTGCCCCTTTAAGGAACCGGATACCCATAAACAGTCTATATACATATAATTCGGAGCAGAAATCGGATTCCATGCGTATTCAGCCGGTATATATTCAATGAAACATTTACCGCGCTCGACACTTTTCAGAAAGACCAAACCATCATCAAATCTTTCGTTAAGCCACTTCTTTTTTGAGGAGACCTGAATATCGTTATTGTTTGATATTGCACAGCAGATGTGTTCTTTTTCCAGATTATCTTTTGTAACTTTTATATAATCCATACGTTAAATAACCTCTCAATGACTTATAACTCACTTTATCACAAAGTCAGCTACACATTTAAGTGGGTGATAAATCAACTAAGGCGATTAATTAATATGAGAAATAGTATCTGATAAACTGATGGCGGAGAGAGTGGGATTCGAACCCACGCTACTTATCGTAGATCGCTTTTCGAGAGCGACACCATCAACCACTCGGACATCTCTCCACAATGTTAAATTATATTTAGAACATCCTTATTTAGGCAAGCAAAAAGGATCAGTCCTTGAACACCTTGTCGGGATGGAAGAATCCGTCACTATTTCTGCCAAGAACAGCAAAGAATCTGTTGTTGTAATAGGCTTTGAGTTTATCTGAGGCAGTTTCATATGCATACAGCTTTCCGTCAATGATATTCCTGCATTCCTCATCACTGACATCCACTCTTTCAAAATCGTCAAGAATGAAATCTATATCAAATAAATAAGGGCTCTCATTATTGGAGAGCTGTTCTTCCAGTTTTTCAAGAGTAACCGCATTCTCAATCCTGAATGGTCCATATTCTGTTCTTGTCAGTTTTTGAATATATGCCCCGCACCCAAGTTTTTCTCCCAGGTCATGAGCAATCGAACGGATATATGTTCCTGATGCACATCTTACATCTACGGTGACCATATCATCTTTATATTCAATCAGATCACATGAATAGATCGTGACTTCCCTGGGTTCGATTTCTATCTGCTGTCCCTTTCTGGCAGCTTTGTAGAGCGACTGACCGTTTTTCTTAATGGCACTGAAGACAGGAGGAATCTGCATGACAGTGCCGACAAAATCACAGAGAGCATTTTCAATATCAGAACGAGCAACATATGAAGGATTTCTGATAAATGTCTTTTCGCCTTCGGCATCATATGTTTCTGATTCATAACCGAGCCTGATCACAGCGAGGTATCTTTTGGGATGTGTCAGCATATATTCTGATACTCTTGTTCCCTGTCCAATGAAAACAGGCAGCACTCCGTCAGCCAGAGGATCAAGGGTCCCGCCGTGACCGATACGTTTTTCATGAAGGAGACGTCGCAGTCTGGCAACCACATCAAAACTGGTCATTCCGGGTTCTTTACAGATATTTATAATTCCACGCATGATTGATAAATATTGCAGAATAAACGTTCATGTGTCAAAACACAATCAATCCACAAATGTCACAAAGAAGCCTTTTTTCATAACAACGATAAAATCAACACGCATTTTTTTACACTTTTGTATAAAACAACACGTTGTTTTTTACGCTTCAGTCACAAGTAGTCGTTTTTATGTAAACATTTCTGAAAAACACTGATAATCATTTAAAACAGCCTGAACAGTAGACAAAAGTTCACGCGGGTCATAAACTAAAAAAAGTTAATGGGGGTCAATTATGCCAAAGGGAAGATTATATCTGGACGCTACAGGCGCTGAATCAATAGTTATTGATTACAAGCTTATCGATGCATCCGCCAATTCATGGTGGGGCGAGCTTACTCTTGAAGACTTCAGAAGGATCCAGGACGGCGGCGGCTATATCATTGAATTTGCCGATGGAGTCAAAGGCAACTGTATGCTGAACAAAAAGATCAATAAGGCAGTGTCCGGTCTTTTACCACTCTACTGCTACAGATTCAGAGGCATGGGACCCGTATACCGTTAGACCACGAGCACGATTATTCCGGCAACAAAGAGGGCTACTGCAACCACTGCAGAAATGATAGATCCGATAAGAAGAGCTTCCGGTTCAGGACGTCGCGGTTTACGTTCGATGAATTCCCTGATGTCATAGCGGCCTGTAAGAGATGCATAGTAGGCATTCTGTTCAGCCCGATACCAGAAGAAAAAGACTACAGCTATCAGTAAAACAACTCCGCCGATAATGAATAATATTGCATTGCCCATATCTTTACCTGCCCTGTTATTTCTTTCCTCTATTAAACCTTCTGATAAATGTACAGACCGACTATCTGCATAGCCTTATTATACGAAACTTCGTAAGTTAATCTCTTTTTTTCATGCTTAACCTGAACTGTAATGGAACCGTAGAATTCATCTGTATCAGGATCCTGTGTGGCGTAGACACTGGTGGAAGCAATTTCCTCCACTTTTCCATTTGATTTGAGAATCGGATCAAGATACTGTTTCATGGTCTCGGCATTGAGTTCACTTCGCCATTTTTCGCTGACCATTTCCCCGACAGCATCATAATCATATTGGTTAAGGAGCTCGATAACACGGTATGTCGTATCCTTGATGGTATCCTCATCAAAGCCGTCAGCCAGAGGAAGGCTGCTGCATCCGGTCATCAGGAGAAGACTGCACAATCCTATTGCAAAAAGTATCTTTTTAATCATTGCTACCCCACTGATTCGAACGGAGAAACACCCTTGCAGAATGCACACTTATCTCCGTATTTTGCAGCCATCGGTTCAAAACACAGAGGACACATTATAAATGAGTCTTCTTCCCCGATGTCCTCGTAAATATCTTCACTGACTACGACCTTCATAACCGAGATGATGCTGTCATAATCACTGATAATACTATCGATCAGATCAGGCATTTCATCCCTGGATATCCTGGCTTCATGCATGATCCATTTGTTGAGCAGAGGAAATTTTTCAAGATTCTTGGAATCCACAAAAGACCTTATTCCCTTTCCGGTCTTTCTGTCGAATAAAGTGAGAGCATATTTTCCGGTCTCGTGAATTATCAGTTTGCCGTTGCCGGACGTACACTTGGTCAGGAGCTGGATCGCATCGGGGATATCGACGCTGTATTCCGCCATTGCAAGAAGATCTGTTCCCTTTTCAAGCCGTTCAAGAGCGAGCTCCACCATGATTCCCGACAATATGACTCCGGGAGCAAGATCACCTCTGAATTCCTTTATGGCATCAAAAAACTCTTCACGGGTATACTTTCCGAAATTACCTGATTCATCATGATGTACTTTGAGAAGATCTTCATCTATCTCATTCTCGCCTTCATGGGCTTCGATATATGCTCTGATAGCAAACATCTCATCGTCAGGGATCCTCGGGTTCTGCCTGCGCTTTATCATCGTGTCAGTCTCTCCTTCTTCCGCCCATTGCTATCAAAACAAATCTTAAAAGCTGTCCCAGAGACACGGCGAGTGCTGCGACATATGTCATTGCAGCAGCCTTAAGCACCTTCTTGGCTCCGACTGTTTCTTCTTCATCGAGGATACCGTTGCTTTCGATAGCTTTAATCGCCCTTCGGCTTGCATTGAATTCAACAGGAAGAGTGATCAATTCAAACAATACGGCTGCGGCAAAGAATGCTATACCGATCCATATGATATTGAAAAGCTTTTCTGAGAAATAACCGAGAACAATACCGATAATGATCAGAGGCATAGCAAATTTAGAACCGATCTGGGATATTGGAATGATGGTATTTCTGATCTGAAGAGGAAAGTATTCATTGGCATACTGAACAGCATGTCCTGCTTCGTGGCAGGCAACTCCTATTGCCGCCAAAGATGTCGACCCATATACCCCGGATGAAAGATTGATCGCCTTCTGGCTGGGATTGAAATTATCTGAAAGAGTACCTTCAATCTGATATATCTGAATGCCTCTTACATCATTGGCATCAAGCACTAGCTGTGCTGCCTGAGCGCCTGTCAGTCCGCGTCTGGAAAACTGTTTTGAATATTTGTTATAGGCACTCTTCACCGATGCCTGTGCGATCATAACAAAAATGATGGCGGGAACCACCAGTATCAGGTAATAATAATCGAAAAACATACGGAAAAGCCTCCTTATTTAGTATAGCATTATGGCTGTAGTACAATAAAACATATGAACAACAAGGATCTTTCTTTACTGGAATTTGATAAGGTAAGAGCAATTATCGCAGGATACTGCACCTGCGACGAAAGCAAGAGCATCGTACAGTCGATCGAGCCTAAAACAGACATAAACTGGATAAATGAACAGCTCGATGAATGCTGTGAGGCCAGGTACATTCTTGAGCATGAAACAGGAATAAATGCAGACGGTTTGCTGAACGTATCAGACGAAGTAAGCAAAGCCGCCAGAGATGTTGTCCTGAATACAGTAACTCTGAATATGATCCTTCAGACACTTGAAGCGATCCATACCATGAAAAGCAGGGTCTCCAAATACGGAGAGGACTGCCCTAATCTCAGCGACATGGCGAAGAGACTGGGGGACTTCTCCAAACTGTCTGCCAGAATAAAGCAGGCTATAGCTCCCGACGGTTCGATCCAGCCCAATGCATCTCCCAAGCTCATGGAGATCAGGAACAAACAGCATAACAAGAGGAATGAACTGATCGGAAAGCTGCAGGACATCATCGGGGATGAGACCCAGAAGCAGTATATCCAGGAACCGATCATCACTGAACGTGAAGGACGATATGTAATTGCCGTCAAGAGCGCCAGTCAGGCCAATGTTCCGGGCATCGTACATGATATTTCAAATACAGGTCAGACCATCTTTATCGAACCATGGCAGACCGTGAGTGCCGGAAACGCGATCAAGGAACTTGATATCGAAGAAGCAAGAGAGATCGAAAGGATAATCACTGAATTATCCGGTGAAGTCGGCAAGGTCGCCTATTCTATAAAGACGTCGATAGAATTGGCTGCAACGATAGATGTTGCGCTGGCAAAAGCAAGATTTGCACACAGCTACAAAGCAACAGAAGCAAGCTGTTACAAGCCAGGTAAAAATGAAAGACCGGCAATCATCCTGAAAGGTGCCAGACATCCTCTTATCGGAACAAGTGCTGTTCCGCTGGATCTTGAACTGGGAAAAGACTATTCCGTACTGGTCATCACCGGTCCGAACACAGGAGGAAAGACCGTTGCGCTGAAAACCCTGGGACTCATGTGCATGATGACCCAGGCAGGTTTCCCTGTTCCGGCATCTGAAGATACAGTGCTTCCCGTTTTCACCGGAATATTTGCAGATATCGGTGATGAACAGAGCATCGAAGACACTTTATCCACATTCGGCTGGCACATGAACAACATATCAAGGATCATGAAGAACATAGACAGCAGCTCTCTTGTACTGCTTGATGAACTTGGTGCAGCGACCGATCCGACGGAAGGTTCGGCACTGGCAAGAGCCATTCTCAATTACCTTGTGGAAAAACAGACTCTGGCAATGATCACGACTCATTATGCCGAAGTCAAACTGATGGCGCATTCCTCCGAAAAAATCCAGAATGCATCCTTCAACTTCGATCCCAATACCATGATGCCGACCTATCATCTTTCACTCGGAACTCCCGGAGGATCAAATGCCATAGCCACGGCAGAGCACTTCGGTCTTCCCGCAGAGATCATCAGCGATGCCCGCGGAATGCTTTCAGGTGATGTCGTGAAAATGGAAGCACTCATAACATCGCTTCAGGATGAAAAGCAGAAATTTGAAACTCTGAATCATGACCTTCAGATCCAGCAGACAAGACTGGAAAAACACAATAAAGAGCTTGAAAAAGAGCTTGATACACTGAAACGTGAAAAGAAAATGGCGATACAGCAGATCAGAGATGATCTGGTAAGAGAGATCGCCGACGTTGAAAGAGAGCTCAAGGACGCTTCATCAGAACTTAAGAAAACAAGAAGCATGGAAAACGTCATAATCGCCCGCCGTGCATCCCAGAGAGCAAGGACAAAGCTGAATGAAGCGCTCAGATCCGAATCGGACAATGAAGAATATTCCGAACAGGGAGAAATAAAGATCGGAGACATCGTCCATCTGAACGATTACGATATCGATGCCGAGGTCATCGGAATAAATAAAGCGACAGGCATGATAGATGTTGCCAAAGGTTTGGTGAAGTTCAACGTTTCCGAATTATCTGTCAAACGCGTTCTGACCAAAACAGGGGTCACAAAAACTCCGACAGTTAAGATTAACCGTCCCAAGGACAGAGTTCCCCTGGAATTGGACCTCAGGGGCAAACGCGCCGATGAAGTTGAGACTCTTGTGGACAATTATCTCAATGATGCCGCCATGAGCAATGTCCAGAGAGTAAGGATCATTACAGGATACGGTATGGGAGTTGTAAAAAGCATCGTAACTGAGATGCTGAAGACCCATCCGCTTGTCGCATCATTCAAAGATGCCGAACGTGATGAAGGCGGCGGCGGAGCCACCAACGTTACACTGAAATAGCCTTTTCAGACATGTAGTGATAGCGCTTGTTCATCTTCACAGTGAAGAAGACTATCACACAGAGAGCCATTACCTCAGATATAAACTGGGAGATCCATACTCCGTCTGTTCCCATGAAGATCGGAAGAATCAGAATGGTGACTACCTGGAACACAAGAGTTCTTAGGAATGAGATAGTCGCCGAAACTCCTCCGTTATTGAGGGCAGTAAAGAAGGCCGAACCGAAGATGTTGAAGCCGATAATGATATATGCAAGAGAGCAGAATCTCAGGGCCCGTATCGTCAGAGCTTCAAGTTCAATATCTGAACTTACAAAGATATCAGCAAGCGGCTTGGCAAATATGAAACCTGTCAGGAACATAAGAAGACAGGTCACTCCTATGATGACAAGGCTCTTTCTGAATACATTCTGCAGTTCATCTTCCCGCTGTGCACCGTAATTAAAACCGATGACCGGAGCAACACCGACAGTGTATCCGAGGAAAGCCGCAATAAAGATAAACATCAGATAGGAAATAACGCCGTAGGCCGCAACACCGTTTTCACCGATCAGGCGCATTAGCTGGTAGTTGTAGAGCATTTCGACAACTGATACGGATACGTTCGTAACAAATTCAGATGCACCGTTCGTACAGGTACGTACGAGAGATTTAAAGTCCCAGACAGGTTTTCCAAGACGGAGAAGGCTGTCATTTTTGCGCAGGAAATAGATGATAGGCACGATCCCGCCGAATACCTGACTGATAGCAGTTGCGGCAGCCGCACCTTCCAGTTCCAAATGGAACACTCCGATAAGCAGAGCGTCTAAAACGATATTGATGATTCCGGAAAGAATAGTGATCCACATTCCCAGTCTGGGTTTATCGGCAGCCACCATAAGTGCCTGGAAAGCACCCTGCAGCATAAAGAATACGACGGCAGGCATAAGGATCCTGGCATAGTTGACGCAGTAATCGACCATATCCCCGGTCGCACCAAGGAAGACCGCAACTTTTCTGAGACTGAAATAACCTATCAGGCCGCATATGATACCGATGATCAGCATAAAGCAGACCAGCATGGAGAAGATATCATTGGCCTTTTTATGATCTCCCTCCCCTATGGTTTTTGAAATGAGAGCAGTGCCTCCCGTACCCACCATAAAGCCGATGGCTGCATATACCATCACATAGGGATAGATCATATTGAGAGCGGCAAACTGTGTCTTGCCAACAAGATTGGAAATATAGATACCGTCGACCACGTTGTAGATCGATGTAAAGATCATCATGATGACAGACGGAACTACAAATCTGAACAGTTTTTTATATGTAAAATGTGAGGACAGAGAAATATCCACAAGTTAACTCCGATCATCAAATACCAAAATATGATTATATAAAACCCTGTCTGTAACGGGCAATTATTACAACTTGGAGCTGTTGTGATTGATGTTTCGAAAGAAAAAATGGAACAATGCACATTTTCAGCCGCAGTTTTGCAGGCATCATTACAACAGAAAGGCAGAACTATAGTCTTTAAAGCAGTTTGTAGCGTATATGGGAAACGCCTGTGGTTGTCCAGGCATCGTATTCAAAATCAATATATTCGCTGTCGCATTTTGAATCCGTGAACTGCTGGGACAGGATGATATCGTTGATCGTTGTTCTGGCAGGCACTTTGAATGTCAGATCGAGCTGATATACCCTGCCGGCCTGGAATTCAGTACTGCTGTCGATGGGAATGAGCCTGGATCCATCGAGAACTCCCCACTGTGCAGTCACATTTTTGCGATTTTTATTCATTGTAACGTCATATCTGATATCTCTCACTTTTTCTCCGGGAGAAATGGTCCCGGCAGAAACAGCGACAGTCACCTTGGGAGGTGATCCGCAGGAACAGATCCCGAGTATCATGACGATCATCAATATGAATGAAACAATCTTCTTCATAGTATCAATACATTTTACAATACTTGTAGTATTATAGCGCGTTTGTATAATTCTTTTGCTGAAGCAGACACGGGGTCTGTGTCTGCTTCAGGTTAAAACAATCCGTTATTTGCTTCCTTCTTTGTACTTCATGACCAGATATGCGGCAAAAATGGTGATGCCGAGAACAGGTACGGACATGGACATTGCTGCAGTCATAGCATCGATCGATGAAGCAAACATGAAGATAAGAATCAGCTCTGCCAAGAGTTTGGCAAACACTGCAACAGAAACAGTTCCGACAGAGATTCTTTTATTGTCGAAGTTTCCGGCAAACGCAATGATATTGCCGAATGCAATAAGGTTCAGGACGTTGAGCCAGATGACTGTGCTTTCAGA
>JAEEGH010024824.1_pt1 | contig 12065 bp, 10 predicted proteins | sample 9134181 | NCBI WGS metagenome assembly JAEEGH01 (sample SAMN16246544, study PRJNA631951) | gut metagenome | biome: gut microbiome; feature: rumen; material: DP-attached | host: Bos | place: Iran: Karaj | collected 2018-10
ACTGAAGAATACGAATATTCACTTTTAGAAAAGAATCTTTAACGCCTCCCCAGGCAGAAGTGCCTTTATCTTTGAGTTTTTAAAGTCATTCTTGTCCCGCGTTATTATAAAATCTGCATGGACAGCAACGGCGCATTCGTCCTGGAGACAGTCTTCAAAATCGGAAAAATCATCCCGCTGAATGGCTGAGAGAAGTTTGTCTTTGTTTAAAGAGGAGATTTCAAAATAATCGAATAAAGCACTGACAAATTTTCTGCGCTGTTCAGTTGTATATTGTTTTCGCATTATGTACCAGAGATTGGTTATAGAATGCGCTGCAATGATACCGTTGACCCTTTTAGAAGAACAGTAATCAAAAATTTTTTTTGAGTCTTCATAAAATGGAGTTCTTTTTATTGCGACATCAATGATAACATTTGTATCAATCAGTAAAACCATATTTCTCCTCAATTCTTCTTTGAATTGCTTTTTTGTAGAACGGATCATCATCATATTCTCCATTGTAAGGAGGAATTTCTTCCAGAATGTTATTTATAATTTTAAGTGCCTGCTCTTTTTTTTGAATATTTTCATCAAATTCAACCAGCTTAAATTTCTGACCTTTAGAAAAATGCGCTTTTGAATTATCTGCAAGACGAAGGGTATTGCCGTCATAATAAACATCCCAGCTGTTCTGTTCATTTTCTTCGCCGGATTCCGGTTTGAATGAAACAGCAGGTTCCGCCACGCGCACAGTATTTGCATCTTCATTCATCTGAAAGGAAACACCGTTTTTTTCTTCTGCCTGTTTTTTTAAAGAAGCCATTAAAAGTTCAGTGACTGGAGAAAAATCCTTGTAGTAGAAATACGAAGCAGGTACTTTATAGGTTTCTGCAAGCCTGTTCACAGTCTGCTCAGACGGAGTAACGGAACCGTTTTCGTATTTGGAATAAGACTGACGCGAAACCCCGATAAGGGAAGCAATCTGGTCCTGAGAATAATTATTAAGCTGTCTGAGGAATTTTAAGATTTCTTTCATGAGATTATTGTAAAGGGTAAGTTTACAAGTTGTCAAGCGCAATTTTAAATAAATTTACATTTTGTAAAGTTGTGAATCTTTTTCCCGGAAATACACTTCGGTTTTGTTATCTATTATTTTCTCTTCCACTATTCGAAGATATCAAAGATGATGTTTTTGATATGTATTACGGAATTGATGTAGATAAGTAACCCTTCCCCCACTTTCCATCTCCCCCTGCACAGTGCTAAAATCTATACTGGACGGCCGCCAATGCGGTTCGTATAAGGAAACCACATGAACCTGAACGACACTCCATCTTCAGAACGCGCGCATATCGGAATTTTCGGGCGCACAAACGTTGGAAAATCTTCTCTAATTAACGCCCTCACCGGCCAGAAAACTGCCATCGTGTCAGAGGTTCAGGGCACTACAACTGACCCGGTTTCCAAGTCAATGGAACTTCTACCGGCCGGCCCCGTTGTTATTACCGACACTGCAGGCCTCGACGATACCGGCACTCTCGCAGAAGAACGCATTTGTCAGACCCGGCGCATATTAAACCAGTCTGACCTTGCCCTCATTGTTACCGACAGCCCCTCTTTAACTAAGTGCGAAAACGATATTCTCGAAAGCGTTAAAAAACTTTCCATTCCATATATTCTGGTTCAAAACAAGTGTGACGAAGGCTCTTCTTCCGCCGGAGACGCATCAGACTCCATTCAGGTTTCTGCTTTAACGGGACACAACATAAATCAGTTAAAAGATCTTATCGCCGCCAGGTTGAATTCATCCCGGTCCGACAAAAAACTTGTTGCAGATTTAATCAAACCCGGCGATTTAATAGTCCTGGTTGTTCCAATCGATAAGGCAGCTCCAAAGGGGCGTTTAATTCTCCCGCAGCAGATGACAATCCGCGAAATTCTCGATGCAGGTGCAATTGCCGTCACTCTCAAAGAAGACAGCCTCGCCTCTTATCTGAAAGCAAGCCCCCAAAAGCCTGCAATGGTAATCACAGACTCCCAGGCATTCGGCAAGGTCTCAAAGCTAACTCCGGATGATATTCCGCTCACTTCCTTTTCAATTTTAATGGCCCGCTACAAGGGCTTTCTCGAACAGTCCATTCAGGCCGTTAAAAAATTGAATTCAATTACTCCAGCCGACAAAATTTTAATCAGCGAAGGCTGCACTCACCACAGACAATGCGGCGATATCGGAAGCCAGAAAATCCCTGCCTGGCTCAAAGAAAAGCTCGGTTTTATGCCTCAAATCGAATTTACAAGCGGAATTCAGTTCACCGATGATCCATCAAAGTACGCCCTTATAATTCACTGCGGGGGCTGCATGCTCAACGAACGCGAAATGCAGGCAAGGAGCCGTCTATGCAAGCAGGCGAACGTTCCGATGACAAACTATGGAATTCTGATTTCTTCACTCCATGGAATTCTTGAGCGCGCCATCAAACCGCTCTTCTGACGAGCGCCCGCCCGCCACGCATCTGCCTTCCACGGCATGTCAGGCCCTCCACGCACCGCCCCTCCCGCCCAGAAACGCTCCCGGACCCTGATATAAAATTCTATTTAACAGTCTTGAATTCTTCCATTACTGCTTATATTCTAAAATTATATTAACGGAGGATTTTTTAGATGAAAAAATTCGCAGCACTTTTATCAGTACTTTTGGTTTGTTTTAGCGCATTTGCTAAACCAAAGAGCAAAGCAGTTGTTGTTTATTTTTCACAGACAGGCAACACAGATTCTGTTTCAAAATTTATTGCTAACGAAACAGGTGCAGACCTTTTCAAAGTTGAACTTACACACCCATACACAACAGAAGAATTAAACTGGCGTGATGAAAACAGCCGTATCAGCAAGGAACTCAAATCCGGCACACTCCCAAAGAATGGCGTTGTAAAAGAACTTCCAGATTTTAAGGATTACGAAACAATTTATATCGGTTATCCAATCTGGCGCGGAACACCAGCCTTCGGAATCCAGACATGGGTTAACGGAAAAGATTTCGGCAAAAAGAACATCATTCCTTTCTGTACATCAGGTTCTTCACCAATCGGTGATACACCAAAACAGCTCCAGGCTATCTGCAAAAACGGAAACTGGCTTTACGGCAAACGTTTCAGCAAGACAGCTACACAGAAAGAAGTTTCTGACTGGATTAAAAATTCAAAATTCTAAGATTATTTCCTAGAATACGTCGAGTCAAGGCACGCTAACGCTTGAAGCCTTGACTTCGCCGTTTTTAGGGTTTGTAATGAACACTAAATCACAAAACCGGCTTATAAAAGCCGGTTTTTTTTGCACAAATTAAAAAAACATGGACAAAATTCATCCGTCAATTATAAAATTATAGTGTAGTTTTTTATCGGAGGGCCTATGACAACATCTCAAAAAATCCGCCGCACAATCGATTTATCAATGACAATTTTGTCTCTTCTTTTAATGGGCGGAACTTCTCTGTTCAAATGGGATGGAGTTCACGAAATACTCGGATCTCTCCTTCTTGTTCTCTGGGCAATCCACATCGGCCTGAACCACAAATACTACCTTTCGCTTTTTAAAGGCAGATACAATGCTTACCGCGTTTTACAGGCCCTTATCAACACCGGTATTCTCGTTTGTGCCGTTCTCCTCGCAATCAGCGGAATCATTCTTTCCAACCATGTTTTTTCATTCATGAATATCGAATCCGGAGCCGCCTGGGCACGAAAAACCCACCTGATTTCCAGTCACTGGTACTTTGTTTTTATGTCTCTCCACCTCGGTCTTCACATGGGTATGATGATAAAAGCAATTAGTTCAAAAAAGTCTCCGGCAGAAAGCAAAAAACCTTCTCCTGTAAAAATCTTTCTGCTTGTTTTACTTTTTGCATTATGCGCATTCGGGCTTTACCGCTTTATCAGGCTCGGTCTCATCGACTACATGCTTTACCACCAGGAATTCTTTATTTTTGATAATTCCCAGCCAATGTACAAATATCTTGCAGATTACATCAGCATTCTCATTTTCTTCTGTAGTGCAGGCTACTATCTGAGTGAATTTTCAAAACAATTGAATAAAAAATAAGCCTTTAACGGCATACTGCGCATAAAAAATTTGCCTTTTGCTCCCGAATTTTACTATATTTTATTCAGAATCTATTTTTAAAATTCGAGGCAATTAATGGCACAGTATCAATTTCAAACAGAAGTTAATCAGCTTCTTAAATTAATCATTCATTCAATGTACTCAAACAAAGACATTTTCCTCCGCGAAATTGTTTCTAACGCGTCAGATGCATTGGACAAGTTGAATTATCTTAAAGTTTCTGATGACGCCTACAAAGCAATCAAAAACGACCCGAAAATTGACATTACTTTTGACGAACCTAAAAAAATCCTCACAGTTCAGGACAGCGGTATCGGTATGAATGAGGAAGACCTCACAAACAACCTCGGTACAATCGCACGTTCCGGAACCAAAGCCTTTATCGAAAAAATCGCTTCTGACAAAAGCGCCGGCGAATCAAATCTCATCGGTCAGTTCGGTGTTGGTTTTTACAGCGCATTCATGGCAGCCAAAAAAATCAATGTTTACACACGCAAGGCCGGCGACAAAGACGCAAAACTCTATAAATGGACCAGCGACGGTACAAATTCATACTCAATTGAAGAAGTAAAGGCCGACAGCGACGAAGCAAAAAAATACGGTTTTGACAACCAGGAACTCAACGGAACCGCAATCGAAATGGAACTCAATGATGATTCAAAAGATTACGCAAGCCGCTGGAAGATTGAAGAACTCATCAAACGTTATTCAGACCATATCGCCTTCCCGATTTTCCTTCACTACACACAGAACAAGTACGATGACAAAGGAAACATCACCGGCAGCGAAAACAAAGTTGACCAGGTTAACAGCGCATCTGCCCTGTGGAAACGTCCAAAGTCACAGCTCAAAAAAGAAGACTATGACGAATTCTACAAGACTACCACACACGATGGTTCAGAACCTTTGCACTATGTTCACACACATGCAGAGGGTACCCAGGAATATACAACTTTGTTCTATATCCCGCAGGTTGCTCCATTCGACATGTATCAGGCAGATTACAAGAGCGGCGTTAAACTCTATGTAAAACGCGTATTCATCACTGATGACGACCGCGAACTTCTTCCTGCTTATCTGCGCTTTGTTCGTGGTATTATCGATTCAGAAGATCTCCCGTTGAACGTAAGCCGCGAAATTTTGCAGCAGAACCGTATTCTCGAAACAATCAAGAGCCAGTCTGTTAAAAAACTCCTGAGCGAATTCCGCAAAATGGGCGAAGCCGCAGACAAGGCACGCAAAACTGAAGAATCCAAACGCAGCGACACAGAAAAGGCCGCAATCGAAAAATGGAATAAGTTTGTCAGCCAGTTCAACCGTCCTATGAAGGAAGGTCTTTATTCTGACTACGCAAACCGCGAAGAAATCTCAGAAATTGTCCGCTTTAAGAGTACCGCTCCGGAAGGAACAGGTGAAGAAAACTGGACAAGTTTTGCAGATTACGTACAGCGCATGAAGGAAGGCCAGAAGGCAATTTACTACATCACAGGTACAGACGAAAAGAACCTCCGTGCTTCTCCACTTCTGGAAGCATACAAAAACAAGGGATTTGAAGTTCTCATCATGGCAGACGACATCGATGACATCGTAATTCCAAGTTTGATGAAGTATAAAGACTTTGATCTCAAGGCAGTTAACCGTGCCGGAAGCGACGATGAACTGGGAGTTGATAAGGATCAGGCAAAAAAGAAGGAAGAAGAATTCAAACCTGTACAGGAAAAAATCAAAAAAGCCCTCGGAGACCGTGTAAAGGACGTAATTCTTTCAAAACGCCTCTCAGACAGCCCAAGCTGTATCGTTGTTGACGAAAACGATCCTTCACTCCAGATGGAACGCATGATGCGTGCCATGGGTCAGGGCGGAATGTCACAGGTTAAGCCAATCCTCGAAGTTAACGGTGACCATGCAATCGTAAAGTCCCTCTCAGGAGCCGTTGAAGACGATTACGTAAAGAACGTTTCAGAAGTTCTCCTCGACCAGGCTCTCCTCGTCAGTGGCGCAGAACTTTCCGACCCGATTGACTTTGTAAACGCAATCAACAAACTTTTGAGCAAATAAGTTCAGAATATCTAAACACAAACGCCCGGCACACTCTGTCGGGCGTTTTTTGTTGGCCTTAAAATAATTCTATTTTTCCCAGTATTCCGGCAGGAAGAAAATAATCAGATTATACAATTCAAGACGACCCGCAATCATAGCAAAGCAGTACCAGAGCTTGAGCAACGGTTCCAGGCCGCCGTAGTTTGCGCTTGGACCGAGTGTTCCAAAGGCAGGTCCCACGTTACCAACCATACTCAAACTTGCAGTAAATGCGGTAAAAATATCGAGTTTGCAGAGGGCACCAACCAGAGTAGTCGTAATTACAACAATTGCATAAACAAAAGCGAATGCGGCAACGTTAAAAACCAGATCCTTCCGGCCTGCCTTTCCATTCAACCGTACGCTAAAAACCCCATGGGGGTGAATCATGCGCATCATTTCGTTTTTTGCCTGTTTGCCAAGAATTACCCAGCGTACAATTTTAAAACCACCGCTTGTTGAACTTGAACATGCTCCCGTAAAGAACAGTAAAAATATAAAAAACTGTGCCGGTGCAGGCCATGTCAAAAAGTCTGCGCTGGCAAAGCCGGTCGTCGTAATTATGGAAGCCGTCTGAAACGATGCGTATCTCAAAGCCTTGATGAATGAGTGATAGTGTGGAATCAGGCAGAGGGTTATACAGACAACTATTATAAAAAACAGGCTCAAATATGCTTTTAATTCGCTATTCTTCTTAACCTCACTGAATTTTCCGCTCAAAACGTAAAAATACATGCTGAAGTTAACGCCCGCCAGGAACATAAATACAGTGCAGACAATTTCTACCGCAACTGAATTATAATAAGCTACACTTGCATCATGTGTCGCAAAACCACCGGTTCCCAGGGTTGCAAAGGCATAGGAAAGTGAATCTACAAAATCCATTCCGCAGAACAAAAGTGCAATCATCTGTGCTGCAGTCAAACCGATGTACAAAAGCCAGAGGGTCTCAGCTGTACTTGCAATTTTTGGTGTAATCTTACCTTTTTCCGGGCCGCTACTTTCTGCCTTAATCAAGGCAAATCCGCCTACCCCAAGAAGAGGAAGAAGTGCTACAGTCAGGGCGATAACTCCCATGCCTCCCAGCCAGTGCATCTGACACCGCCACAGGTTAATGCTTCGTGGAAGTTCATCAATTCCACTCAAAACCGTGGCTCCGGTGGTAGAAAAACCGCTTACGCTTTCAAAAATTGCGTCAATTATGCTTTTAGTTGTTCCCGACAGAATTAACGGAACGCTTCCAAAAATGCTGATTGTAATCCAGGAAATTGCAACGAGGGCAAAAACATTTCTGGTGGAAAGGTTCAATTTGGTTTTGCGGCCGGCAAAGTAACCTGTTGCACCAAGTATAACGGCGATAACCATTGGAATTCCAAAGGAACTTACCGCCGCCATTTCACCCAGTGCGAGGGCTGTAACAAGGGGAATTACCATGGAAATTCCAATAATTGAACAAATCAATAAAATAACTCTGATAAAGGTAAAAACAGCCATTTAATTCAACCCGCCCCTATTCAATCGTGCCAAATTTTTCCATTACGTGCTGGTTGTCATCTGAATTTGTAATCAAAACAACCTTGTCCTTTGTTTTTAGGACAGTGTTGCCGTCCGGAATCAAAAATTCTTCCGAACCAACCTTTTTAACCAGCAATACCAGGAATTTTCCGCTTTCGGCAATTTCCTTGAGAGCCTTTCCGTTTACTTCCGCTTCCTGAGAAATTGTAACTTCAAGAATTTCAAGTTCGCTGCCATTTACCGTGTGAATTCCGGTAACTGTTTTTCCATACAGGTGGCTGATAATACTGTCAACTACCGAGTCACGCAGCGGAACTGCAACTTCAATTCCAATTTTACGGGCAACATCAATAAACTGGCCGTTGCTTACAAGTGCGATACTGTTTTTAACGCCGAGAGACTCGATATAAGCGGCCATAACGATATTCATTTCGTGATTGCTTGTCGCACAGATTACAAGGTCAAATTTATCGATACCTTCTTCCTGAACAAAGCCTTCTTCAGTTACGTCAGCCTTAAATACCTTAACATCCTTGAATTTTTCGCTGGCATTTTTTGCATTTGTTTCATTGCTGTCGATAATTACAAAGTCCTGAACTTCCTTATTTCTCGCACCAAAAAGCTTGGAAAGCAGGTTTCTTTTAGGTTTAATGAGCTTTTCTGCAACAATTGTTCCGATACGGCCGGCCCCTACGAGGGCAATTTTTTTAACAACCTTGAGCTGACTTCCGCACAGCCCGAGGAATTCAGTCAGGTCGGCGCGGTTCATCAGGATACCGATGCACGCACCATCATGAATTATTGTTTCGCCGTTTGGCAGGAAGGTTTCGCCGTTGGATTCAACATAAGCAATAACCAGTTTTTTGTCAGTAAAGTTTCTGATATCACAAATACGGGCGCCGTCAAAAACACTTCCCCGTTCAACAGAGATTCTCACCAGCTCATAATCAGAGTCCTCAAATTGAATTGAATCCGTAATCGCACCGCGTTCAACAGCATTTACAATCGCCTGAGCCGCTTCAACGTCCGGATGTACCATATAGTCAATTCCGTACAAAGGACGGTGCTTTCCCGAAAAAGTTCCGGCGTGTTTTTCTACAGCCGAAGCCGAGTTTATATAGTATGCGTAATTTCGTACACGGGCAATTTTGAGAAGGTCCGGATAAACTGCGTCCACGAGCGAACAGGTAATCATGTTTACTTCGTCGCTGCTTGTAACACAAATCAGGGCATCTGCCTTATCAATTCCGGCCTCTTCAAGGGTAACAAGATTATTGCCGTCTGCGTTAACTACATCGCAGTCCAGGCGGTTTGATACGTGACGGACGGTTTCTTCATCATTATCAATAAGAACTACATCGTTCTTTCCGTTTATAAGTCTTTTTGCAAGCTGGATTCCTGTAAATCCAGCTCCTACAATAACTACTTTCATAGTAAAAATTATATATTGATTTTAAATGAATTTATAGCATTTTTTTTTGCAAAGTTGTATTCTGCATTTAAGCGCATTGACTGTCGTTGATAGCAGTGACGCGGTTTTTTTAACAACACAATATAGACACGATCCTGACAGCCATGTCAGAAAGGACGGGTACTATGACACTCACACTGGATGTTGGAAATTCCAACATTGTCGGTGGAATTTTTGACGGCGGAAAGCTGGTGCTTCAGTTCCGGCAGACAACCAGTCAGAATTCATCCTCCGATGAACTCGGCATTTTTCTCCGGTCAGTTTTACGGGAAAACTCCATCGATCCCGGCAAAATCGATTCGGTCGGAATCTGCTCGGTAGTTCCACCTATCAACTACTCCCTCTCAAGTGCAATTGTAAAATACTTTGGTGTTGAACCTCTGTTAATTCAAACAGGAATTAAAACCGGTCTTCAATTAAAGTATCCAAACCCAAAAGAAATCGGTGCAGATTTAATCGCCGGCGCCCTGGGAGCGGTAATGCTCGTGCCGGACAAAGATTTAGTCATCGTCGATATGGGTACAGCCACAACAATTACCGCCGTAACCAGAAACAAAGAGTTTATCGGCGGCTCAATTATGCCTGGCTTAAAAATTTCAATTCAGGCACTTGCCAGCGGAACCTCAAAACTTCCAAATGTTGAAATCGCCAGACCACAAAACGCCTGCGGCAAATCAACCATCGAAGCAATTCAATCTGGAATTTTTTATGGGGCTATGGGCTCACTAAAAGAATTAATCCATTACTTTAAAAAAGACGCCCTCAAAAACCCGGACGCATTTGTTATTGCAACCGGCGGCTTTGTAAAAAATTTTGAACCTTTTGGTCTTTTTGACAAAATCGTCCCTGAACTTGTACTTCTCGGAATCAAAAAGGCAATCGAATTAAATTCAACTAAATAAGGAATACCCAAATGAAAAAAATTATAAAACTTTTATCAGTGCTCACACTTGCACTTACTCTTGTATCCTGCACTTCAAAAAAGGACAAAAACGTTCTCCGCATGAACATGCTCACAGAACCTGACAGCTTCTTCCCATGGGAATCAGCCGCAACAGACACATCAGCCGTTAACTACAATATTTATGAAGGTCTGATGGGATTCGATTCTACAGGTGCAGTTTTTCCTCTTCTTGCAGAAAGCTTCACAATTTCAGAAGACAAACTTTCTTACACATTCAAAATCCGTCAGGGCGTTACCTTCCACGACGGACAGGCTCTTACAGCAGATGATGTTGTTTGGACTTACCAGAATCTCGTCGGTCTGAACGGATACACCAAACGCAATGATAAACTTCATATTATTGAATCTGTATCTTCTCCAGACAGCAGCACTGTTGTAATTCAGCTCAAAAAGCCTGCCGCAGGATTTATTCTCCTTGCAATCCAGCCAATACTCAAACAGGGATTTGAATACAGCAAAATCAATGCAAACGGAACCGGTCCTTACAAACTCGCCGGCTACGAACTTCATCAGAAGATTACACTCGCTAAAAACGACAACTACTGGAACCCTGAACGTGCCGCAAAAATCCCGACTGTTGAAATCCACATCGTAAGTGACGAAGCCGCTGCTATCAGTGCACTCCAGTCAGGCCAGCTTGATTTGATTCAAAAAGTTACCGCAGGTAACGCAAAATCACTCGCTGATCAATTTAAAGTAATCGGTCAGCCGCAGAACATGGCCCAGGTTTTTGCAATGAACACATCTGTTCCTGAATTGAGCGATCTCAACGTTCGTCTTGCAATCAGCTGTGCCGTTAACAAACAGGAAGTAATCGACGGAGCCCTGGACGGAGCCGGAGATATTATTTATTCAAACTTCTCGCCGCTTATGTCTGAGTATTACAACGACAAATTAACCGGTGTTACTCCTTTCAACCTTCAGAAAGCAAAGGAATACATGAGCAAATCAGCTTATCCGGAGGGTTTTGAACTTAAAATCACCGTTCCAGCAAGCTATCCTATGCACGTAAATGCTGCACAGATTATCGCTTCTCAGCTTGCCGTCCTGAACATCAAGTGTTCCATCGAACCGATTGAATGGGCAACCTGGCTCGATCAGGTTTATTCAAAGGCTAATTATGAATCAACTGTAATTGCATTCAGCGGAAAGCTTGATCCTTCAGAAATCCTCATCCGCTATTTCTCCACATATAAAAAGAACTTTACCCGCTTTAACAATGGGGATTACGACAGGGCATTTACAGCAGCAGAAACAGAAGTTGACCAGGCAAAACGCGTAGAGCTCTACAAGGAATGCCAGCGCATCCTCGCTGAACAGGCTCCTGCAGTTTATCTTTCTGACCTTCACAACAACGTTGTAATGGATAAAAAACTAATGGGATACAAACAATTCCCTGTTTCTTTCTACAATGTTGCCGAAATGTACTTTGACTAACGAACAGTCGTAAGTAAACTATCGTTAGTTAGTCCGGAAAAGCTGCTATGTTTTACTACATAAAGAAGTTTATAGATTTTATAACTACTCTCATTCTGGTTTCCGTAGTAACTTTTCTTACCTTCCAGCTCCTGCCTGGAAACCCTGCCCTCACCATCCTCGGCCCGGAAGCAGAGGATGCCCAGATTGCAGCCCTTGAACAGGAGCTCCAGCTGGACAGACCCCTTTACCAGAGATATATCAAATGGGTTAAGGGGGTCTTTTCCGGCAATCTTGGAAAGTCCTATAAATACGGTCAGAGTGTTACCTCAATCATCCTGGAAAGGGTAAAAACTACCGCAGCCCTGGCAGGCCTTTCGCTCATCTTTTCTTTTGGATTAGGCTTAATTCTGGGACTTTTTTTCGCAATTTCACGCAAAAACCGCTATTTAAAGCCGCTTTTTTATATAGATCAGATATTTATCAGCATTCCGTCATTTTGTACGGCACTTCTTTTAATTC
>JAEEGH010024826.1_pt1 | contig 12065 bp, 8 predicted proteins | sample 9134181 | NCBI WGS metagenome assembly JAEEGH01 (sample SAMN16246544, study PRJNA631951) | gut metagenome | biome: gut microbiome; feature: rumen; material: DP-attached | host: Bos | place: Iran: Karaj | collected 2018-10
AACACTCGCAGGAGCATCCTCTGACGCTCGTCATCGAGGGTAACCCGCTGAAGCGCAAGGAGCAGTACGCCTCGGACGTGCCCTACAAGATTGTGTCGTACAACTGTATGTCGAACGATGTGAAGATGTGGGGCTCGCTACAGACCGAGGTGCTTATCATGGACGAGGTGCAGCGCCTGAAGAACTGGAAGACGCAGATTTCGATAGCTGCCCGCAAGGTACGCTCCGACTATGCCGTCATCCTTTCGGGCACACCGTTGGAAAACAAGCTGGAAGAGCTTTACTCCGTCATGGAGTTTGCCGACAACTTCTGTCTCGGCCCCTATTGGCAATTCCGCGCTGACAGCATCGTTACTGACGATGGCGGCAAGGTCATCGGCTATCAAAACCTGAACAGGGTGGGCGAGATGGCCCGCGAGCGACTTATCCGCCGCACGAAGAAGCAGGTGGCTATACAGATGCCGAAGCGCACGGACCAGAACATCTTCGTGCCGATGACGAAGGAGCAGATGGATATGCATGAGGAGTACAAGGTGAGTGTGGCAAACCTGGTGTTTAAATGGCGCAAGCTGCACTTCCTTCCCGAGAAAGACCGCCAGCGGCTGCTGCAGTTCCTCTCGATGATGCGCATGGTGTGCGACAGTACCTATATCCTCGACCAAAAGTCGCGCTACGACACGAAGGTCACCGAGACGATGAGCATCCTGCAGCAGGTGTTCGATAACGGCGATGAGAAGGTGGTCATCTTCAGCCAATGGGAGCGCATGACACGGCTCATTGCCTATGAGCTCGACAAGTTGGGCGTGCGTTACGAGTACCTGCATGGCGGCGTGCCCTCGAAGGCCCGGCGCGACCTTATCAACAACTTTACTGACAATCCCGACAGCCGCGTGTTCCTCTCAACCGACGCGGGCAGCACAGGCCTGAACCTACAGGCCGGCAGCATCATGATAAACCTTGACCTGCCCTGGAACCCCGCCGTGCTGGAGCAGCGCATAGCCCGCATCTACCGCCTTGGCCAGGAGCGCAACGTACAGGTCATCAACCTCGTCAGTCGTGGCACTATCGAGGAGGACATGTTAGGAAAGCTCCGTTTCAAGACCGCCATGTTCGAGGGCGTGCTCGACAACGGCGAAGACACCATTTTCCTGGGCAATGAAAGCAAGTTTACCGCCATGATGGACACGCTTGGCGAGGCCTTGGACGACGAGAAGACAGAAGGAAAAGATACTGTTCAGACTTCGACGGATGACGTTTCCGACGAGCCGGAACCCGTCAAGGAGCCGGAACCCGTCAAAGAAGAGGAATCCGTCCAAGAGGAACCTGCTGGGGAGAATGACCCTGCCGAGGAGAAGCCTGAGAGTCCCAATCCTCCGAAGGAACTTGTTGCGCAGGGCATTTCTTTCCTCAGTGGTCTCGCCGCTACGCTGAAATCGCCCGAAGCCACCGCCCAGCTTGTTGAAACCCTTGTTGAGACCGATGCCGAGACGGGCAAGACCTCGCTCCGCATCCCCGTCCCCGACAAGCAGACCGTCCGCAAGCTGCTCGACATCGTGGGCAAACTGTTCGGTTGATTCAAATTACCTTGAAGTGACGGAGGGCGTTGAGGATGCCGTTGTCGTCGACGGAGGTGGTGACGTAGTCAGCCTGGCTTTTGAGGTCGTCGATGGCGTTGCCCATAGCGATGCCGATGCCTGCCTGTAGAATCATCGAGGTATCGTTGCCGCCGTCGCCGAAAGCGATGGTGTGAGTAGGGTCGAAGCCCTCGTGGCGGGCTATGGCGAGGATTCCCTTACCTTTGTCGGCACCGTTGGCGGTGATGTCGGTAAATGCGGGATGCCAGCGGCCTGAGACGCAATGCGGCAGGCGGGCCATCAATTGGGGCTCGTAGTCGGCGGGGAAGAAAGCCGTCAGTTGCAGAATGTCCTGCTGGAGCACGACGTCGAGCGGCGAGTCCTGGTCGAGATTCTCTACTGCCAGCATCTGGCGGAAGATGTGGTCTACGTCGCCTTTGGGGTCGAGCACCGCCACGTCCTTGCGCCCCACTATGATGAGGCCGTAACCCTTTGCCTTGCTATCTTCCACACACGTCAGCACGTCCTCTCTGGCGATAGGCTGGGTGCTGACCAGTTCGTTGCCGACATAGTTCAGCGCCCCGTTGGTGGTGATGTAGCCGTCGATGAGGTGCTCGATGGCTCCGAGGTTGGTAATGATAATCGGCGGACGGCCTGTGGCGATGTAGACTCGTGAGCCGTTGGCCTTGGCCTGGGTTAGGGCGAGGATGGTAGAAGGCGGAATCTCGTGGGTCTTAAAACTTACCAGCGTCCCGTCGATGTCGAAAAACAATGCGTATCTCTGTGTCATCGTATGATTGTCTTTTTGGCTGCAAAGGTATGAAATAAAGTGAAAAGTGAAGAGTGAAAAGTGAAAAATTTGCTGCCGCAGGCAAAAAAGTTACCGTTCAATGCCCTATTGTTCAATGTTTTTTCGTATATTTGCCCCAGAAATAAACTAAACGTGATGTAATTATGAAAAAGCTCATTTCTTTCGTTTGCTGCTGCATGATGGCAGTCAACGGTTTCGGACAGCAGGCCCTGGGTCAGCGGCCGCAGGTGAAATCGCCCGTAGTGAACAACGACGGCACAGTAACATTCAACTTCTTCGACCCATCGGCACAGCAGGTCAGCGTGGTGGGCGACTTCAATGAAATCAGCGGCCAGACGCTGCCGATGACGAAGCGGGACAACGGCGTGTGGACGGTGACGACAAAGGCACTCAACCCCGAACTCTACTCCTACAGCCTCACGGTGGACGGCCAGCGCTTCGTGGACCCCGCCAACAGCTACGTGAACCGCGACATCTCGACCTTGAGCAACATCTTCATCGTGACGAAGTCGAACGACGACAAGGGCCACCTCTATCAGGTGAACGATGTGCCCCACGGCACGCTCAGCCGCGTATGGTACGACAGTCCGACGTTGGGCCAGCAGCGCCGCATGACCGTCTATTTGCCTGCCGCCTACGACGGCAAGCGGAGCTTCCCCGTGATGTATCTGCTGCACGGATTCGGCGGCGACGAGACGGCGTGGGGCGACTTAGGGCGTACATCGCAGATTATGGACAACCTGATAGCCGAGGGACGTTGTGTGCCGATGATCGTGGTGATGCCCAACGGCAACCCCACCTGTAATGCGGCTCCTGGATGGTGGCACGAAGGCATGTATGTGCCCGACGGCAATGCCTTCAGGGAACGCGGCGCCAAGGCTACGATGGAGGAAAGCTTCATGGATATTGTCCGCTTCGTCGACAGTCACTACAAGACCATCCGCAAGCGTTCGGCCCGTGCCGTGACAGGACTTTCGATGGGTGGTGGCCATACATTCGTCATCTCGCGCCTCTATCCCGAAACATTCGACTACTACGGCCTGCAGTCAGCGGCTGCCCGTTGGGATAAAAATGACGGGAACTTCGACCTGCAGATGGAGAACCTCTTTGCCTCGAAGCCCCGCCTCTACTGGATAGCCATTGGCAAGGACGACTTCCTGATGCAGATGAACACCGAGTTGCGCCAGTATCTGGACAACCATCACTACAAGTACGAATACTACGAGAACGACGGTGGCCACATCTGGCGCAACTGGCGCATCTATCTTACGATGTTTGCGCAGAAACTGTTCAAATAGGGTAGGCTACTCTGCAAACGTCCGGAAGTACTTGAGGCAGACGTCGCGCCATTCGCGGGCATTCTCTAACTGATGCTGCATGCGCTCGTCGACTTCACGCCAACGCTGCTCGTCCACGTAGGGCTTGCACTCCTGCCAGATGCGGCAGAAGTCTTCTACCTCGCTGACACCCCGTTGGTAGCGATACTGCATTTCCTCCCACAGCGTCCGTCCACTGTTCATGCGGTAGGTCCAGGGCAGGTGGTGGAACCACAGCAGCAGGTTCTCCGGGCAGGTCGACGGGTTGTCGTAAATCGAGCAGTAAGGTTCGCGGTACTGGCTGGTGGCGTCGCTGCCCGTATGGGTGCGGTTAAATCCGATGCCCTGCTTGTCGGCCTGATGGTAGTAAACAGGGCACCACTCCAAGGGGTACGACTTGATAAATCCGTCGGGCTCGGGGCCGTAGTGGTGGTCGAACCTGAAGATGTGGTGCAGGCCGAGCGGCATCATATAGTCCACGCAGGCTTCACGGCTGCGCAGCATGACGTTGAGCAGCTTGGAGTTGAGCGTTGAGGTTTGAGAGTTGTCAAACGTCAGTTTGAGCCATTCCTGTGCTATTTCCTCTGATTTCATCGAGGGATTCCATGCCAGGCGTCCGAAGGCGTACCAGTTGGCCTGCGAGAAGTGATGGCCGCACCAGTTGGTGTCCAATCCGATGTTTGACACACCGGCAATACCTACCAGCTTTTCGGGGGCGACATAGCGGAAGAACTCACGCCACATCGGAGCCAGGTACACCAGGTGGCGTGACTGGCCGAGATACTCCTGCGTAATCTGCAGCTCAGCCATCTGAGGAGTCTGGGTCATTTGGTCGAAGATGGGGGCGTAAGGCTCGCGGGGCTGGAAGTCGAGCGGGCCGTTCTTCGACTGCAGGATGACGTTCTTGCGGAACTTGCCGTCGTCGGGCTTGAACTCCGAGACCGCCTGCTTTACACGGTCCTCACCCTTATGCTTGGAACCATAGACAAACGAGCGCCACATGATGATGCCGCCGTAGGGAGCCACCGCATCGGCCAGCATATTGGCACCGTCGCTGTGCGAACGGTTATAGTCGCCAGGGCCGGGCTGTCCCTCAGAATTGGCCTTTACCAGGAAGCCGCCGAAGTCGGGAATGATTTTGTAGATTTCATCGGCCTTTTTCTTCCACCACTTCTTCACCTGAGCGTTCAGGGGGTCAGCCGTCTTCAGTCCTCCGAGTCCCATCGGCGAAGCGAAGTTGACTGACAGATAGACACGGATGCCATAAGGGCGCAGGATGTCGGCTATCTGCTTCACCTTATTTAAATTCTCAGCTGACAGCATCTTGGGCGAGGCATTCACGTTGTTCAGCACGGTGCCGTTGATGCCTAACGAGGCATTGGCGCGGGCATATTCCTTGATGTGCTGCGGGTCGAACGTCGGCCAGAAGATGCTGCGTCCGGCATAGCCGCGCTCGATGGAGCTGTCGAGGTTGTCCCAATGATTGAGGATGCGCATCTTGAAGAACGGCTTCGAGGCTCCGCTCTCACCTCTTAATAATGCGTATGCGCCGTAGAGCAGTCCCTTTTCGGTCTTGGCCTTGACGGTGCTGCCGCTGACGATGTAACCCTCGTCGTCGGCTACCGTTGGGTCGATTACTAACGTTGCTTCCGTGCCTTGGTAATACTTGCGCAGTTCGTCGGCTGCCAAGCACTCGGGCCCCGTCACTTTAGCCTTGTTCACCTCGGCATAGCGCAACCACAACTTGCTGCCGTCCTCAGCCTGCATAAGTGTGGCGACGGCAAGCAACAATACTGTCAGAATGTGTCTTCTCATCTGTCTTTTGTTTTTGGTTTTAGGATTCTGCGTACAAAGGTACAAAATAATTCATAATTCGTAATTCATAATTCATATTTTTTAGTATCTTTGCAGGCAGAAATGCAATAACAGAACAAAAAGAGCTATGAAATTAAAACTACTGACCCTGGCCATCGCGGCATTTCAGGCTACGGCCATCGCGGCAAAGGCCGACGACAACCGACAGGTTTTCATCTATTCGCCCGACAAGAATGGGGGGCTTCACATTGCCGTGCAGGAGGGCGGCAAGTGGCGCGAGGCCGGCCGTCTCTGCTCTTCCGACTACGGCACTTGGGGAGCCGAGAAGCTGATGTTTCACCCCAGCGTTACCCGTGCCCACGACGGTACGTGGCGCTTGGTGTTTCAGGTGAACGACCATTCGCCGCAGTTTGCCGCCGCCTACAGCAACGACCTCGTCAACTGGCGACCGCAGGACTATCCCGTCATGTCCACCAGCCAATGCTTGGATCCAGTAGTGTTTCCCAACCCCGACGGAACGTTTGACATCTATTTTAAGTCGCCCGAGGGCAAGCGCTGGACATCGGCCACGCCCAACTTCCGCCATTTCACGCCCGACAGTGCCAGTCAGATCAGCGATGAGGCGTGGATGCGTGATACAGCCACCGTTGACGGTCGCTTGCATGAAGGCAACAGCTTCGAGATAACTCCGAAGGAATGGGCAAAAATAGAGCAGCACTTCAAACAGTCGGGTGAGGACTGGCGCAAATCGAACGAGCGTATGCACGATGATGCCAAGAATGCACCGTTCTCCATGCTTAAAGCACCGTTGAAGGCAACGCTGACGGTGGATATGAACAAAAAGAAAGCCATCAGCGACAAGCTGATCGGCATTTTCTTCGAGGATATCAGCTATGCTGCCGACGGCGGACTCTACGCCGAGCAGGTGCAGAACCGCGACTTTGAATATACGCCCCGCGACCATCGGGGCTGGGATGCTACCACCGCCTGGCACTCGTCGAGTCCCATAGATATAGCCACCGAGCATCCGCTCAGCGCGAACAATCCCCACTACGCCATCATCGGACTTGACACCCTCTGGAACGAAGGTTGGGACGGCATTGTCGTGGAGAAAGGCAAGAAGTACGACTTCTCGATGTATGTGTTGGGTGGCGGTCAGAAGCAGAACTTCAAGGTGCTGTTGGTAGGTCAAGACGGTCAGGTGCTGGCCAAGGGCAAGGTCAAGAGCCGTGCCTCAGACTGGCAGCAGTACTCCACCGTACTCACGGCTACCGGCAGCGATGCCAAAGCCCGCTTGGCCCTCATTCCGCAGAAAGTGGCGCGGGTGGGCATCGACATGGTGTCGCTCTTCCCGCAGGAGACCTTTATGAACCGCAAGAACGGACTCCGCCGCGACTTGGCTCAGGTTATTGCCGACCTGAAGCCTAAGTTCGTGCGCTTTCCGGGCGGCTGCATGAGTCACGGCCAGGGTCTGGAAAACATCTACCATTGGAATGAGACCGTAGGCCCCCTGCAGGACCGCAAGCCCGACTTCAACATCTGGAATTACCATCAGACGCGCGGCCTCGGATTCTTCGAGTACTTCCAGTTCTGCGAGGACATCGGTGCTGAGCCGCTGCCCGTGTTGGCTGCTGGTGTGCCCTGCCAGAATTCAGCCTGCAACGCCAAGGGCATTGGCGGGCAGCAGGACGGTATTCCGATGGACCAGATGCCCGCCTACATTCAGGAACTGCTCGACCTCATAGAGTGGGCCAACGGCGACCCGCTGACCTCGAAGTGGGCCAAGATGCGTGCCGATGCCGGCCACCCCGCTCCCTTCCACCTTAAATATATAGGTATAGGCAACGAGGACATCATCTCGACGGTGTTCGAAGAGCGGTACGAGATGATAGCCCGTGCCATCCGTCAGAAATACCCCGACATCAAGATTTGCGGCACCGTGGGGCCTTTCCATACCCCTTCGGCCGACTATTTGGAGGGCTGGGACTTCACCAAGAAGCACCCTGACCTGCAATACATGGTCGACGAGCATTACTACGAGTCGACGGGCTGGTTTATGCACCACCGCGACTACTACGACAACTACGACCGTTCGGAGGCGAAGGTCTATTTGGGTGAATGGGCGGCTTCTACCAATGTGAAGCGTCCCAATGTGGAGACGGCATTGGCCGAGGCCCTCTACCTGACTGACATCGAGCGCAACGGCGATGTGGTCGAGATGACTTCCTATGCCCCGATGCTCAGCAAGGACGGGCACTCCAACTGGAACCCCGACATGATTTACTTCTCGAACACCACTGTACGTCCCACGCCGGCCTACCATGTTCAGCGGCTGTTCTCGGTCTATGGTGGCGACCAGTATGTGACTTCTGAATTACGAATTCCGAATGCCGAATTAAGCCACCGCCTTGGTGCCAGCGTAGTCCGCGACTCCAAGTCAGGCAAGATTTACGTCAAGCTGGTCAATGCGCTGCCCTGTGAGCTACAGCTGACCGTCAACGGTCTCGATATTCCCGCTACAGCCAAAATCGAAGGTTTCGAAGGGAAGCCCGAGGATCAGCAGTTTACTGTCAACAAGGGCGAGGCAGGCAACGCCATCGTGCTGCCGCCCTATTCATTCCGTGTCATCGAATTATAAAGCTATATGAGAAAGTTATTATTATCCTTTTGTCTCTTTGCCGCCGCATCGATGCAGGCAAGAGTGTGGACGCCCGCTCAGGTGAAGGACGTCATTCGTAAAGTAAACACCTACTGGCAGACGAACAACAAGCCGGAAGTACGCTCCTTCTGGGACAACGCAGCCTACCACACAGGTAACATCGAAGTCTACAAGCTGCTGCAGGACCAGCAGATGCTCGACTACTCCATTCGCTGGGCCGAGCATAACGAGTGGAAGGGTGCCAAGGAGGCTGACCCCGCCAAGTGGAAGTACAAGCAGTATGGCGAGGGCCAGGACTATGTGCTCTTCGGCGACTGGCAAATCTGCTTCCAGACGTATATCGATTTATACAACCTGCAGAAGGACGAACGCCGCGTCGCCCGTGCCAAGGAGGTGATGGGTTATGAAGCCGACTCCAAGGCCAACGACTACTGGTGGTGGGCCGATGCCCTCTACATGGTGATGCCCGTGATGACGAAGATGTACAAACTGACGGGCGACCAGAAGTATCTCGACAAGCTCTACGAGAACATTCTCTATTCTGACGGCATCATGCTCGACCAGGAGACGGGACTCTACTTCCGCGACGGCAAGTACGTGTGGCCGAACCACAAGTCGGCTAACGGCAAGAAGGACTTCTGGGCACGTGGCGACGGTTGGGTGCTGGCCGGACTGGCCAAGGTGCTGCAAGACATGCCCGAGGAGTATGTGCGCCAGCCGTTCTTCGTGAATAAGTACACGACGATGGCCCGTGCCGTAGCGAAGATTCAGCAGCCCGAAGGCTACTGGACGCGCTCGATGATGGATCCTGCCCATGCCCCGGGTCCTGAAACCAGCGGTACGGCTTTCTTCACCTACGGTCTGTTGTGGGGCGTCAATAACGGCTATCTGTCGAAGAAGGAGTTTGCCCCCGTCATTGCCAAGGCTTGGAAATACCTGACGGAGACCGCCCTCCAGCCCTCGGGCAAGGTAGGCTATGTGCAGCCTATCGGCGAGCGTGCCATTCCGGGACAGACGGTGGATGCCAACAGCGAAGCTAACTTCGGCGTGGGTGCTTTCCTCTTGGCGGCATGTGAATACGTAAGATACCTGAAGTGACTTATCCCGAGTTTTGGCGCCCGTTGACGGCACTTTACGGCGAAGGTGAGGCAAAGGCCATCGCCCGCTTGGTGATGGAGGAGCACTTTGGCCTTTCGATGGCCGATGTGCTCTGTGGCCGAATGGGCGACGAGGCAGAGTTGCGGCAAATCCAGCAGCGACTGCTGACGGGTGAGCCTGTGCAGTACGTGCTGGGCCGTGCCGAGTTTGGGGGGCGCTGGTTCCATGTGGCGCCTGGGGTGCTGATTCCGCGACCTGAGACCTACGAGCTTTGCCAGTGGTGCCTTCCCTCCGACCCCTCCGGATGGAGGGGGAACATCCTCGACATCGGAACGGGCAGCGGCTGCATAGCCTGCACATTGGCCGCCGAATTGCCGCATGCTAAGGTGGCGGCGTGGGACATTTCAGAAACGGCTCTGGCTATAGCCCGAGACAACGCCCGCCGCCTCCATGTCAACGTCACCTTCAGCCAAATTGATATCCTCCAATTATCAATGATCAATTGTCAATTATCAATTTATGACATCATCATCAGCAACCCGCCTTACATCTGCCAGCGAGAACGGACGGCTATGGAGCGCAACGTGCTCGACTACGAACCGTCGTTGGCATTGTTCGTGCCCGATGATGACCCGCTGCTGTTCTACAGAGCCATTGCCGATTATGCCCGTCAAGCCCTGAAGCCTGGTGGTGCCCTCTATTTCGAAATCAACCCGCTTTACGCCGCAGAACTTCAGTCTCTGTTAAGTAAGATGGCATACCACGCCGTCGAACTCCGCGAAGACCAATACGGCAAACCAAGAATGATGAAAGCCATACGACCATGAAAGAAGTAACCGAACAAGGAGCTTACCTGCAATTGGCGCAGCTCTGTGCCCGTGCCGAGCATTGCCAGTATGAGCTGCAGGAAAAGATGCGCCGTTGGGAAATGTCGGACGAGTCGCAAGCCCGCGTAATGGAGCGGCTCGTCAGCGAGCGCTATGTCGACGACGAACGCTATACCCGTGCCTTTGTCCGCGATAAGATACGCTACAACAAATGGGGCCGCCGCAAGGTGGAGCAGGCCTTGTGGCTGAAGCACATCGACAGGGACATTCAGCAGCGAGTGCTCGGTGAGGTCGATGATGATGAATACCTCAGCGTGCTGCGTCCGTTGCTGAAGCAGAAGCGGCGTTCCGTCAAGGCCGCCAGCGACTATGAGCTGAACCAGAAGTTGGTGAAGTTTGCCCTCAGCCGAGGCTTTACTTATGATATTATCCGCCAGTGCATCGATGGCGATGTCGATGAAGTGGACGATGAAGAATAGCTTCTGGCATCGTCTGCTCGACTTGTTGGCCCCTCGGCTCTGTGTGATGTGCGGTCGTCGGCTATCGTTGACAGAACAGGTGTTGTGTGTTTCGTGCAATATGCATCTGCCTCGGACGGGCTTTCAGTATCAGCCTTTCGACAACATCATGGCGCGGCTTTTTTGGGGCATCATTCCCATTGAGCGGGCGGCGGCTTTGTTTTACTACATGGCTGGCTCCAAACCGGCCAATATCCTCTACGACCTGAAATACCACGACCGTCCGGAGATAGGTCGTGAGATGGGACAGATGATAGCCCAGGAATTTGGCGAGGCAGGCTTCTTCGAGGGCATCGACCTGCTGGTTCCTGTCCCTTTGGCTCGTAGCCGTCAGCGCCATCGGGGCTATAACCAGAGCCTTGAACTGGCCAAGGGCATCAGCCGTGTAACAGGTTTGCCTATAGCCGAACAGGTGGTGCACCGTACTGTGTTCAAGCAGAGCCAGACGCAGATGCAGCGTCGGGAGCGGCAGGAGAATGTCGAGGGCGTTTTCGTATTGACGGATGCCGAAGCCCTTCGTGGCAAGCATATCCTGCTAATCGACGATGTGGTCACAACAGGTGCCACAATGATGGCCTGTGGTCGTGAGTTGCTCAAGGCTGAGGGCGTCAAATTGAGCCTGCTATCCCTTGGATTTACCTCAAAATGAAGGCAAATAACATCATTTAACGTTTTACGATGCAAGATTTCCGCCTTTTGCGATTTATATAAGTAGAAAAGAACCAAAAGTGAAACGTTATGAAAAGAAAGAATGTATGGGTAGTCATCGCCCTAACCATGATGGCAGCATTTGTAGCTGGATGCAGCAAAGAGGACAGTGGTACAGACGATGGCAGCACAGAACCCCAGCCTGAGCCTGTTGTCAGTCCCGAAATCCCAGACAACACCGAGCCAGAGTTTAATGGCATTTCGTTTGCGGACCCTCAAAATGCCAAGAGAACGACGACATACATAAACGGTGCCGAAATCACTAAGGACGGTTACGGACACATCAAGTGGATATCCTTTCTAAACTGTCCCAACCCTCCCGTTACGGCTGAAGAGATGTTCCAGCAATATATGGGGCTTGATATGGACGGCAACTTTGAACTTTACCGACAGGAAACAGTTAAGAATGAGCCCAATTCCCTGACACTCGAATGTTATCGCCAGCGATACAAAGGGGTCATAGTTTCAGCAGCAGGCTATAGTATCCGCTTTCGCGACGGCAAGATAGGTGACTGCAACGGCTTATATCTTGAAATCAAGGACCTCAACATCAAGCCCGCCATCAGTTCACTAAAGGCCCGCGAAATCTACGCCAAATACTTAGGTGTATCCGTTGAGCAAATTACCGAGCATGGCACCGACCCCTGTGCCGACGACTGTCTGATGATTATGGATCTGCCCAAAGACAGGAATTCCACCGTATGGGCACCCCGACTGGTCTACTCATTCTACTACAAGG
>JAEEGH010024829.1_pt1 | contig 12065 bp, 10 predicted proteins | sample 9134181 | NCBI WGS metagenome assembly JAEEGH01 (sample SAMN16246544, study PRJNA631951) | gut metagenome | biome: gut microbiome; feature: rumen; material: DP-attached | host: Bos | place: Iran: Karaj | collected 2018-10
TCTATATATAAGTTATTATATAAAAGATGATCTACATCTACAGATGAACCATACTGTACTGTCTGATTTATTCCATTAGTAGAAAAATCCCATGAAGTATAATTAGCTTTTGAAACATCAACAGGGATCTCATTAGCTGCATCATCTGCTGTGTTATCATAAGTTTTTGCTTCTTTCTCTGAACCGGTAGCGCTCTTATCTTTATCAGCGCTGGATTTATCAGATTCAGATTCTGCATTAGCTTCGCCATTATTAGAATCAGAAGTATCATCGCCTGCAGCATCATCTGCTGTAGTTGTTGTATCTCCATTAGAGGTTCTTTCTTCAGATTCTTTATTGCTATCTGCCTGATCGCTGGCTGCAGCGCCTTCGCCTGATCCTGAATCAGAAGAGGAGCCTTTTTCAGCCTCTAGATCTGTCACATTGCCGGAAGTATTATCTGCCGGCACAGCTTGGGTATTTGTAGTTTCAGTTTGCTGATCATTTTCCTGCGCCATGCTGGTTACAACATTGCCGCCAAGAAGTGTCATAGATAGAAGCGCTGCGAGTATAAAACTTTGAACGCGCTTACTGCTAGAATTCTTTTTCATAAACAACCTGCTTTTCTGGATATAAATCCTGATATTTGTGGAAGCCCTTACATTGGGAAGACAAGCCACGATGGCCATAATATCAAAAAGGGTATCATCATTATTATCATATTTTTAACTATTTTTGTAAGAGCTTTCATTCATGCAACGAAACTCGCACCAACGCTAGAGTTTCCAAACAAAAAATTTTTTGATCCCTTTGAAATATAGTATTATGTAAGTGCAAAACAAAAGCTGACATCTCATTCATATAAACAGCCAACCATGTAAAGGCTGCTATATTACTGATGTTATAAGGCATGAAGAAGGAGGAAACTATGAGATATTTTATTGCCAGTGATATTCACGGTTCATATTATTGGGCTGATAAGATGATGGATAGATTTGCAGGTTCAGGTGCAGAGCACATGATATGCCTTGGAGATATACTCTACCATGGTCCTAGGAATGATCTTCCAAGAGACTATGAACCTAAGAAAGTAATAGAACTTATGAACTCTATCAAGGATCGTATATGGGCTGTTCGAGGCAACTGCGAAGCAGAAGTTGATCAGATGGTACTAGAGTTCCCTGTCCTTGCGGATTATGCGATACTGGCTCTGGGCGGCCATACATTTTTTGCTACACATGGACATCTGTATGATGAAAACAAAAAGCCCCCACTATCAGCAGGTGATGTCCTGCTACATGGACATACACACCTGCCTGTATGCGAGAAGCTCGTACTAAATGATAAGGGCGAATACTTCTATCACCTAAATCCCGGCTCTGTCTCTATACCAAAAGGCGGCAATCCCAACAGCTATGCGGTCTTAGATGACGATGTATTTACCATATACGACTTTGAAGGTAGTACAGTAAAAGATATTAGGCTCCACTGATCGATTGAATTATAGATATATTAACGTGAACTACTTACTTGGACGAACCTGCATCACCCACCCCTGTAAAGGCTTTGGTGATGCAGGTTCATCCAATTTGCAGCTTGAATACTATATTGGAACTTTATTGGAACGCCAGCTGGGCGAAGTTATAGAAGCCCAGATACCATACGCCGAAGGTGTGGCTGCCTGCTACTTCCTGCCACATATAGTTCTCGCCGTCTACAAACTGATCACACAGAGCAGGAAGTGACTTAACTGCCGCTGAGTGGGATGAATATGCTATATTGTCCTGCAGACCGCAGATATTGTAGAAATAGTATATAGGATAGGTGTTGTCCTTAAGAAGACTTGCAGTAACTCCCGCTGTGTTGCTGGTAGGGGCAGCAGAGAAGGCACCAAAATAGCCAAAGAGATCTATGCATTCGCCGATACCGATATTGATAGTCTGCATGCCGCCCATAGACAGACCTGCCATAGCGCGGTGAGCCCTTGATGCAGACATGTCATAACCATTCTCGTCATAATCTGCATAAGTGCTGTAATGAGACTCAATATAAGGAATGAGATCATTTCTAAGTTCAGATCCAAAGCTATAGAAAGATTTGAAGTCAGATCCGTCACTTGAATGGTTAGCAGCAGATCTTCCGTTAGGAGTTACGACTATGAAGGGCTCGATATCTCCAAAGTATGCAAGATTGTCCATGATGATTTTGACGCGTGATGTTGAACCTGTCATGCCCCATTCATCCTCATCGCCGCCTATACCATGCATGAGATAGAGGACATTGTACTGTTTGGACTCATCGTAGCCATATGGAAGATATACGTTAGCTTCTTTTTCTACAGGAGCCCCGTCTCCATAATAGTCATGAGCTGTATAGGTGATGCGCTCGATTGTGCCTGCTTCCTTGGTATTAAGATTTGTATACTTGGGAAGGACTACGTCTGAGATCTCCGCAGTAGGAGTGCGATCTTCGTAGTCTTCTTCTGAAGCTTCGCCTGCAGAAGTATCTACGGCTGATGTTTCTAAGGCGATAGCTTCAGAGATGCCATCAGAGCTTTCTGCCACAGCTTCATCGGTTACTGTAGATGAAGCGTCATTAGTTGATGTAATACTTTCGTTTGCTGAATTGTTCATTTGCATACCCTCACTGTTTTTTGCTTTTGCCGCACATCCTGACAGACTCCCTGATATGAGCGTAAGTCCCAGAAGTATAGCGGGCATTTTCTTAGTAACTATAGCTTTCTTCATAACATGATTCCCCCGATAAGTTATGTACTTAATTAGCCGCGTTTTTGCACCTATACTTACTAATGTAAGAGCAAAATGGCCTAAAAACAATTGATATGCAGCAAGATGGCAACACTTAGGTATAAGTTCGCATGAGGTGACAATTTTGGGTATAAACAGATACAATGCAGACTCTGAGTAAGGCTTTACATGATGCATTTTGCAAAAGAAAATGGAATCTCATGCGGGAATATGTCCAAAAAAAGTTAAAAGTTTTTGGTAAATTCAGTAATTATATCGAGTTATTATTTTCCTTCTTCGTGTTAAAATAATGCATTGTTGCATGATTGGAAGTAAAAGGAGTTTATGAAAAAAGTATGATAAAGAATAAATTCTTAGCTGTATGTGTACTTGCTACAGCTATGTTACTTAGTGGATGTACATCGACTGTTGATGCATCAGAAAGCGGACTTGATACATCTGTTCAGGCTGCACAGAGCGCATCTGAGGGAACTCTTGAAGAAACTGAGCCCGGCGAGTCAGCAACTGACCTTCGTGGTCTCAAAGAGACAGGCCATCAGGCAGTATCAGTTCTTGATGACAGCATAGAAGCTTCAACCTCAACACCTACAATAGAAGCTACAACATTTGATCCTAAGCAGTATTCACTTCCTGCTTATGAGAACTCTGATCCGGAATATGGTACAAGGACTCTCATGTCAGAAGAGGGATTCAAGCATGCAGTATCAACTTACTGTCATGTGTTTGTTACAGATTATGCTTCACAGGTTACTATAGAGAACTATAATGCTCCTGTGGGAGATATGATCAAGATCCATGCAGTTGTAACAGATACTACTGTTTTGGGAAGCTCAAGTAATCCTGTCAATGTCAATGTCGACTTTGAAGTATCTATAAAGACCGGCATGGGCAAAGTTACTAAGCCTGACGGAACCTATGATGTTGATCTTAAGACTTTCTCATCATATGCAGATCTTGGAGTTGCAGCACAGACTCAGAATACGCTTAACAAGAATGTAGTTACCAGATATGGCGATCTTTATAACATATTCAAGAAGAAGGTCAGCCAGAAATCATCAGATTATCTGTATGGAATATACATAGTCGACTTCGACAATGATGGTGATAAGGAAGGTCTTGCCCTTACAGTATCTATACATCAGGGCTATGATCCTACAGAGTATCTTGCTACTTGTGAAAGCTTCACCACTGCTCATCTTTGGTTTGTAACAGAAGATGGAGGAGCAACTTATGTAGAGCCGCCGGCTGATTATGATATGAGTATTGTATACGGAATGTCCAGCAGCATGTACGGAGATGGAACCAGCGTAGTAATGCTCTCAGCTATAGAGTCAGATTACAATAGATACAGCTATGTTATTGACTTCCATAGCGGTAAACCCAAATTCATTGGCAAACTCTTAAATGCTTATGTTGACTCTAAGGGATTTATAAGTACCTGCGGTGCCCTCAGTATAGGTGGAACTAACTTCAGTTTCCCTGAGACATATGCTATCAATGGTGGCAAGCTTGAGCTTATAAAGTCATATCCTTATTAAATAATAAAAGTATGACCAGAAGATGCTTTGACTTAGTATGATAAGCGGTTTTAAATTAATGATTTTAGTAAAAAGTGGTGATCCAATCCAGTGATCATCACTTTTTTCTTTTCATTATAATGAGTTTGTGATTTAATAATCCTTGAACGTAATTTTGTCCGGGGGAGTATGATATCATGAATACCATGTTGAGGAAAGGACTTTTGCAGCGCATTTTAATAGTTCTTGTCAGCATTATAATCTTTGTCTTTTCTTTTGAAGGCATCTGGGGGAATATAACAGATGTACCTTATAAAATCACAGCTTCAATATGTTTTGCAGTTATCCTGGGGCTTGTAGTATCTAAACATCTTTACAGAAATGCTGATACATGTCTTATAACAGCTTTTCTTTCTTTTTCATATATCTCAACTATCATCAATATGGGAGTATCTTTTTCTTTTTTTACTTCAAAATTCTTCTGTGCATATATGATCTTTTTGGGATTGTATTATGTAATGCAGACAGAGTCTGATTCTGACAGGCTTCTTAGATGGGCAGTGAGAGTATCTTTTCTGGGGCTTGGGGTCATGTGCCTGTATGTCCTTGCTCATGCAAGCAAGTTCCTATTGGCAGAAGATCCATGGCTTGATCTTGGTAAGGGCTGTTTTGTTGGCGGAAGGTTGTGCGGGCTTAGTAATGCTAATAATATGGGAACAGCATGTGCTTGTCTTATCGTATTCTCCGTGGCAGGATATCTTGGCGCAGACAAATGGCGAAGATGGATGTACATACCGGGTATCATACTGGGATGGTTTTGTATGGGGCTTACCGGTTTTAGAACAGGGATGGTAGGGACTTCTTTTAGTGCAGGGCTTATGGTATGGATGGTAATGATCAGGGCTCTTGGACGTAATAAGCATGTTGTCCAGGTGAGAGATGATGATTTAAATAAATATGATGATTTAAATATAGATGACGATTTAAAAAAAGATAATAGTTATGAAATGGATGCTGACCACAAAAGAGAAGCTATTCAAGTAAGAAAGGCCGGTTATATGAAATTTATAATCGCTACCTTAATGGGGATGCTGGCGTTTGTGATAGTTATAAGGTCTTTTGCCCTTCCAGTATATATATACAAAAAATCCATGATGATCATATCAGGAATTTTGGGCTGTGAATGGTCAAAGGAGAGAATAGCCGGGATCATGATACGGCATATTACAGATGATAACGGGACTATGTCGGACAGAACACTTATCTGGGCTGCAAGTATCAGACAATGTACGAGGACGCTTCGACGCTTTCTTATAGGAATATCGCCCCTTGGAAGAGATGGCATAATAGGAGTATATGACGGACGACACGATATCAGGATTGTTCATGCTCACAACATATATCTGGAGATATTGAGGCGTACAGGTATTTTAGGTTTTATACCACTTATGAGCCTTGTGATATGCTGGAGCATTAATATGGTCAGAACATTTTTGACCCAACAAGAAAGAATGTATGTAAAGTGGCTGTACGTGAGCGTGTTTGGAATCCTTATCATCGGAATGGCTGAACCTGTTGCGTTTATGCACAGCGAGTGGTGCTATTCCGGGATTCTTGTATTTATGATAAGCGGTTACTTAACAGGAAGGCGGAGATTATTATGAAGAAGAAAACATATATTGCCATATATACGACTATTGCTGCCTTGGTCATAGGAACGACGGGATACGAGCTATATAGAGGTGCAGGCAGTAGGGCATCTGAATCTTCTGATATGGACGCAGTTAAGTCAGGATATGAGGGCGCTGCATTAGATAATTCTTTGGATAAAGATAAGTATGCAAGCAGCAATGTTCAGACCATCGAAGGAACTACAACTGATATGCTGGATTCTCAGTTTTGGATTGGTGACAAAAAAGAAGAGGTGCTCTATACCTTTGATGAGATAGAATACTATAATAGGAACAATCCAAACTTCGTTGAGTATTATAGTGAGGAAGAGTCAAGAAATCTTAAGCTCTTCATGTATGACATGCCGGATACCTTGTCCTGCGATGTGGTTAGATCACTTATAGGAGAGGATGTAGAAGTTGATATAGAAATTGATATAGAAAATGATGTTAAAAACGATTTGGAAAATGTTATGGAAGCTGATGTCATTGATACTGCCAAGTATGAGTATGCAATCTGTGTTAAGAGATCAGTTGCAAGGACGATTCCTAGTGATGAATTCGTATCAGATGATCCTGACGAGATCTTTTTTGATGATCTTATAAGTGCAGAAGTTATGCCATTTACAGGTGTTGTGATACTTGCTGGCAGTCAGGATGGAGAGTGGAAGTATATCATAAACGGTTCATATGGCGGATGGGTGAAAGCTGATACTCTTGCGGTGTGTAAGGACAAGGAAGAGTGGCTTAGTATCTGTCAGCCTGATGATTTTATCATAGTCACAGGAAGTGAGATCGTCATGGATGAAACAGCTGTTCCTACTAGCTCATCAGGTATGATACTGCCTATGGGGACTAAGATAAGACTGTCTCAGGATACAAACTGTGATAATGCTGAGGAAGATATTGCAGCTTCATCAGATAGCGGTTTAGATGGCAGTACAGCTGCAGATAATAAAGAGACAGTTAATGGCAGAAGCACGATAGGAGCATATACAGTTGATATACCTTATAGAAATGAGGACGGAAGCGTAGGCATAGAGAAGACACTGATACCGGTGTCCAAGGATGTCAGCTTAGGTTATCTAAACATGACTTCTGAAAGCGTATTAAGACAGGCTTTTAAGTTCCTTGGAAGAGTCTATGGATATGGCGGGTCACTTTCATCCAACGACTGTTCCGGATTCATCCGTCAGGTATACAGCTGTTATGGCTTCGATCTTCCAAGGAATGCGACCGCTATCGCTCAAAGGTCGGATCTTGGAAGCACAGAAACAAGTAATATGACTACTGATAAAAAGAAAAATATACTATCAGAAACATCTCCCGGTATGCTGTTATACATGGATGGCCATATCATGATGTATCTGGGAATGCATGAGGGAGAACCTTATGTTATCAGCTCCTGCGCTACCTGTATCGAGCCCGGGCACGATGTGTCTGATATAAAGGATACCTTCTGCGTTATGGTATCAGGACTTGACCTGGTAAGAACAAACGGAAGAACCTGGATTGAAGACATAAGCTATATATTGCGAAAAGGGTATTAAGTGAGTTTTCCTCGGACATGGCACCGACCAAGCGGGAAGTTTGAGTTAAGTAACAATTCTTGCATTAAAGCGCTAGTAGTGGACAGATAATATATAACTAAGAGCAAATAATGATATACTTTGCGCATAAATCAATAAGAAATCGTGTAAGATTATTTTTATTATATATGTAGTTGTATTGTAGCGGTATTGTCAGTTCTATATGAAAGAAGTTTAGGTCGCTATATATCTATATGATTGCGGAGGGTTGTATGAAAAATCTTGAACAGAAATTAAATCCATATATGCCGTCATGGGAGTATGTTCCGGACGGAGAACCTTATGTATTCGGAGACAGGGTATATGTATACGGATCTCATGATAAGTTTAATGGAGATGTATATTGTATGCTCGACTATGTGTGCTACTCAGCACCAGTAGATGATCTTGGCGCATGGCGCTATGAAGGTATTATCTATCGTAAGGATCAGGATCCTGCCAATAGTGATCTTCAGGGCAATCTGTATGCACCTGCTGTAACTGTTGGCCCTGATGGAAGATATTATCTTTACTATGTACTTAGTTCCTGGGGAGTAGTATCAGTTGCTGTATGCGATGAGCCTGCAGGCAAGTATGAATTCTATGGTTATGTACATCATGCAGATGGAACCTACCTTGGTCAGAAAGAGGGAGATGAACCTCAGTTCGATCCGGCAGTCCTTACAGAAGGAGACAGAACCTATCTGTACACAGGATTCTGCGGAGTAGGAGATAAGTCAAGACATGGAGCTATGGGTACGGTTTTAGGACCTGATATGCTGACTATAGTAGAAGGTCCTGTATTTGTAGCACCAGGTGAACCATATAGCCATGATACATCTTTTGACGGACATGCATTTTTTGAAGGACCATCTATCCGTAAGAAGGATGGCAAGTACTATTTTATCTTCTCAACACAGCTCTTCCATGAACTTGGATATGCTGTAAGTGATGATCCTCTTAAAGGATTTGAATATAAGGGCGTACTTGTAAGTAACGGAGACCTGAATATAGACAGCTACAAGCCTGCAGATAAGCCAATGTTCTACTGCGCTAATAACCACGGAAGCATGGTTCAGATAGGCGATGACTGGTACATCTTCTATCATCGTCATACTAATGGAACTAACTATAGTAGGCAGGGCTGCTTCGAAAAGCTTACCGAGAGAGAAGACGGAACCTTCGAACAGGCGCCTATGACTTCATGCTGCGGCCTTGATCCTCTTAGAAGTGAGGGAACATATCCTACATATATCGCATGTAACCTGTTTACAGATACAGATCTGACCTATGTTCCATGGACAGGCTGGATGGATGACCGCTTCCCAAGACTTACTCAGGAAGGCGGCGACAAGATGCCGGGTGATTGCAAGATCGAAGCTCCAAGAGGCACAGAACCTGTAATCGCTGACTTCGGCTCATGGCGCGTAGCTAATTACGGCTATATTGCAAATATGCGTAACAGCGCAACAGCAGGATTTAAGTACTTTGACTGCAAGAATGTAAAGAAGATGTCAGTATGTACCAAAGGTTATGCGACAGGAGAGCTTGAAGTCCGCACAAAGTGGGATGATGAGAAGCCATTAGGCTCATTTACCATCGGATATGCCAATGAGTGGCAGGAAACTCAGGCAGATATTGAGATCCCTGACGGAGTTCATGATCTGTTCTTCACATTCAAAGGTAACGGACATCTGCAGTTCGCAGCATTTTCTTTTATTAAATAAAATATGACTTTTGGAAAGATCTGTCGTAGTTGATGCGGCAGGTCTTTTTTATTGCATTTAAAGATGCATGGATATGCGATAATGGTGCATTTCGTCGGGAAAAAATGTCGATTCGGGGGATATTAGAGTGAAGAGTTATGTAAAAAGGTATAATCAATAAAATGTTTTTATGAACTAATAAAGACATTAAAGAGGTTTCTATATGTCGAAAGATCCAATGCAAATGAAAAAAGAAGATGAACAGGCTGGAAGGCTTGACTATGTTTATCAAACAAACTTAACCATAGCCGAGTGCGTAAACAGAATTCGAAGAAAAAATAAGTTTTTCTTTCGAAGATATTTCACTGCTAAATACTATCAAATCTGAATCTGATCTTCAGGCACTATTCGAAGTAGAAGATGAAAATGTAATAGATACTTTTAAGACAGATAGGATAAGTTTTAAAAAGTATGGAATAGTTTTTAAATCGAACGATAAGGTTGTTTCTATAAATGTATACCAACAGGATCATGGAAGCATTGCTCAGATAATAGTTTCTGATGAAGGCTTTTTTACAGATGAAGAGTTTGGGAAAATGTTTAGCAATTTATATTACCCACAGTGGCCTAAGAAAAAATGAAAGCAGGGTAATGATGTGTGTTAGAGGAAAGTATTAAATGGAAATGCAAATATGTGAAAAAGGTATAATTATTGTTTTGCTTTTTGCAATTGTGTCACTTGTGGTATTGGTGATAATTTTGCAAGTATCAATATCATTGTCATGCAAGGAAAAAATTGAAGCGACTCTTATAGATTTGGAGGCAATAAAAGGGAAAAAAGTTACTACGCATGTTGCTGTTCCGCATGAATCGAGGTATTCAAAGTACAGTTATACGTACAAACCAAAGAAAGAATTTAAGTATAAGGAAGGATATTCATATATATACCAACCAGTTTATCAATATAAGTACAATAATCAGAGCTTTACCAGGAAGGCATTGGATTTTTTGATTTTTTTTGAGTGTGGAACTTTGGAAAACAATAAGTATAAAATTGGCAAAAAGTGCTATTTATATGTAGATCCGAAGCATCCGGCTCTTTGTGTTACAAAAAGATTTTCGTTAGTTAATACTTTGTTATTTAGCCTTTGTTCGATCGGAGTGATCTTGTTTATATTTATGATTTTGAGGACATTTTAAATGAAGCGGAGGATTGACATGAATTTAAAAAAGAAGGCAGGCTTTATTTCTACTATCTTGGCAATGATTCTTATGACCTGCATTGTTGCAGGTTGCAGTAGCCCCAAAGTAGTCAGTGAAGATGATCCATCAGACCCTGGAGTCAGCATTCCTGAAAATACTGTAATTACAGTGACTCATTATGAATGGTATGCGATGGAAGGATATGAACCAGAAGAAATCACTGAAGTATTCGAAGGCGCCGGGATTGAAGATATCATTTACACTGATGGCAATTATGAGCTGAAGATCGAGAAGATAAGCTCAGATAAAGTTGTTATTAGCTCTTTAGGCGGTCTGATAGAGGAAAATGAAGATGGGACTATCAACCTAAATGCAGACGCACCATATACATTTACAATTCACAATGGAGAGGAATTAAAGCTTGCAAGCCAATCTATGGATGCAGGCGTTAACATAACGATTAAATTCGGGATAGCTGAGTAGTAAAGGAAGATATAAGTATTTACTATGAATGAAAGTATTTTTACTTTTAATATATTTGACTAAAAATGAGACAAAATGAAAAATAAGTATTTAAGAAAATTATTAACTGGAGCGCTTATCGTAGCCTCTTTATCAATGACAGCTTGCGGTAATGGAATGAGCCTTGACTCTGATGATAAGGACGAAGAGCAGACCGAGTCTGATGAAGATGAGGATGAGAAAGAGGAAGAAGATAAAGAAGATTCAGAAAAAGAGGATGATAAGGATTCTGAAGATGAAGAATATGAGGACGAAGAACCTGAAGAAGAGGAATCAGAAGACAACGCTGAACAATTATATGAGGAAGTACTTAGCGGAGATAGAGAAATTCTTTTTTCTGACGGGGGAGAAGCTGTTATCGGCGATTTCTGGGAGTGGGACACGATCAGATATGTATATGCAGATGTAGACGGGGATGGTGAAGATGAGCTTTGTTTAAAGGACAGAGCGGCACTTTATGTTTTAGAAGTCTCAGATGATACTGTTTATACATCTTTTGAGGGATGTACATATCATATGCCAATAGATGATGGTGACTTACACGGAATCTACTATTATCGTCCGGGTGCTGCACCATTTCATGAGAATTTCCAGTTTACTGAGTTTGATGCTGACGGAGTACTCGATAAGACTACCTGTGCTTCATGGTATGATGCAAATGAAAATGGCGAAATGGATGAAGACGACTGGTTCTTCCTTGATGGAGAAGAGGAGGAAGAGGTTGATATGGATACATGGCTTGAAGTAGGGCAGCAGCTTATGGACATGAAAGATGCAGATGTAGACTGGGAAGAAAAGGAATTGTAAAAGTGACTATTAATGGAAAAAGCATAGTATCCGACCATAGTGAACTATATTTTATGAACGATAGAGTCACAGTTACCAAAAGAAGCATATACGATATACTATCCTGGGCAACACTTTACTTGTGGCTCCCAGAATGTATATTCTTAGAGCTCAAATTTGACCTGAACATTTTTAAATGGATACTTCTGGCTTTTGTCTTATGTACTATTCCGTGTATTTATTTCGTATTGGTATATGTAAACGAAAAGATAACCGTATCCTGTGAAGGAATCATACATATCCTTCCAACAAAGAGAAAAATTATATACCGATGGGGCGATGTAAA
>JAEEGH010024831.1_pt1 | contig 12064 bp, 11 predicted proteins | sample 9134181 | NCBI WGS metagenome assembly JAEEGH01 (sample SAMN16246544, study PRJNA631951) | gut metagenome | biome: gut microbiome; feature: rumen; material: DP-attached | host: Bos | place: Iran: Karaj | collected 2018-10
AGACCGGCGAAGTGGAGATCCTCCGCTTCGGCGTGGTGGCGGACCCCGGCAAGATCATCCGCCCCACCTCCCTTGAAAGCCAGGTGGACCAGGTCATGTATTTCAGCACCGGCTGCCAGCTGCTGGAGGACTTCATCTTCGACGAGCACACCGGCGTGCAGCTGAACTCCAACATGATCGACTACATGAAGCCCACCTCCCTGGACGTTCCCCCGGTGGAGAAGGATTTCCTGGAGACGAGGTCCAGCAACGCGGCCTACGGGGCCAGCGGCATCTCCCACAGTCTGGCCAACACCCATCTGGTCATTATGGCCATCCACAATGCCATCGGCGTCTGGGTGGATCCCCCCGCCACCCCCGACAAGGTCCTGAAGGCCCTGGGGAAGGCATAAACGAGGATGGATCGGCGGGCTCCGGCGGCTTCGGCAGCCGGGGCCCGGTCACTTCTCCCCGCGCCGGACGGAGGCGGGAGAGACGGCGGAGACAAAGCAAGGAGGCATTCACATGAAATACTGCACGAACTGCGGCAGCCCCGTGGCAGAAGGGGCGAAATTCTGCGAAAACTGCGGAACCCGTCTGGCGGTCCAGGCAGGTCCCGCGGCCCAGACGGTCCAGGCCGCTCCGGCGGAGGAGCGGGTGTTCGAGCCGCCCTACTACGACGCGCCGCCCCGGCGGGACGACGCCATGGCCACGGTGGTCAAGGTATTCCTGATCCTGGGCTGCATCACCTTCGGCTGGGCCATCATCCCCCTGGCCTGGTGCATCCCCATCACCGTGAGCATCTTCCGGAAGCTGAACAACGGCGAACCCATCGGCGTCGGGCTGAAGGTCTGCGCCATGCTCTTTGTCAACCTCATCGCGGGCATCCTGCTGCTGTGCATGCCGGAGTGAGGGCACGGCGGAGCGGACGATGAAAGCAGGGAGCGCTGTTTTTATCCTTCTCCCGGCATTCCTTCTCTGCCTCGGCCTGGCGGCCTGCGCCACGGAACGGGCTGCGTCGGCGCCGGAAGCGGCATCGGCGGTTTTCGCTCCGGCGGAGCCGACGCCGGAAGCGCACGGCACTCCCGCCCCCGCGCCGGAAACGGAGGCACCCGCCCCCCGGGAGACGGAAACGCCTGCCCCGGAAACGGAGGTGCCTGCGGAAACCGCGCCTCCCCCTGAAACCGAAGCTCCCGCGGAGACTGCGCCGGTGGAAGCTCCCGACGACCGGGACCCCCTGCAGGCGGCGATAGAAGCCTGCGCCACGGCGGAAAGGACGGAGCAGATCGTCCTCGCCGTCAACCGTGAGCTGAGCTTTTGGGAGAAGGCGGAGGACGGCTCCTGGCAGAAGCGGATGGAGGCCGCCTGCGGCTACGGGAAGAATGGGCTGGTGCTTGGAGAGGAGCGGATCATGGGATCGAAAACCACCCCCATCGGCGCTTTTCCCCTGACCCTGGCCTTCGGCACGGGAGAAAACCCGGGGACGGAAATGACCTGGCGGCAGATCACGGAGAACTCCTATTGGACCGAGGTGGAGGACGAGAGCTTCAACACCTGGGTGGAAAGTGAGACCCCGGTGCCCGGGGAGCATCTGATCGACTACTATCAGTACAAATACGCCGTCAACATCGGCTTCAACCTGGAGGACATGGTTTACAGCCGGGGCAGCGCTATCTTCCTCCACTGCAAAAGCGCCGACCACTGGGACACCGCGGGTTGCGTCAGCCTGGCGGAGGAGGACATGCTGAACCTGCTGCGGATGCTCCGCGACGGGGCGTATATGATCATCGTCCCGGACGCGGAGAGCATCGGGGATTACTGAGACGGAAAAGGCTTCCTCTTTGAGAGAGCTGTCGCCGCAGGCGGCTGAAGGGTCAGGCCATCGAACCAGCAGCCGCTATGAAGCACCCTGACTCCCTCCGTCATCGCCGTTCGGCGATGCCACCTCCCTCAAAGAGGGAGGCTGACGAAAAGCCATGAGGCACGGGCGGAAAACCGCCCGTGCCTCCGTGTATCTGCGCATCTGCGCTTATTTCTTCTTTTTGCTCTTTTTGCCCTTGTCCTCCCCGAAGAGGTCGCCCAGGATGCTTCCCTTCCTTCCCTCTTCTCCGAAGGTCTCCCCCAGCTTGCGCAGCAGCTCCTTCTGCTCGCCGGTGAGGTTCATGGGGGTCTGCACCGTCACCTTCACGAACTGGTCGCCCCGGCCGGAGGAATTGAGGCGCGGGATGCCTTTTCCCCGGAGACGGAAGACTGTGCCGGTCTGGGTGCCGTCGGGGATGGTGTACTTCACCTTCCCGTCCAGGGTGGGGACCTCCACGCTGTCGCCCAGGGCTGCCTGGGTGATGGTGATGGGCATATCGTAATATACGTCGAAGCCCTCCCGCTCGAACTGGCTGTGGGGCAGGACGGAGACGGTGACCAGCAGGTCGCCGGCGGGTCCGCCGTTCAGGCCCCGGTGGCCCAGCCCGTGGACGGACAGGGTCTGCCCGTCGTCGATGCCCGCGGGGAACTCCACCTTGGCGGTGGTGTTCTTCCGCACGGCGCCCTTGCCGCGGCACTTGCGGCAAGGGCTGTGGATGATCTTGCCGGTGCCGGAGCAGTCCGGGCAGGGGGAGGAGCTGGACATGACCCCGAAGGCGGTGCGCACCTGGCTGCGGACGGTGCCCGTGCCGGAGCAGCGCTTGCAGACCTCGGGGGTGGTGCCCTTTTCGCAGCCGGTCCCGCCGCACTCGGGGCAGTTCTCGATGCGGGAGACGGGGACCTCCTTGGTGCAGCCGAAGGCCGCCTCCTCAAAGGTAAGCTCCGCCTGGACGCGGATATTCTCCCCCCGCCGGGCGGCGTTGGCCGAGCGCGCGCCGCCGCCGCGGGCCGCTCCGCCGCCGAAGAAGGAATCGAAAATATCTCCGATGTCGAAATCACCGAAGCCGCCGAAGCCGCCGCCAAAGCCGCCCCCCGCGCCCTGACCGGCCGCGAAATTGGGATCGACCCCGGCGAAGCCGAACTGATCGTAGCGGGAACGCTTCTCCGGGTCGGACAGCACCTCGTAGGCTTCTCCGATCTCCTTGAACCGGGCCTCTGCGCCCTTGTCACCCGGATTCATGTCCGGGTGGTTTTCTTTGGCCAGACGGCGGTATGCCTTTTTGATCTCGTCCTCACTGGCCCCCTTCTGGAGCCCCAGGACCTCGTAATAATCCCGTTTATCCGCCATGTTGCCACCTCGCTTGCTCTCCGGAGCGGTCTGAAAATGCGCCGCTCCCTATGTCCGAAAAACCTGCCGCGCGCCGTCGGCAAAAAAGCAGCCGACGGCGCGAAGCAGAGAAAGAAGATGATTTAATACCGGTGCTTATTTGTTGTTGTCGTCGTCATCCACGACTTCGTAGTCGGCGTCCTGATAGCCGGCGCCCGCGCTGCCGCCGCCGGGATTGGGGCCTGCATAGCCCGCGCCCGGATCACCGCCGGGGGCTCCCTGGGGACCCGCCGCGCCGTTGGCCTGATAGAGCTTCTCGGAGAGCTTGTAGAAGGCCTGGGTCAGCTCCTCCGTAGCGGCCTTGATGGCGGCGGAGTCGGTGCCCTGCAGGGCGGTCTTCAGCTTTTCGATCTGCTCCTTCACCGGGCCCTTGTCCGCGTCGGAGAGCTTGTCGCCCGCCTCCTCCAGGGTGCGCTCGGCCTGATAGACCATCTGGTCGCCCTGGTTGCGGATGTCCACTTCCTCCTTGCGCTTGGCGTCCTCGGCGGCATACTGCTCGGCTTCCTTGACGGCCCGCTCGATGTCCTCCTTGGACATGTTGGAGGAGCTGGTGACGGTGATATGCTGCTCCCGGCCGGTGCCCAGGTCCTTGGCGGACACGTTCACGATGCCGTTGGCGTCGATGTCGAAGGAGACCTCGATCTGCGGCACGCCGCGGCGGGCGGGGGCGATCCCGTCCAGATGGAAGCGGCCCAGAGACTTGTTGTAAGCGGCCATCTCACGCTCGCCCTGGAGGACGTTGACCTCCACGCTGGTCTGGTTGTCGGCGGCGGTGGAGAAGACCTGGCTCTTCTTGGTGGGGATGGTGGTGTTGCGCTCGATCAGCTTGGTGAACACGCCGCCCAGGGTCTCGATGCCCAGGCTCAGGGGCGTCACGTCCAGCAGCAGGATGCCTTCCACGTCGCCGCCCAGCACGCCGCCCTGGATGGCGGCGCCCACGGCCACGCACTCGTCGGGGTTGATGCCCTTGAAGGGCTCCTTGCCGGTGAGGCGCTTGACCTCCTCCTGCACGGCGGGGATACGGGTGGAGCCGCCCACCAGCAGCACCTTGTTCAGCTCGCTGGCGCTGAGGCCGGCGTCAGAAAGGGCCTGCTTCACGGGGCCGGTGGTCTTCTGCACCAGATGGGCCGTCAGCTCATTGAACTTGGCCCGGGTCAGGGTCAGGTCCAGATGCTTGGGGCCGTTGGCGTCCGCCGTGATATAGGGCAGGTTGATGTTGGAGGTGGTGACGCTGCTGAGCTCGATCTTGGACTTCTCGGCGGCCTCGCGCAGACGCTGCATGGCCACGCGGTCGGTGCTCAGGTCGATGCCGTTTTCCTTCTTGAACTCGGCCACCAGGTAATTCATGATGCATTCGTCGAAGTCGTCGCCGCCCAGGTGGGTGTCGCCGGCGGTGGCCAGCACTTCGATGACGCCCTCGCCGATCTCCAGCACGGAGACGTCGAAGGTGCCGCCGCCCAGGTCGTAGACCATGATCTTCTGGTCGGTCTCCTTGTCCAGACCGTAGGCCAGAGCCGCGGCGGTGGGCTCGTTGATGATACGCTTCACGTCCAGGCCCGCAATCTTGCCCGCGTCCTTGGTGGCCTGCCGCTGGCTGTCGTTGAAGTAGGCGGGGACGGTGATGACCGCCTCGGTGACGGTGCCGCCCAGATAGCTCTCGGCGTCAGCCTTCAGCTTGGCCAGCACCATGGCGCTGATCTCGGGAGGGGTGAAGTTCTTGCCGTCGATGCTCACCTTGTAGTTGGAGCCCATATGGCGCTTGATGGAGCTGACGGTGCGGTCGGGGTTGGTGACGGCCTGACGCTTTGCCACCTGGCCCACCATACGCTCGCCGGTCTTGGAGAAGGCCACCACCGAGGGGGTGGTGCGGCTGCCTTCCGCGTTGGCGATGACAACGGGTTCGCCGCCTTCCATAACGGCGACGCAGCTGTTTGTAGTACCCAAATCTATACCAATGATCTTACCCATGATTCAATTCCTCCTTATTTGCACTCTATCGTCAGTTTGCCACTTTTACCATGGCAAAGCGGATGACCTTGTCGTTCAGTTTGAAACCTTTTTGGAATTCCTCCACCACCAGGTTCTCGCCCAGGGCTTCGTCCTCCACATGGACCACCGCATTGTGCTCCGCCGGGTCGAAGGGCTGCCCCTCCGCCTCGATGGGCGTGACCCCCAGCTTCTCGAAGATGCCCAGCAGCTGGGTCATGGTCATTTCCACGCCTTTATAGAAATTGGGGTCGGAACACTCCGCCTTCAGCGCCCGGGCCAGGTTGTCGTAGACCGGGAGGAGCTGCAGCACCGTGTCGGCTTTGCCGTCGGAATAGGTGTTCTCCTTCTCCTTCTGGCTGCGGCGGCGGTAGTTGTCGTATTCGGCGGCCAGGCGCAGGTATTTGTCCTTCTCTGCGGCCAGGGCCGCTTCCGTTTCCGCCTTGAGGGCTTCCAGCTTCTTTTTCAGCTCGCCCTCTTTTTTCCGCCCGAATTTCCGTTCCTTCTCCGGGGCGGTCTCTTCCGTTTCGGGGGTCCCGGCTGCGGCGGCTTCCGGTTCCTTTTTTTCTTCTTCGGGAGTCTCCGTTTCTTCCGCGGTCTCCTGTTTCAACTTTTCCTCGTCCATGGCTATCTCTTCTCTCCATCGTTATCGGTGGGCGCCGTCAGCTGGGGGGGCGGCTGGGACATGCCCGCCAGGGCTGCCCGCTGCATCCCCATGGCGATGCCCCGCAGATAGGCGGCCACCTTCGCATAATCCATGCGGGTGGGGCCCACGACCCCGATCACGCCCCGCATGTCATTGCCCATATCGTAGGAAGCCAGCACCACGCCGCTGTCCTTCAATTCCTCGGCCACGTTCTCCGGCCCGATGAGGATCCGGACGCCGCCTCCGTCCCCGTCCTGGGGGATGTCCCGGATCACGCTCTCGTCGGAGAGGTAATCCATCAGCTTCTGGGCCTTGTCCACATCCCGGTATTCCGGGAGGCTGAGGATATTGCTGGCGCCCACCAGCTGGGGCCGGTTCGGCTGGGCGGGGGTCATGGCCTGCACCGCGAAGGCCGCCAGGGCCGCCACGGCGCCGCTCTCGTCCCCCAGGCTCCGCTCGGCGGCCTGGACCAGCGCGCCGTCGATCTTTTCCGGGGGCAGGTTCGTGAAGCTGGCGTTGAACACGGTGGCCATCTTCCGCACCAGGCTTTCGTCTATCCCCTCGGGGAAGCGCATCACCCGGTTCACGGCGCTTTCGTCGTCCAGCAGGACCACGGCGATCACCGTACCCGCGTCCACCCGGATCAGGTCGTAGCGGCGGATGACGTGGCTCAGGCTGGGGGCCGCGGCGGTGTAGACGGGATAGCTGGTCATTTCGCTCACCAGCTTGCCCGCGTCGGCCAGAAGATCGTCGAATTTCGCCATCTTCTGTTTCAGCGCGTCGTTGATGCGCTGGGTCTCCTCCAGGCTGAGGCGATGCTCGTTCATCAGCTCGTTGACGTAGATCCGGTAGCCCTGGGGGGAGGGGATGCGCCCGGCGGAGGTGTGGGGCTGCTCCAGCAGGCCCATGGCCGTCATGTCCGCCATCTCGTTGCGGATGGTGGCGCTGGAGAGGTTCAGCTCCTCGGAGGCGGCGATGGCCTTGCTGCCCACGGGCTCCGCCGTGGCGACATAGCTTTCCACGATGAGCTTCAGGATCTTCCGCTTCCGCTCGCTGAGCTCCATGCTGCCTGCCTCCTTCCGCTTTTAGCACTCTTGTCCCCCGAGTGCTAACCACAATATAATACGCTTCCCCGTCCTTGTCAAGGGCAATTTGAAAACAATTTGTGAAGGAAGAAAAACGGGGTGCAAGTCGCGCCGGAAAAAGTTTTCCCCCATGTGAAAAATATTCGTTGCAATCCCAAAGGCCCGGTTATATAATGTTACGGTTATTTTTCAGATATGCACCTGCGGGCGCGAAATTGCCCGCGATACGGAAAGGGCTGATTCCCATGGACATTCGCAATATCGCCATCATCGCCCATGTTGACCACGGCAAGACCACCCTGGTCAACGAAATGCTCCGGCAGGGGGGCGTGTTCCGCGAAAACCAGGTGGTGGAGGACCGGGTCATGGACTCCGGGGACCTGGAACGGGAGCGGGGCATCACCATCCTGGCCAAGAACACCGCTATTCATTATAAGGATACCAAGATCAACATCGTGGACACCCCGGGCCACGCCGACTTCGGCGGCGAGGTGGAACGGGTGCTGAAAATGGTCAACGGCGTGCTCCTGCTGGTGGACGCGGCGGAGGGCCCCATGCCCCAGACCCGCTTCGTCCTCTCCAAGGCCCTGGAGCTGGGCCACCGGGTCATCGTGGTGGTCAACAAGATCGACCGGCCCGACGCCCGGGTCCACGAGGTCATCGACGAGGTGCTGGAGCTGCTGCTGGAGCTGAACGCCACGGACGAGCAGCTGGACAGCCCCATGCTCTTCTGCTCCGCCCGGGCAGGCACCGCCGCCTATTCTCCGGAGGCGGAGGGGGTGGACCTGCGGCCTCTTTTCGACACGATCCTGGAATATATGCCCGCGCCGGAGCGGGACGAAAGCGCGCCCTTCCAGATGCTGGTCTCCTCCCTGGACTACAACGACTATGTGGGGCGCATCGCCATCGGGCGCATCCAGCGGGGCGTCCTCAAGCAGAATCAGGAGATTTTGGTGCTGAACGCGGAGAAGCCGGAGCAGAAGGAGAAGGCCAAGGCCGTCAGCCTCTATGTCTTCGACGGGCTGGCGAGGACGCCGGTGACGGAAGCCTTCGCCGGGGACATCGTGGCCCTCAGCGGCATCGGGGACGTCACCATCGGGGACACCATCTGCGCCCCCGACTGCCCGGAAGCGCTGCCCTTTGTCAAGATCTCCGCACCCACCATGGAGATGACCTTCTCCGTCAACGACAGCCCCTTCGCGGGCACGGAGGGCAAATTCGTCACCTCCCGGGCCCTGCGGGACCGGCTCTTCCGGGAGACCCTGAAGGACGTGAGCCTGCGGGTCACGGAGACGGACAGCACCGACAGCTTCAATGTGGCGGGCCGGGGCGAAATGCACCTGAGCATCCTCATCGAGACCATGCGCCGGGAGGGCTTTGAATTTCAGGTCTCTCCCCCCCGCGTGCTGACCAAAGAGGAAAACGGCGTCCTCATGGAGCCCATGGAAGAAGTGGTCATCGACGTGCCGGACGCCTGCGTGGGTTCCGTCATCGAGAAGCTCAGTAACCGCAAGGGCGAGCTGAAGGAGATGAACCCCACCGGCACCCGCACCAAGCTCATCTTCCTGGTGCCCAGCCGGGGCCTTTTCGGCTACCGCAGCGAATTTCTCACCGACACCCGGGGCGAGGGCATCATGGCCTCCGTCTTCGACTCCTACGCCCCCATGAAGGGGGAGGTCAAGCGCCGCAGCACCGGAAGCCTCATCGCCTTTGAGACCGGGGAGGCCGTGGCCTACGGCATCTTCAACACCCAGGACCGGGGCACTATGTTCATCGGGCCGGGCGTGAAGGTCTACGGCGGCATGGTGGTGGGCTCCTGCCCCAAGCAGGAGGACATCGTCATCAACGTCTGCCGCAAGAAGCAGATGACCAACATGCGGGCCGCCGGCTCCGACGAAGCCCTGCGCCTGGTGCCGCCCAGGATCATGAGCCTGGAGCAGTGCATGGAGTTCCTGGCGGACGACGAGCTGCTGGAGGTCACCCCCAAGTCCCTGCGCCTCCGCAAGCGGGTGCTGGACCACGAGCGGAGAGCCAAGAGCACGTTCCGGGCGAAGCAAAATAAGTAAAATATACCGCGCCGGGAAGCGTTGCCTCCCGGCGCGGTGTGTTCATTCGCAGAATACCGTTGAAACCAATTCGCAAAGCGGGTATAATAAACTCATCTAATCGGCAAAGGAGGCGCGAATATGCTGCCGATGACAACAATTGAACAGGTAATCAGGCAGCTGCTCGCCCGCTACCACGGGGAATATGCGCTGCTGATCGGGTCCTATGCCCGCGGGGACGCGACGGAAGAATCCGATATCGACGTGGTGGTCTTCGGCGGCAGTCAATTCAAAAAGACGGATATTTTCGCCTTTGCCGAAGATCTGCGGGAACTGACAGGGAAGGACGTGGATGCCTTTGAGATCTGTGAAGTCAACATCGGCTCCCCCTTCTATGAGGCGGTCATGCGGGAAGGGCGGCGCATCGCATGAGCGGCAGTGATTTTGAACGGCTGAAAAAGATCGTCGGCACCTGGGAAGCCGCCGCTGCGCAGATCAAAGCAAAAGGCATAACGCCTGAGATGTTGATGGAAGACGAGTTTTCCCAGTGGGCGCTGACGACCCCGCTGTATAACATCGGCGAGCAGGTTTATCGCCTGAGTCCTGAACTGAAAGCACAGTTTCCTCAGCTTCCTTGGAACATGGTCTCCGGTATGCGTCACAGACTGGTCCATGACTATGAAGGTATCAATTGGTCCATCATCGTCGAGGTCATATTCCGCGAGATGCCGGGTTTTGTCGAGCAAGTCCGCGAGATTTGCATGAAACAAGCGGACTCTGACGGAACTGCGGCAAAGTAAAAGTGTATCCGCGCCGGGAAGCGTTGCCTCCCGGCGCGGTGAATTATTTATCGCAAGTATCGTATACCTTATGCCCAATTATCTGCATAAACTTCATAAGTGTCAGTTATGAATTTAATATACAGAGAATCCTCAAAAGCGGCAGTTCCTCCGGCGGGAACATTTTCAACAAAGCAAGAATCTCCACCGATCAATGCTCCATTTTCATCCCGAAACACGATGGTCACAACAGCTCGCTTGATTTCATAATCATTGTTGTTTTTAACTTCGCCTACGAGTTTCTTGCCAATACTGCCATCTCTGATTGCTGTGTTTATTACTTCAAGCGGTTTGAACTCTTCGTGTTCCGCCGATGATGCCTTTTTTATGTTGTAATCTTTTGAAGGTAGCACCTCAACATCTACTGTTGCGGGTTCTTCCTCTACACTAAATCCCATAAAAGCATGCCATGAATCATGTAAAGGATAGATTTCCATTAGAGTCTGTTCTTCCGTTCCAAGCGGAACACCCGATGCGTCACGAGCCGTAATCCGAAAGCTCGGAAGTTTGACTATATATGAATCATTAGGATTATACAGGTGAATCGAATAATAAAGGTAATCGCCGCTCAAGGAATAACCGAATTCCTTAATCTCGATTGGTAGAGCGTTTTCTTCTTTCGGGGCTTCTGTTTTCGGGGCCGCTGTTTTCGGGGCTTCGGTGTTTTGTGTCGTTGCCGGTGTGCTGGAAGATTCGGACGATGTGCTGCTACCGCACGCAGCAAGCATTAGCACAATCAACAACACCAGAATCAACATGATCGCTCTTCTCATAATTCTTCCTCCTAAATAAAAAAGTGGCACAGCCGAAGCCATGCCACCGAAAAACGCACAGCCTCGTCTTGCTGCCACACAAAACCGCTCCCTATGCCTGTCACAGCACACGAAAGCAAAGCCTGCGTTTTTACCGGAAGGTAAAAACGTGAGCCATGACAGGTAAAACAATATGCGGTTTTGTGTGGCGTGGTTATTCTAACATGTCATCGGTGAAAATACAATCCAAATCCGTCGATCTGCCTGTCATTTCTTGTCCTCTCATGGTATGATACAGATACTTCTCTATGAACAGATTATGCCGGAAGGATGTCGTATCGCATGAGCATCATTCTTACCGAAAACAACAAGCGCCTGGAGCTGGATATCCTGGGCTATGAGTTCCCCGACGCAGAGGGTGATTATTTCGACGCCAACTGGCTGAATGTGGGTATTCGCTACGACGACGGAAACCTCTACTTCCGCCAGATCGACAGCTGCCTGCTGGCCTTTGAGCTGGAGGAGCTGACGGAGACCCTGGACGCCATCCTGGAGGGGCGGGAAACCGGAACGATGACCGACTTCATGGAGCCCTACCTCACCCTGTCCGTGACCCGGACGGGGGAGGGCTTTGACGTGCAGGCGCGCTTCGTCTACGACACCGGCAGCCCCTGGAAGGAGGTCAGCGTCCGTCAGGCCATGGACCGCAGGGAGCTGGTGGAAATGAACGCGGGGCTGAAAGCGATGTACGCCCGCTTCCCCCGCCGGGACGCAGGGGAATGACCCCCAGGGGAAAGGCGGACCCCGGCCCCGCGCAGGGGCCGGGCGCATCATCGCGCCCGCAAAGCATATGTACAAGGGGCTGCTGCGGTTTTGTCCGCAGCAGCCCCTGATGCAAATCATCCCCGAAGGGGGAGCGCCGCAATCCCCGAAGGGCAGGCATTCCCGCGGCGCAAGCCGCATTCCTCCCCCGCGAAGGGGGGTATTCCACCGGGGCTGCAGCAAATCGGAAAACCCGGCAGACTACGGCATCCGAAAAGCATCGGGAGCGGAAATCGAATCCGCTCCCGTTAACCTTATCATTACCATCGAAGCAGGCAGATTTGTATTTGCAGCGCGCCCTTCTCAGTCGATTTCCTCCGGCACGCCGCCGTCGTCGAAATCCCCGTCCTCCTCCGCCTCCGGAGGGGGCAGCACGGGCAGGACCCCGCCGCCCTGGCGGGCGGCCCATTCCTCCCTGGTCAGCAGCACGGCCCGGGGCTTGGAGCCCTCGAAGGGGCCTACGACCCCCTGCTCCTCCATCTGGTCCACGATGCGGGCGGCCCGGGAATAGCCCAGCTTCAGCCGCCGCTGGAGCATGCTGACGCTGGCCTGCTTGGAATCCAGCACCACCTCCACGGCCTCGTTGAAGAGCTCGTCCAGCTCGCCGCTGTCCTCGCTCTCGTCCTCCTCTTCCGCGGCGGCCTTCTTGGCGTCCTTGTCGGC
>JAEEGH010024832.1_pt1 | contig 12064 bp, 9 predicted proteins | sample 9134181 | NCBI WGS metagenome assembly JAEEGH01 (sample SAMN16246544, study PRJNA631951) | gut metagenome | biome: gut microbiome; feature: rumen; material: DP-attached | host: Bos | place: Iran: Karaj | collected 2018-10
GGGTCGGGGGGGGGGGGGGGGGACGGTTGCGGACCCGGCGGCGGCGAGACCTGCCAGACGCGAAACGAGCAGCGGAATCGCGCGCTCGAAGGCGACGCCGTACCAGTGGGATTCCGGCGTGGTCTCGATGGCGGCGCAGACGACGTCCGCCGCGAGCGCGGCCGCGCCGAGAGCGTCGCGGCCGCGCAGGACGGCCCCCGCGAAGACCGCCGCGAAGAGGTCGCCCGTGCCGTGGACGTTGCGCGGGAGGCGCGGGTTGAAGTCGTAGCGGAGGGTTTCGCCGTCGGAAACCGCAGTGCCGAGTTGCACCGAATTGAACGAGACGCCCGTGAGGACGACGTTCTTTGCGCCGAGTGCGTGCAGCCCCGCGACCGTTTCCTCGACGAACGCGCGGCCGTAGCCCTCCAGCACGGGCTCCCGGCCGAGCAGCAGCGCCGCTTCGGTGAGGTTCGGCAGGAGATAGTCCGCCCCGGCGCAGAGGCGCGCCATCTGCGCGGGAAAGTCCGGGCCGAAGCCCGCGTAGAGCTTGCCGTTGTCGGCCATCGCCGGGTCCACGAAGCGCAACGCCCCCGGCGCGGCGCACGAGGACAGGATCGAGAGAATCGGCCCGATTTGCCGCGGGCAGACGTAGCCCGTGTAGAACGCGTCGAAGCGGATGCCCTGCCTGCGCCACTCGGCTTCGATGCGCGGCATCTCGTCCGTCAGGTCGCGGAACGTCCACGACGGGAAGCCGCCCGTGTGGTTGGACAGCACGGAGCTCGGCAGCACCGCGCACTCCACACCGCACGCCGAAACGACCGGCAACGCCACCGTGGCCGAACACTGGCCAACGCACGAAATGTCCTGGATGGTCAGAAGCCGCTTCGGGGCGGCAGGCGGGGAAACGGGATTTTTCATGGCGGGGGAACCGGGGCGGCGGCGGTTGCGGGGCGGGGGAGCAGGCCGGTTTCGGCGGCGTGGGGCTTCATGCCCTCGATGCAGACGGCAATCGCGTCCGCGAGGTCGAGGCCGAGCAGCTCCGCGCCGCGCCGGATGACCTCCCGCGAGCAGTTCGCGGGCGCGTTCGAGGGTGAGTTTCATTGCTTGGGGGTCTTGGAAAGCCGCCCGCACGGCGCGGGGAGAGGCGCCGCGCGGGCGGGACGGGCTAGAACTGGTATTGCGCGGAAAGGACGAAGCCCTCGCCCACGCCGAGGCGCGAACCGTTCTTGCCGCCCGTGTCCACGTAGGCCGCGACGAACGTCAGCGAAGGCGTGGCGAACCAGGCCGCGTGCAGATCGTAGTAGTCGTGGTTGCGCACCTTGTCCGCGTCGAGGCCGCTTTTGTATTCCGCGCCGACCGCGAGCCACGAAACCGGTATCAAGTCCACGTTGCCGAACCAGCCGAAACCGTAGTCGCCGTGTCCGACGACGCCGTTCACCACCTCGTCCGACGCCTGGACGCCCGCGGAAAGCAGCACCGGCACGGGCGCGGCACCGATTAGCTTCGTCGCCACCGCGTAGAAGTCCGCGCCGTCCTTGTCGAGGCCGAGGGCGTCGGCGGTGGCCGCGTCGGTGTGCTTGTAGACGCCGCCGACGGAGACGGCGGGCAGCCAGGCCTGGCCGAACGCGCCGTCGGGCAGGACGTTCAGCTTGAGGCCGACGTTGTGCGTGGAGATGGAGCCGTCGCCGTATTTGTTGGCGTCAATCCAGCCGTAGCCGTAGGAGAGCTCGAGGCGGCGGAAGGCCGAGATGGCCGCCGAGGCCGCCGCCCAGTCGATGTCGGCCGAGTCGAGGCGCACGTACCAGGCGCCGACCTGCGGCGCCGAGACCGTTTGCCCGTCGTCGGCATAGGTCCCGGCAACGAAGGCGACGGGATTGAAGGCGATTCCCCCGTCGCCCTGCAGGCCGTTGAGCGGGACGCCCGCGAAGGCTGGCGCCACGGCAAGGAGAAAGGTGGAAATCGCAGTGGAAAGGATAGTTTTTTTCATGATGGTCGGTCTTTCTTGTTGGAATGGGTTTGATTGGTTCCAGAAAGCCGAACCGGCCGGGATGATGCTTTGATATTGTTTTGTTGTTGGTCCGCCGGTTCAGCCGGAAGGGTCGTTGTCGGGGTGGCACATTCGAGGTGTACATCGTTTGACCATGATGATTCCTTTCTGTTGGGGTGACAGGAGGTTTCAAACGGGGCTGGAAACGCCGGAGTACGGAAATCCAGCCCCCATGTTTTCCGTGGACGTCAGATCGCGGCGAAGGCGCGGTCGAGTTCGGCGGTGATGTCGTCGATGTGCTCGAGGCCGATGGAGAGGCGGATGAGTTCGGGGAGGACGCCGCCCTTGCGGAGGTCTTCGTCGGAGAGCTGGGAGTGCGTCGTCGAGGCGGGGTGGATGACGAGGGACTTGGCGTCGCCGACGTTCGCGAGGAGCGAGAAGATTTCGCCGTTGAGGGCGTCCGCGAAAGCGCGCGCTTCCTTGCTGCCGCCCTTGACGCCGAAGACGACCATTCCGCCGGCGCCGTTGGGGAGGTATTTGGCGGCGAGGTCGGGCTGGCTCAGGGAGGGGTACTTGACCCACGCGACCTTGGGGTGCTTCTCCAGGTACTTCGCGACGGCCAGCGCGTTCTCGCTGTGGCGCGCGATGCGCAGCGGCAGCGATTCGACGCCTTGCAGGAAGATCCACGCCGCGTCCGGCGCCAGGGTCGGCCCCTGGTTGCGGATGCCGACGGTCAGCAGCCGCAGGGAGAACGCCACCGGCTTGAGCGGGTCGGGCAGGTCGTGGGCGAAGCGCAGGCCGTGGTAGCCGCCGTCGGGTTCGTTGTAGAGGGCGAACTTCGGGTCGGTCCAGTCGAATTTCCCCGCGTCCACCACCACGCCGCCGATGCCCGCGCCGTGGCCGCCGATCCACTTGGAAAGGGAGTGGATGACGAGGTCGGCGCCGTGGTCGATGGCGCGGAGGAGGGGCGGCGGGGGGAAGGTGGCGTCGACGACGAGCGGCAGGTGGTGCTTTTTTGCGATGGCGGAGTAGCCGTCGAGGTCGGCGACGTCGAGCGCGGGGTTGCCGACGGCTTCGACGAAGAGCAGTCGCGTCTTTTCGTTGATGGCCGCTTCGACGGCCGCGAAGTCGTTCACGGGCGTGAAGCGGACCTTGATGCCGGCGTTGGGAAGGATGGCGTCGAACTGGGAGAACGTGCCGCCGTAGAGGTTGTCGGCGGCCACGATTTCGTCGCCGGCACGGGCGATGTTCGTGACGGTGAAGAAGATCGCGGCGGTGCCGGAGGCGAGCGTCTGGGCGGTGGCCCCGCCTTCGAGGGCGGCGAGGCGCTGGGCCAGAACGTCGTTGGTGGGGTTCATCAGGCGGGCGTAGATGTTGCCGAGTTCGCGGAGGGCGAAGAGGTCGGCGCCGTGCTTGGAGTCGCGGAAGTTGTACGCCGTGGTGCGGTAGACGGGGACGGCGCGGGCGTTGGTGGTCGGGTCGCCGTGGGGGTTTTGGCCGGCGTGGACGGCCAGGGTTTCGATGTGGTAGCTCATGGTTGGATGGTTTGGTGGTTTGGTAGTTTGGTAGTTTGGTGGTTTGGTGGGTGGGGGGTCGTGGGACCGTTTGACCGTGGGACCGTTTGACCGTTGGGGGGTCAGGGGTCGGCGAAGAGCCAGGTGGAGAGGTAGCGTTCGCCGGTGTCGGGGAGGAGGACGACGATGCGCTTGCCGGCGAACTCGGGTTTCTTGGCGAGTTCGAGGGCGGCGTAGAGGGCGGCGCCGGAGGAGATGCCGACGAGGAGGCCTTCTTCCTTCGCGGCGGCGCGCGCGGTGGCACCGGCGTTTTCGGCGGAGACGGGGATCACGCCGTCGTAGATCGACGTGTCGAGCGTCTTCGGGACGAAGCCCGCGCCGATGCCCTGGATTTTGTGGGGTCCGGCGTGGCCTTGCGAGAGGACGGGGGAGGTGTCGGGCTCGACGGCAAAAATCTTGACCTCGGGGTTGGCTTCGCGGAGGGCCTTGCCGACGCCCGAAAGGGTGCCGCCCGTGCCGACGCCGGCGACGAAGGCGTCGACCTTGCCATCGGTGTCGCGGAGGATTTCCTTGCCGGTGGTGCGGTAGTGCTTCTCGGGGTTGGCCGGGTTCTCGAACTGCTGCGGGATGAGAGAGTTCGGGGTGGCGGCGTGCAGCTCGTTGGCCTTGGCGATGGCGCCCTTCATGCCGTCGGCGCCGGGGGTGAGGACCAGCTCCGCGCCGTAGGCGGCGGCGAGCTTGCGGCGCTCGACGCTCATCGTGTCGGGCATCGTGAGAATCAGGTGGTAGCCCTTGACCGCGGCGGCGAGGGCGAGGCCGACGCCCGTGTTGCCGCTGGTCGGCTCGATGAGGGTTCCGCCGGGTTGGAGGACGCCCGCCGCCTCGGCCGCCTCGATCATCGCGAGGGCGATGCGGTCCTTGACCGAGCCGCCGGGGTTGAAGTACTCGACCTTGGCAACGACTTCCGCGGCGCCTTGGTTCAGCTTGCGGATGCGGACGAGCGGCGTATTGCCGACCAATTCAGTAATCGTTTCGTGGATATTTGCCATTTGATGTTCCTCTTTCGGTTCCTTGATTGCTTTTTAAATCTGATTTTTCGGTCAATAATACATAACCTTTTCGGTTGCGTATGGCTCCAGCCTACGCGCCGGGATGCCCGGTGTCAAGCCCAAAACAAAACTTTTTTTGTTGATTTTTTCTGAGCGCCAAATTAGGCTTTTTTTCCGATGAAACTGACCGCCCAAACCCGCTACGCCCTGCGCATTCTGGTGGACATCGCCGCCAACGGGGGAAAATCCCCCCGTCCGATCAAGGAAATCGCCGCCTCGCAGGGAATTTCTGAAAAATTCATCGCCCGGATTGTCGTACCGCTGCGCCGCGCTGGACTCCTCGCCAGCGCGCGAGGCGTCCGCGGCGGACTCCTGCCCGGCCGCTTTCCCGAAAAGACGACGCTTCTGGATATCGTGGAAGCCACCGACGGCCCACTCGCCATCGCGGCCTGCCTCGCCCGGCCCGGCATCTGCCCCCGCCAGGGCCGCTGCTCCGCCGAATGCGCCTGGCGGCGCGTCAACGACGCCCTCGCCGAGGCCCTCCGCTCCGTCACCCTCGCCGACATCCTCGCCGACGAACGCCGCTTCGTCCCCGCCGACTCCTCCGAGCCCGACTACTGCATCTGACCCTCCCGGCTGCCTTTCGCCAGCCATCTCCCCTTCCGCTCCGCTTCGGGGAACTTTTCGATGGCGTAGCGGAGCATCGTCCGGGGCATCACGCGGTAGCGCGGCGCCAGAAAGGCCTCCAACGCGCCCTTGTCCCGCTTTCCGGCCTCCCGGAGCAGCCAGCCGACCGCCTTCTGGATCAGGTCGTGCGGATGGCGCAAAAGAATGTCGGCGATGGCGAACGTGTCCTCCAGCTGGCCGCGCCGCACGAATGCCATGGTGCTGACAATCCCGATACGCTGCTCCCAGAGGCTCTTCCCATCCCGGGCCAGGGCGTACAGAAGGCTCCGATCCTTGTCCAGCAGCCACGCCCCTAGCAGAGGATAGGACGACAGGTCCACGAGATCCCAGTTATTGATCCGGTCCGTGTGGGCGAGATAGAAATCGACGCATTCCTTCTGCAAGCCGGGATTCTTCCTCGCGTGGGCGAAAATCTCCACCAAGGCCAGCAAACCCGCCAGCCGCGCCTCGTGGTATTCGCTGGCCAGGCACTCCGCCAGCTCCGGGAACCCCATCCCGCGCCAATGCCGCCCCACCACGCTCCGCGTCACGGGGACCTTGATGCCCCAAAACCGGTCCCCTTCCCCATATTCCCCGGATCCGGTCTTGAAAAACCGCGACAACCCGACCGCCTGCGCCTCGTCCGCAAGCCCCAACATCTCTTCCAGCAACGGATTCATACGCGCAAAACCTACCCCCCTCCCCTGCCCTCTTGCAAGCCGGAAGCGGCAACGCCTCCTCCTCTGGGCGCATCTGAGTTGTTTGTAAAAAAGGAAACACGCAGGTTGCGGGCCCTTGATTCTTGGCCTGTAGAGCTCTCAGCTTCCGGCAGCGCACCACGAGGACATTTTCGGTAGGGCCCGACCGCCGGGCGGGCCGAGCCCAAGGGATTCGAAAAGATCATTCCAGAAACTGCCCTTGCACACGGGCCGCCCGGCGGTCGGCCCCTACCCAGTCTGCCGGGCTTTGGCGTCTTTGCCGAAATGGCGCTCGAGCAAGGTTGCAAACAACTCAGATGCCCCCTCTTTCTCTCTTCTTGTTCTTCTTCACCGCCGCCCCCCTCCCCCATTCCCTCACAAACTGCCCCCCGTCATTCCTCTGGGGCCGCAGCCTCCTCGCCAACGAAAAAACACTCGGGGACTCCCTCGGGGACATGGTTGAGCCAACTGGGTGACCACCAGCGCAATTTCCCGGTTTCCTTGACAATGCCCGCCGAAAAGCCGACACAACCTTCGAAATGGTCCATGGCCGCGAGCGGCCCGCCCCAATCCCAATCGCATACGACGATGTCCCCGGACTGCTCGAACCTCGACTGGGGAGGACCGTAACGGTCGATGATGTCCGCTTCCGTCCGGCACTCTTCCATGTCCGTCCGCAGGTTTTCGAAAAACGGGTCCGGCAAGCTGTCATCGTCCCAGCCATCCGGTTCGTCGGATGGTGAGCGGAAGCATTCCGACGTCAGCCGCCACGCATGGGCCGCGTGGTTCGCGGCGGCCGAAAGCGACGACATGTCCATTCCGACCTTCACGCTCATGTTCTGCCTTACGGCCTCACGTACCTGAAGACCGATCGGATACGAGTAATCCGCCAGAGGAGGGGCCCAGCGCATGTACCACGCCTTCAGACCTGCGGCCAGACACGTGTTGAAAAGGGACACCGCAGCCACCACGGCGATGACACAGCCCAGCGCCGCCAACCGTCCTCGCCGCGCCGTGAAAGGACGTCCGACCGACCTGGCGAACCGCAGACATGCCCACCACGCCGCCATACAGGCCGCCACCGGAGTCAGCGCCTCCCACCACATCGCCGCCGCCTGGACCGCCATGTTCAGAACGGCCGTCGCCATGACAAGACCACCCACGGCCGACCACACCCCTGCCGCGACCACATACACGGCCAAGGCCACGCACCCCACCGCAAACCACCACGCCCTACGCGACATCTTCAGACCTTCTTGTTCCATCCGAGTCCCTGCTCCTTCCATTCCACGTCCTTCACTACAAATACATCAACCGATTGAGCTCCTCTTCCTCCTCCTCCGTCAGATCGGGGCGGTCCATGAGCTCGCTCTGGCGCGCATTTTTGCGTGCCTCCTCCTCCCGTTTCTTCTCTCCCGCCGCCCAACCCCGCTCCAGCGCCTCCGCCGCCCACGCCCCGGCCGCCTCCGCCGCCGCCCGCCAATCTTCCAGCAGCTCCGCCACCACCATGCCCCCTAGCGATTCCAGCGTAGCCTCCACCGCCTTCCGCTCCTCCGCCGTCATCTCCCCGCTCCAATCAGCCAACGCCTCCCTCAGCCGCCGCTGCACCATCCGGTCCATCCACGACGGAAACACCGCAGCAAGGCAACCTTCCGACCAAACACACCGCCCTCCCTCATCATCATACCCCGTCCGAGCCACCCTCCTCACCCCCGCGCACCACTCCGCCCACCGCCCGCCTTCCGCCTCCTTCTCCTCCGAAATCGGCCCTCCGAAACCCGCCAGCCGCCCCTTCAGACCCACCGCCACCGCGCGCGCCGACCCCTCCCCCAGCCTCTCCGCCAGCGCCATCCCCTCCTCCCCGCACTCCGCCCCCTGTTCCTCCAGCCGTGCCAGCTTCAACTGCGCCTCGACGTCCCAGCTCCCCTCGCCGGAGATCACCCTCGCCCACCTCGCCAACCGCTCCCACCACGCTCCCGTTCCCCACGGGTCCGTCATCGCCTTCATCCACAATGCATCCCGGAACGACTCCAGCTCCGCCGCCGTCATCACGTCCATCATCGCCATCGCATCCCCCGCGAACCCCAGCCCCGGCGCCATCTTTACCGCCGCGAGCGCAACCGCCGCGGCCCTCCGCTCATCCCCACCCTTCGCCAGCAGCGGCCACGTCCCGCCCCCCCCCGAACCGAACGTCCCCCACCGCACGATTCCCTCCAGATTCCCTACCGCCACCTGCCGCAACGCCTCCTCGTCCCCCAGCCAGACCGCCCGGCGTGCCTCCAGCAACGCCGCCCGCGCCTCCAGCACCGGGTCCCCCGCCGCCACCCGACGCGCCCAATCCACCCACCCCGTCACCTCCGTCGCATCCGCCTCCCCCTCCCTCGTGGTTCCCCACTCCACCATCGCCGCCAGCACCGCAAATAACCGCTCCCCGTCATAGCCATCCTGCGCCTTCGCCTCCTCCAGCACCGCCTTCCCGCGCTCCTTCCAGCCCACCCCACGCCACCCCAGCGGATTCAAAAACCAGGCCGCCAGCACCGCGAACTCCCCTCCCGCCCCGTTCACCCGCAACCCCCGCCGCTCCTCCAGACTCCACTTCGCCCGCCACGCCTCCACCAACTTTTCGTCCCCCTCCGCAAGCAGGATTTCGTTCAATTCCCGCTCGATCTCCGGGAACGCCTCGTCCGTCATCCACGACGGCTCCGTCCCCTCCCACCGCTTCCCGGGCGACGGAATCTCCCCGTAGCTCACTTCGAGCGTTTTTTCCTCGGCCGACCCGCCGGTCGCCTCCCTCTCCGCCTCCGTATCCTCGCTTTTCACTTTTCTCTTTTCACTTTTCACTGCGGCGCTTCGCGCCGCCACCCTCTCCAAATCCCTCTCCAGCGTCTGCTCCGCCCGTCCCGGATACAACTCCCCCAGCGCCCACCGCAGCACCACCAGCAACTTGACGTACTCCCGGTGCTCCTCCTCCGCCGGCACCTCCTCCAGCAACATCCCCGCCACCGCCTGGCACAACTCCGCGTCAACCCCGCCCCGCATCGCTGCCGCATCCCCGACCACCCGCCCCCAATCCCACGAACCGTAATCCAGCCACCCCGCCAGCGCCAGGTCCAACGCCTCGTCAAACCGCCCCGCATCCTGCGCAAGCGACACCTCCACCGTCCTCAGATACTCCCCCCACGGCGACCCCGCCGCAATCTCCTCCTCGCACATCTTCCACTGCTCCCCCCGCCGCCACGCCCAATCCCCCTGCCCGGCCAGCAGCGCCCGCGCCTCCCACGCCAGCTCCGCATCCCCCGCCTCCTCCGCGACCTCCGCCGCCCGCCGCCACTCCGCCGACGCATCCTTCGTCCTCCCCAGCTCCCTCAGCTCCACCCCACGCCGCAGCCGGCGCCACGCCTCCCCTTTCTCCTTCCCCTCCCGCTCCGCCTCCGCCGTCCGACGCACCCGCTCCGCCGACGCTTCCTCCATCCGCGCCGCCATCTTCGCTTTCCACGACTCATTCTGCGCCTCCCGCCACGGCTTCTCGGACTCGTCGATCCCCTCCTTCCTCGCCTCCCAGACTTCCCGCTCCTCCTCCGAAAGGTCAGAATTTCGTTCCATTATAGAAGAGAACATCACAAGTGCATCCCCAACCCTCCACCGTTCCTCCTCCGGCACCCTCCCCGCCTCCCAATCCGCCCACAACGCCCGTCCCCACTCCTCCATCAGCGACTGGAGGTCATCGGCATCCCCTTTTCCCTTGAACGACGCATCTAAACTCTCCTCCACCAACTTCCACGTCACCCTGTATCGCTCCGCCGCCGGCATCTCACGCCGCCCCAACTCCGCAAACACCTCCCGCCACCCCTCCACCCTCGCCCCGAGCGCCAGCACCGCCACCTTCGCCAGCATCTCCGTATCCAGCTCAGCCAGCCGTCCCGCCTCCGCCCGCACCCGCCCCGATGCCACACCAAACGCCAGCACCTCCTCCCTGACCTCCCGCTCCAGCGACGCCACATCCAGCGCCGTCCCCCATGCCGCCGCCGCCATCCCGAGCCACGCCACCGCCGCCAACCACAACCAAACTTTCGCTTTCATCGCCCGCATCATGCCAGCCCGCCCCCACCGCCGTCCAGCCAAAACGCCCCGCCCGCCGACTTTGGGGTGCGATTTTGTTTGTTGCATGGCCGTCGGGAGGGGCGCGCTTGTCGCATCCAATTTTCCTAGAAATTTACCGTAAAACAGCAGCTCTTGCCCCCCTCCAAGAGAGGGGATGTCGCCGCCAAGCGACAGGGGGGAGTACGCGCGAGAACGAACTTTTCCACAAATCAGAATCGCCCCCCCACAATTGGGCGCATCTGAGTTATTTGCAACCTCGCGCGAGAGCAAGTCCGGAAAAGACGCAATCGCACGGCAGTTTTGGTAGGGGCCGACCGCCGGGCGGCCCGTGCACAAGGACAGTTTTTGGACTGTTCTTTCTGATATCCCTTGGGTTCGGCCCGCCCGGCGGTCGGGCCCTACCGAAAAGACCCTCCTGGTGCGGTCTCAGAAGCTGAAAGGGCAAGTGAACAAGAAACGACGGCACGCAACCCGGGTGTTTCCTCTTTTGCAAACAACTCAGACTCGCCCCCCCACAATTGTCGGCCCTCTTTTTTCCTCCCCGAGGCGCGTCGGGTCTGCTATCGTTTTCCTCCGTCATGTCTACGGTCACTACATCCAATCCTGTCGGCATCCTGGACTACGGGATGGGGAATCTGGGATCGGTCGCGAACGCGCTGGCCCGGCTGGGGGCGGCGTCGCGGCTGGTCTCGGAGCCGTCCGAGCTGTCCCGCTGCTCGGCGCTGATCCTGCCGGGGGTGGGGGCGTTTGGCGACTGCATGCGCAATCTGACGGCGCACGGCTTCATCGGGCCGGTGCGCGACTGGATTCTCTCCGACCGTCCGCTGCTGGGCATCTGCCTGGGCCTGCAAATCCTTGCGCTGTCGTCCGACGAATCGCCCGGCGTGGAGGGCCTCGGTCTGCTACCGGTGCCCTGCCGCCGCTTTCCGCCGGCCCCGCCGCTCAAGATTCCGCTGATCGGCTGGGCCCCGCTGGCCTTCCCGGACCCGGCGTCCCCGCATCCGCTCTTCGAAGGCATCCCGGCCTCCACGCACTTCTACTTCGTCCACTCCTACCACCTCCCCGCCCCCGCCGACGACCCCGCCATCGCCCCCTACGCCATCGCTCTCGCCCGCCACACCACCGCCTACACCGCCGCCATCGCCATCCGACGCGCCGCCGCCGTCCAGTTCCACCCCGAAAAATCCCAGGCCGCCGGCCTCCGCCTCCTCCAAAACTTCCTCGCCTCCGTCTGACCCCGCCCCCACTCCCCATCCCATCACCCAGCTTTCCCCCCAACCACTAACCACCTAACCACCTAACCACCTAACTCGCGCCCCCATGTTCACCATCTTCCCCGCCATCGACATCCGCCACGGCCGCTGCGTCCGCCTCCGCCAGGGGCAGGACGCCGACATCACCGTCTACTCCGACTCCCCCCTCGACCAGGCCCGCGAGTTCCTCGCCCAGGGCGCCCAGGCCCTCCACGTCGTAGACCTCGACGGCGCTTTCGCCGGCGCGCCCGCCCACATTCCGCTCCTCCGCGACATCGCCGCCGCCCTGCCCATCCCCGTCGAATGCGGGGGCGGACTCCGCACCGACGCCGACGTCGCCGCCCTCCTCGCCGCGGGCGTCTTCCGCACCATCCTCGGCACGCGCGCGCTTGAGCACCCCGAGGACCTCGCCAAGCTTGTCGCCCGCCACGGCGCCGAGCACATCGTCGCCGGCATCGACGCCCGCGACGGCCTCGTCCAGACCCGCGGCTGGACCCACACCTCGTCCGTGCGCGCCACCGACCTCGCCGCACGCGCCGCCGACGCCGGCGTCTCCGCCATCATCTACACCGACACCGCCACCGACGGCATGCTCTCCGGCCCCAACCTCGCCGCCCTCGCACAAATCGCCGACGCCGTACCCCCCGCCGTCTCCATCGTCGCATCCGGCGGCGTCTCCTCCCCCGACGACATCCTCGCCATCCGCCGCCTCCAACGCCCCAACCTCACCGCCGCCATCGTCGGCAAGGCCCTCTACGACCGCCGCACCACCCTCCCCGACCTCCTCCGCGCCGCCTCCGCACCCCTCTGAAACACG
>JAEEGH010024834.1_pt1 | contig 12063 bp, 11 predicted proteins | sample 9134181 | NCBI WGS metagenome assembly JAEEGH01 (sample SAMN16246544, study PRJNA631951) | gut metagenome | biome: gut microbiome; feature: rumen; material: DP-attached | host: Bos | place: Iran: Karaj | collected 2018-10
ACTGGGACAATGTGGAGCACGAGGCCACTTTTATGAACATCTTAATTGGTCGCCAGAGTATCGGTAAGGGTACCATCAAAAAGCCGATCGAGTACATCATGGAGGACATCAAGCAGCGCGACCAGCCTAACCGTCAGCGCGAGGCCGAATGGAAGCAGAAGAACCCCGGTGCGAAGCAGAAGAAAGACCCGAGACCAACCGACATTTGTATCCAGATGTTGATTGATAATCTGACAGACGCCGTCTTTAATCAGCGCATCGTGGATGCCAACAACAACGGTCAGCGATTTATCTATACCATCGTGGACGAGATAGAGGGCTTAAAGAAGGTGACGTCGAAGGGTACGGTGGACGAAGTGGGTCTGCTGATTCGTAAGGCCTTTGACAACTCTGATGCCGGTCAGGAACGCGTAGGTGCCGACTCGGTATCTGGTATTGCCCCCTTAAGGTGGAACTTTAACGCGTCAACGACCCCTCCCAATGCAAAGAAATTTTTCTTGCGAATGGTGAATGACGGTACCGTGAGCCGACTGGATGTATCGACCATTATCAGGACTGATGAGGACGATGATGCGGAGCCGATTCTGGGTATCTACGACCACACGTTTGCGCAGGAGCTCAAGCCCTACATCGACCGCTTGGAGGCAGCTAACGGACTGATTGAATGCCCTCAATCAAAGAAGTTGTCGCTTGAGATGAAGCAGGAGAACAAGGACGCTGCAAAGCTCTATGAGAGCGAGGCCTACCGCGTGTTCAGTTATCGTGCCAACGTGATAGCTTGGCTGAAAGGAATGGTGCTGTATGTGGCTCACGGCTATAAATGGAGTAAGGAGATTGCAGATTTCGTTAGGTGGACTCAGCAGTATAATTTATGGTGCAAAATGTTATATTTTGGTCAACAATTGGAGCGCGAGCTTCGCGAGGAGGTGGAGATTCAGCGTCAGTCTGGGCCACAGAATCTGCTGGAGTTGCTACCCGACGAGTTCACCAAAGACCAGTACCGCCAGATGCGCCAACAGCAGGGCAAGACGGGTAGTGGTGACAGCACATTGCGCAGTTGGCAGAGTCGCGGCTATATCGTCTATGACGAGGTAAGCGGCAGGTACTGCAAGACTGAGGAGTACAAGCAAAAGTTTGGAGGTAAGGTATGATGGATATTCAAAACAATCAGGCATGTTTCGTGCAGCTCTGGCTACAGCTGGAGCGCACGAGGCAGCTCCTCACAAGACAATGCAAGCGTTTCTGTATCCGTCGTATATTGAAATCGTGGTTTGGCGTTGAAGCTTCCGACAATTTTATCTGGGAGGTGTGCCACCTATGCGAGCAGGAAGGTTGGAACGAGTTGCAAGCGCCATCACTTTATCCTCGTAAGCACCGTGAATTGCTCCGCGCTATCGTGTCTCTCAAAACGGGCATCAGCTTCTACAAAGTTGACTTGAAAGCCCTCGACGCGGCCTACAGCATCGCATTTCCTAACAGTACACCGATTAACGTAAATAAAAAGAAGAGAAAATGACAAAATTAAGTGAACACTTTTCCCTTGAGGAAATGTGTAAGACAAAAGTGAACTTAGAAAACGTGCCTAATGAGGCGCAAGTTGAGAATCTAAAGCGACTCTGCGGGTGGTTGGAGATGCTTCGCAGTGAATATAATAGGCGATATGGAGGACTCTCCCCCGACTCCTCCCTGTCGAGGGAGGGGAGTAAAGACCAAGAGGAGCCAATTATTATCAATAGCGGATATCGATCTGAGGCGGTGAATAGGGCCGTTGGTGGTGTGGCAGGGTCGAACCACCTGACGGGGTGTGCGGTGGATATCCACGTGTTGGGTAAGGAACAGGCGATACGCTATGCGTGTATCTTGTTAGACATCGCTGATGAGTCGCAGGAGGACTTCGACGAGCTCTTGATAGAGCAAAGCGCTAAGAGCCTCTGGATTCACTTCGCCGTGCGCCCCTTCGCCAACAGGCGTCGGGTGCGGCTGATGAAAGGGTAGTGGCGAGTCCGTTAAATAAGCAAAAATCGAGTCCATCGTGATGGTGGGCTCGGTTTATTTTATAGGGTTCCTTTGGTGGAGGGGAGTTCGTAATGGTAGACGTCGCGACGGACAGCCATTTTCAGGGCACGGGCGAGGGCTTTGAAGATGCCTTCAATCTTGTGGTGCTCGTTCTGGCCTTCGGCGCGGATGTTGAGATTCATTTTGGCGGCATCGCTGAGTGACTTGAAGAAATGGAGGAACATCTCCGTGGGCATTTCTCCAATCTTCTCACGTTTGAAGTCTGCATCCCAGACGAGCCAGGGGCGGCCACCGAAGTCAAGGCAGACGCTGCACAGACAGTCGTCCATAGGCAGGGAGTAGCCATAGCGCTCGATGCCGCGCTTGTCGCCAAGGGCTTTTAAGAGACATTCACCAAGAGCGAGTGCCGTATCCTCAATAGTGTGATGTTCGTCGACATGCAGGTCGCCATTGCAATGAACGGTAAGGTCTATCATGCCGTGTTTACCGATTTGTTCGAGCATGTGGTCGAAGAATCCCAGTCCGGTCTGGATGTCGCAACGGCCGTTGCCGTCGAGGTCGACGCGGACGAGGATGTCGGTCTCCTTGGTGGTGCACTGCACTTCTGCAGTACGTTCGCCACCATAGGCGATGGCTGTAGCGTTGGACCAATCACCAATCTGTATAAAGCGACAGCCGATGTTCTCGGCGAAGCGGCGGTCGGTATCGCGGTCGCCAATGACGTAAGAGTTGGCGATGTCGTAGTCGGGATTGTTGATGTATTTCTCGACGAGCCCGGTGTTGGGTTTACGCGTGGGGGCGTTGTCCTCAGGGAAATGGGGGTCGATGAGGATATCGTCGAACTCGACGCCTTCGCCACGTAGCGTGTCGAGGATGAAGTTGTGTACGGGCCAGAAAGTATCCTCAGGGAATGCCGGCGTTCCCAGTCCGTCCTGATTGCTGACCATGACGAAAAGACAGTCGGTATGCTGGCGGAGGAATGCCAGGCTGCTGATGGCACGCGGTACGAACTGGAGCTTCTCGAAAGCGTCAATCTGCTCGTCATCCGGTTCGCGGATGATGGTTCCGTCGCGGTCGATGAATAATATCTTTTTCATAATGTCTTATGGATTTTCAATGTTATTACGTTCCTGTTCGCGTGCTTCGATAGAACCATAAATATAATAGTTGTGAACCAGCAGCACTTGGCTGACGTAGAACTGAATGAAGCAGCAGAGAGTAACAGTGATGAAGGTGAGCGTGGTGATGTAGGACGGCATGCCCAGCGGGTCGCCAAAGAGCAGTCCCTGATGTGCCTGCTGGTTGGCAAAACTAAGGATATGCGAGGGCAACATAACAACAAAAGCCACCAGTTGAACGAGCAACATGCTGACAAAGAATACGAGGAACAGCAGTCCCCAGTGGCGCATTCCGCTGGCGTAGCTGCGACCCAGCGTCCGCCAGTAGCCACACGGCGCCTCCATCAGGTATTTCATAAGCACGTGGTAAAGTGGCAACGAGAACAGGACGACGACAAAGCCGTAAACGAAGAACGCCACGATGGTGGTCGTCAGATGACGGAGAATGAATTGTTGGCTGACGGTGTCGAGCACAAACATGGCTGCAACGAACAGGCAGAAAGGAATGAGCAAGATCAGCGCAGTCAGGAAGACGCCTTTCAGTGAGCGCCCCATGAGATGTGGACTGGCTGAAAACCAATGGGGCGGGGTAGTGATGGTGCCTGTCTCCTTGTGTTCTTTCAGTTTGCTGAGGATAGGAGCCGACGCCAATGCCAATGTGGCAAGAGCCAGCAGCATCAGAAGCAGGATCTCCAAACCAATGATGGAGTAAGACTGGAGACTTTCAATGCTAACTGCTTGATAGGTAAGCATTTGTTTTGCGATGCCAGTGGATATTTCCGGTAGCTTGATAGCCGTAAGGGTTCCCAAAGCTCCACAGCTGAGTGCATAAAGTATTGCCATTTGCCACGATGCCTTGAAAAAGCGTCGGAAATAACTGGTATAAAGTTGGAAGCCCGTAGCGAGCACACTGCGGTAACTGCGGGCTTTCATCAGTAATAAATCGTCTTGTTTTTTCATCTTTTTAAAATTTACGCCTGCAAAGGTACACATTTTTCCTAAATAATTTGTATCTTTGCACGCGAAATTATGAAAATAATCAAATGGGGCTTTATCGGATGCGGTGAAGTGACGGAGAAAAAAAGCGGTCCGGCCTTCTCGGAGGTAGACGGTTCGAGTGTCGTTGCGGTGATGAGTCGCGACGAGCGGAAAGCGCGTAGCTATGCGGAGCGTCACGGAGTGCCACGATGGTATACAGATGCTCAGGAACTCATTGACGACGACGAGGTGAATGCTGTCTATATAGCCACTCCGCCGTCCAGTCATGCCACATTTGCCATTATGGCTATGAAGGCAGGTAAACCTGTCTATGTGGAGAAGCCTTTGGCATCGACCTATGAAGATTGTGCGCGCATAAATCGCATCTCTGTCGAAACAGGACAGCCCTGTTTTGTAGCTTACTACCGCCGCTATTTGCCTTATTTTGAGAAGGTGCACGAAATCATAGAACGTGGCGTCATTGGCAAGGTCGTTAGTGTGCAAGTACGTTTTTCCGTTCCCCCTCGTGAGTTGGATTACGGCAAAGGTGACCAGTTGCCTTGGCGCCTGCAGCCAGACATTGCCGGTGGAGGATATTTCTATGATCTCGCTCCTCATCAGCTTGACTTGCTTCAACACTGGTTTGGTGTCATCATCGAGGCTCGTGGTATTCGCGCCAACCGTGGAGGTTTGTATAAGGCTGAAGACTCGGTCAGCGCCTGTTTTGAGTTTGAGAATGGGTTGCCTGGGTCAGGCTCATGGTGTTTCGTAGCTCATGAGTCTGCTCGCGAAGACCGTATAGAAGTGGTCGGTGACCGTGGTTCAGTATCGTTCTCGGTGTTTGACTACCAACCCATTCGTCTGCATACCATCTATGGTGAAGAAAATATCGCGGTGCCCAATCCTCCCTATGTTCAGTTTCCACTTATCAAGAATGTTATAGAACACTTGCAAGGCATAGCTGTCTGCGAGTGTACGAGCGTGTCGGCAACGCCTGTCAATTGGGCTTTGGACCGTATCCTTGGTAAATTTTAAATGATACGACAACCGAATGAGAAGGATCTTGACCATATTCCTGTTAACAACGACCTTAGGACTCTATGCGTCCCATCGGCAGGCGTCTGATACGATTAGGACGGTTGAGGAACCTAAAGAGGAAGGATGGTTCAAGAAAACGTGGCATAAGTTTACTGAAATCGATACGAATTATGTTGAGCCCCAGCACTACAACTGGGCACTGATGCTGCAGGGCACCTATAACTACGACATCTATCGCCTAAGTTCTAAAGGCGACAATAAGCAGACGGTGACGTTTGCCCCTGCGCCGACGTTTAAGGTAGGACCTTATTTTGGTTGGCGCTGGATATTTTTCGGCTATGCCATTGATATCAAAAACATCAACATCAGTAAAATAAAGCAAGAGTTTGACTTCAGTTTTTATGCTGCACAGGTTGGTGTCGATTTGTTTTATCGTCGCACAGGTAGTGATTATAGGATTCGTAATGTCGATTTAGGTAAGGATATTGACACACACGTGTTGGAGGATGTCAACTTCGACGGACTGAGCGTAGGCATCACCGGATTCAACGCCTACTACATCTTTAACCACAAGCGGTTCTCCTATCCAGCTGCGTTCAACCAGAGTACGATGCAGAAAATCAGCTGCGGCTCATGGATGGCAGGATTGGGATATATGCGTAATTCGCTGGAGTTCGACTATAACCGTATGCAGACACTGGCGTCAAAATATCTGAAACAACCCGTACAGTTGGATAGCGGACTGATGTTCAACAGCGTGAAATACTATAACCTGAACGCGTCAGTGGGCTATGCTTACAACTGGGTATTTGCCCGCAACTGTCTGTTTTGTTCTAGTCTGTCGTTGGCACTAGCTTATAAGAAGACACGAGGCGAGACTGCAGATGAGGACAAGACTGGGTTTGATTTCGGAAATTTCAATGTTGACGGTATCGGACGGTTTGGTGTCGTGTGGAATAATAATAAGTGGTATGCCGGTGCTTCTGCCATCGTGCGAGCCTATAATTACCACAAGTCGCGTTTTGCTGCCAACAACATCTTCGGCAGTCTGAACATTTATGCGGGTTTTAATTTCGGACCTCGTAAGGGTTATAAAAAGAAAAGATGATGAGAAAGATATGTGTAATTCTTGTCGTATGGATGATTGTCTTGAGCGTTGAAGCTCAAGTAACATACCAGCGGGCTGACAGCATCAAGATATGCAAATTGCTGGCTCAGGCAAACCGGCAAACTTCAACGCTGTGGTTTGCATGGCAATTTATGGAGGTGCCTTATGTTGCTCATACGCTGGAGGTCAACGCCCGAGAACAGTTGGTGGTGAATACCCGTCAACTCGACTGTACGACACTGGTGGAAACGGTGACAGCGCTGAAACTCTGTGCCAATCGCGGACAGCGTTCGTGGAAAGACTATGTGCAAATGCTTACCACGCTGCGCTATCGTCAGGGTGTGTTGGACGGTTATCCTTCGCGCCTTCACTATTTCAGTGATTGGATACGTGACAAGGCACAAATGCAGCTAATCAGTGATATCCAGCAGCCCAATCCGCCGTTTTCAGCTGTGCAGACTGTCAGCGTCAACTATATGTCTACGCATCCTGAGGCTTATAAGGCACTGAAAGCTGATAGTCGTCTTGTGCCACTGATCCGTCAGCAGGAGCAGTCGCTCAATGGATTGAAGGCACGCTATATCCCCAAGTCGGCCATACGCAACACCAAATTGTTGCGCAGTGTCATAAAGGACGGCGATATCATTGCCATTACCTGCAATAAACCAGGACTCGACATTGCTCATCTTGGATTTGCCGTATGGCAGAAGGACGGATTGCATCTGCTTAATGCGTCACTGATACATAAGAAGGTCGTCGAGGAACCCATGACGCTATATCGTTATCTGCAGAAGCACAAGACATTTACTGGAATTAGAATATTAAGAATCAAATAAAAAACGAAAGAATATGGAATTACCCGATTTTATGAACTATTCCAACAAGTTCTCAAGGAAGGACTTCGTTGAAAAGATTGCCCGCATTGCCAAAGGTGCCGGAGCGAAGTTGGTTTATGCTGCGCTTATTCTTTATTATACGCTGCAGAGTGACAAAGTCAGTGCTACGAATAAGGCCATGATTATTGGTGCACTGGGCTACCTGATCAGTCCTTTGGATGTTGTGCCAGATGCTATTCCTATTGCCGGCTTGGCTGACGATTTGGGTGTGCTGGTATTTGTATTGAAGAAGGTGTGGACGGATATAGATCCTGAGATTCAGGTGAAAGCTCGCAAGCGCCTTTCCAAGTGGTTCGATGAGGACGAGATAGAGGAAATCAACGACCTCATACCTACTGAAAAGAAAGAAGAAAAAAGCGAATAATATGTATTTCCGCTTGAGGCATGACTAACGAATACCAGATTCGCGTTCAACCACATGTGGCAGCTAACGAACAGGCACTTCGCTGTTGGCTGGCTGACGAGTATGGCTTCGATGTGCGTACGCTAACTGCCGTGCGTATTCTCCGTCGTAGCATTGATGCTCGCCAGCGTACTATCTTTGTCAATCTGAAGGTGCGTTGCTATATCAACGAACAGCCGCAGCAGGACGAATATGTGCCGACGGTTTATCCGGACGTCTCGTCAGCGCCTCAGGCTATTGTCGTCGGTGCTGGCCCAGGAGGATTGTTTGCTGCCCTCCGACTGATAGAACTGGGTATTCGTCCCATCGTGCTCGAACGAGGCAAGGACGTCCGCGAACGCAAACGCGACTTGGCGCAGATTGCCAAAACGCAGCAGGTCGATGCCGAAAGCAACTATTGTTTTGGCGAGGGTGGAGCAGGCGCCTATTCTGACGGTAAGCTATATACACGTTCTAAGAAACGAGGCTCTATTGAGAAGATTCTCAATGTGTTCTGCCAACATGGCGCATCGACGAATATTCTGGCTGATGCCCATCCACATATTGGCACCGATAAGTTGCCGCGTGTTATTGAGGCTATGCGTAACACCATTCTCCGTAGCGGTGGTGAGGTACATTTCCAGACGAAAGTGACCAGTCTTATTTTGGATGGCAATCGAGTAGTTGGCTGTTTGGCATCCGATAAAGAGTTTCGTGGTCCTGTGATTCTGGCTACAGGACACTCAGCCCGCGATGTCTATCGCTATTTGGCAGATGCCAAGATTGAAATCGAGGCCAAGGGTATTGCAGTAGGTGTACGTTTAGAACATCCCTCGGAGTTGATTGACCAGATACAATATCATAATAAGCAGGGACGCGGAAAGTATCTGCCTGCGGCGGAATATTCGTTTGTCACCCAGATTGACGGGCGCGGAGTCTATTCGTTCTGCATGTGTCCTGGTGGGTTCGTCATTCCTGCCGCTACTGATAAAGAACAGATTGTTGTCAACGGCATGAGCCCTAGCAATCGCGGCGGTCAGTGGTCGAACAGTGGTATGGTCGTTGAAATGCGCGCTGAGGATATCGCGGGTGACGACCCTTTGCGCGTGATGCATTTCCAAGAACAACTCGAGCGTGACTGTTGGCAACAGGGTAATCGCAAGCAGACAGCACCGGCTCAGCGTATGGCAGATTTTGTAAACAATCGCCTTTCGTACGATCTTCCCCGTTCTAGTTATGCGCCAGGACTCATTTCGTCACCCCTGCATTTCTGGATGCCTCAGGATATCAGTCATCGCTTGCAGGAAGGTTTCAAGCAGTTTGGCCGTATGAGTCACGGATTCCTGACCAACGAAGCTGTGATGATTGGTGTCGAGACACGCACCAGTGCTCCTGTACGTATTCTTCGCGATACGGAGAGTCTGATGCATATTCGTTTACAGGGACTGTTTCCTTGTGGTGAAGGCGCTGGCTATGCTGGCGGTATTGTGTCAGCAGGAGTTGATGGCGAACGTTGTGCAGAAGCCTTATCCCATTACATGAACGGGGCTGTATAACTTATTGGTACTGAAACACAAGACACGCCCAGTCTCTATCGTTTTTCGTCTGCTTTAGCATGAGTCCTAAATTGTTGGCTTTTTCTTCCAACAATTGGCAATCAGACTGATAAAATCCGCTGAGGACGAGTGTCGCTTTTGGTCGCATCACACTGACGAAACGTTCCATATCCTGTAAAAGAATATTACGGTTGATATTGGCCATTACGAGGTCAAACTCAGCAGGAAAACCGCTGAGCACAGTGGCGTCGCCATGAAGTGACTCCAAACGGTCATCGACACGATTGATAATGGCATTATGGCGGGTGTTGTCTACGCTCCATTCATCAATATCATAGCCTACACAATACTGCGCACCCAATTTCAAGGCGCAAATGCCCAAAATTCCCGTTCCACATCCGCAGTCAAGTACTTTCATGCCATTTAGATTCATGCCGAGTAGTGTAGAACAAATCATACGTGTTGTCTCGTGAGTACCAGTGCCAAAGGCCAGATGGGCATCAATTTCGACTTCGATATCTGTAGGTTGAAGGCTTATGTCTGAGGGGAGATGACGGCCATCATGAATAATCAATGTCCTGCTTCTGCCATCAGCCATCTGACATCTGACGTCAATCGGTTCGAAGCCCTCTTGTTCCCATTGCTCGTTCCAATCGCGATCTTCGGCTTCTTCTACCTTATATATAATATGTGTATCGTCGAGGGGGAAATCCTCGAGTGCTGACGATAGTACAGATTCATCGAACAGCGTCTGCTGTACGTAACCTTTCAAGCCATTCGCTGTTTCCTCAAACGTCTCGAATCCTGCCTCTCCAGCCAATGCCGACAACAGGTCTTGTGCAACCTGCGAACAGGGCGTAATGGTAAATTCTACCTCGAAATATTTCATAGTTATGTTAAAATTAGACTGCAAAATTACAAAAAATAGGGAAAAACCTATCAGTTCTTAGGGTTTTTCCTTACTTTTGCATTGAATTTAATATTAATTTTGCATCGTGAACAATTAAACATAGGAGATATGAAGATGAAAAAGCTAATCATGTCACTGCTCCTTCTGGGAGTGTTGCCCATCAATATGGTGGCTCAGGATGATATGTATTTCGTTCCGTCCAAGGAGCAGAAAGCCAAGGACGTTTACGAATACGGTCTGCCTCGCGGCACCTACTATTCCGGTAGCTCACGCTCAGTTGATGATTATAACCGTCGTGTATTGACAGGTACTATTCCTACCGACTCGGCAGGCAACGATATCATTGATTTCTCTGCTGTTCGTGGTGTGTATCCTGATTCTACCGATAATGCATCGTCGGCTGATGACTATAAGCTGACACGTCAGTTGAGCCGTTTCGACGACTATACACCCAGTCAGGCTTACTGGGAAGGTTATCGCGACGGACAATGGATGTCGCCTTGGTATGCCAGCCGCTGGTATAGTTGGTACGACTATGATCCTTGGTATTGGAACTACCCATACTACTACGGCTACTATAGCAGTTGGTATGGATGGTATAGCCCCTGGTATTACGGTTACTATCGTCCGTGGAACTATGGATATTACGGATATTATAGCCCACGTTGGTATGGTGGCTATGTGCGCACAACGCCTCATCGTGGCCGTGTGACAACATACGATAGCCGTCGTGATTTCGGACGTACTACCTCGCGTACAAACAATAGTCGGACATATAACGAAAATCGTTCGTTTGGCAGCAATCGCAATTCGTCAAGTTCGTTTGGCGCTCCTCGCAGCAGTTCTGGTAGCTTCGGCGGTGGCGGTAGCATCGGTGGCGGTGGTGGTAGCCGCGGCGGTGGTGGTTACTCTTCTGGTGGACGATCATTTGGCGGACGCCGTTAACAGTTAATAGTTAGCAGATAATAGATAATAGTTAAGGAATACGACAATGAAGAAGATATTTGTTTTTGCTGCTTTGGCTGTAGCAGCCATGCAGTTACGTGCTCAGGATGCAGTCAACCTCGACACCTACATCGGTGCCCAACTGGCTACTGAGGATCTGAACGGAACAGCCCGTTACGTGGGTATGGGAGGAGCTATGGAAGCTCTGGGGGCTGATATATCGACTATTGGCACCAATCCTGCTGGCATCGGACTCTTCCGCCATAGTCAGGTATCCGGTTCGTTCGGTCTCGTTTCGCAGTCTGATGGCAAGTCCTTTGCCGACGGTTCAAAGACTAATGCGTCGTTCGACCAGATGGGTTTTGTTATCGCAACACGCACAGGTGTTTCTGATTTCATTAATTTCGGTTTCAATTTCCATAAGAGTCGCAATTTCAACCATGTGCTCTCGGCTGCAGCTAATGCCATTAATGGCTCATCGCAGAATCGCCAGACTTACATCAAGGGCATGAACGACCAACTTAACGGCCGTTATAGTGTCAGTATGGTCGACGAACTCTGCCTGCGTATGATGGAAGACGGTATTGATCCGGAGACAGGTAATCCCAATTATACTTACATCGATGCTAAAGACTACACGTTCAACCGCGCCCAGACAGGCTATATCGCTGAGTACGATTTCAACCTTAGTGGTAACATTAACAACCGCCTCTATTGGGGTCTGACGGTTGGTCTGAAGGGTGTCCATTACAATAGTTATACGGAATATGAAGAGTCACTGGTGTCATCGGATCCTGAGATCAATTATGTAAAGATGAAGGACAGCCACAAGATTACTGGTACTGGTTTCAATATCAAGGCAGGTATCATCGGTCGTCCTATCGAGGAGTCGCCATTCCGTCTGGGTGTCAGTGTTTCGTCGCCTACATTCTACAAGTTGACCACAGAAAACATATCGTCTCTTAACGACCAGTATGGCATGGTAATGGAAATGAGTGACAAGGCTGATTTCCGTTTCAACACTCCTTGGGTGTTTGGTTTTTCTGCTGGACACATTATTGACAATTGCCTCGCGCTGGGTCTCAGCTATGAATATGCCGACTATAGCACCAACGA
>JAEEGH010024835.1_pt1 | contig 12063 bp, 10 predicted proteins | sample 9134181 | NCBI WGS metagenome assembly JAEEGH01 (sample SAMN16246544, study PRJNA631951) | gut metagenome | biome: gut microbiome; feature: rumen; material: DP-attached | host: Bos | place: Iran: Karaj | collected 2018-10
TACGCGGCAGAACAAGACGCTGTCGCTTCTCGTGTCACTCCCCAACGTGATCATCACCTCGCATCAGGCGTTCCTGACGCACGAGGCGCTTGCCAACATCGCCACGACAACGCTCAAGAACCTTGACGACTACTTCGCCGGCGCACCGCTTGAAAACGAAATCTGCTACCGCTGCCTCGGCACGGGCGGCGCGAAGGGCGGCAACTGTCCGCGTCGCGCCAACGGCCGTTGCCATTGAACTAGAAAGGAAATTGACGATGAACGCGATCATTGCATTGATACTGTCGGCTACTGGCTTCGCCGTGTTGTTTGCGGCGATATGGATTCTGCACCGTCCGCTTGACGTGCATTCGTGTCCGAAAGCAGGCGTGAGGTTTACGCATCGGGTTCTTGAGTGGATTCTGACGGCATGGGCATTTGTTCTTTTCTGGCAGGTGTACTGTCTGTTTTCAAGCACACAGACGGCAGACACGCCGTCCGATGCGCTTTCGGTAATTGCGCAGAGGACGTCTGTGCGGCGATACGACCAGACCCGCAATGTGTCGGACGAGGCCGTCGAGACGCTTCTCCGCGCCGCGATGTCCGCGCCGACAGCCCTCAACCTTCAGCCGTGGGAGTTCGTTGCGGTGCGCGACAAGAATACGCTTGCCGCACTGGCGGGAGCCAACCGCTTCGGAGCGATGATCGCGCAGGCCTCCGTCGCGATTGTCGTATGCGGCGATACGATTCAGGGGGTAAAGGGAACGCCGAACAAGTGGTGGATGCTCGACTGCTCCGCCGCTACGGAAAACATGCTTCTCGCCGCAACGGCGCAGGGGCTTGGCGCGGTTTGGACGGCGGTCTATCCGCACGAGGACCGTGTTGCCGCCGTCCGGCGCATTCTCGCCATTCCGGAACGGTACATGCCGCTCTGCGTTGTCCCGATCGGCTATCCCGCCGACCCTTCGGCAAAACCGAAGGACAAGTGGAAGCCCGAGAGGATACACAAGGAGAAATTCTGAAATGAAAAAAAGTCTCAAGCTGCGGGCGGTCGTTTCGCCGACGCCCGCCATCATCGCGGCGGCGCGCGCAGGCGAGCGGACTCTATTACTCTCCACCTGGCAAATTGCGCTTCCCGGTGATGCTGTCGAGTTCAATTCGGTAGATGCGTACGGCGGAGAGCCTCCAGCAGGTGTCAAGCGGCACATTGTCGAAGCCGCAATGTTCGCAAATCAGCCGCAGGCCCTCAAGTATTTCCTTGTCGTCCTCGACAACTTTACACTTTCCAAAACCGATGACGCTCTCGTAGCGTGTCGTGATCCCATGTGCCTCGACTTCGTATCCGCCCCGCGCGTCCTTCGCGAGGTCAAGTCGGCGCTGGCTTAAGAAGCGGTGGCGCATTTTCGCATCTTTCATATGTTCGCCCACAAGCCGAAGGAATTGTGCTATAATGCCCGACAGCGAATCAAAGATGAAGATACGACTCTATAATGGCAGTCAGAACGCGGAGAATAAGCCAATGCCGAAAATGGAGCGACCCAAGCGAAGTCGAAGGGGCATTGCGAAAGCAGGAAAGTCCGTTGAGCTGTCGGGGGCGCAAGACCTGTATGCGTTTTTGTATAAGGCGTGTGACATCATTCGCGGTCCGGTGAGCCATGAGAACTTCAAGGATTACATTACGCCGCTTTTGTACTTCAAGCGCATCAGCGACGTGTGGGATGAGGAACGTGATTGCGCGTTGGAAGAATCCGGCGGCGATGAGGAATATGCGCTTTTCCCGGAGCAGCACCGTTTTGTAATCCCCGAGGGCTGCCATTGGGCAGATATCCGAAAGCGGACCGAAAACCTGGGCGCGGCGATTGTCGGAGCGATGCGGCAGATAGAGCTCGCGAACCCGAATACGCTGTATGGCGTTTTGTCGATCTTCGGCACGGCGAACTGGACGGATAAGTCTATTCTTTCGGATGGGCGCATCGCCGATCTTTTGAATCACTTTTCCAAGCGGCGGTTGGGGAATGGTGATTATTCGGCTGACTTGATGGGCGATGCTTACGAAATCCTGCTGAAGAAGTTTGCCGACGAGTCGAAGAAGAAGGCGGGTGAGTTCTATACACCCCGCGCCGTGGTCAAGCTGCTTGTGCGCATTCTCGATCCGCAGCCCGGCGAACGCGTCTATGATCCCGCTTGCGGTTCGGGCGGAATGCTGATCGAAGCCATCCACCACATGCACAACGATACGCTGTGCTGCGGCTCGATTTACGGACAGGAGAAGAACGTCACGAATGCCGCCGTCGCGAAGATGAACCTCTTCCTGCACGGCGCGGCTGATTTTGATGTGATCCAGGGTGACACGTTGCGCGACCCGAAGATCGTCTCTGGCGATCAGCTGGCCCGGTTCGAGTGCGTGATCGCCAATCCGCCGTTCTCGCTCGACAAGTGGGGAGCGACGGAATGGTCCAGCGACCGATATGGACGCAATCTCTGGGGGACGCCGCCTGACAGCTGCGGTGACTATGCCTGGCTTCAGCACATGGTCGCGTCGATGGCCTGGGAGAACGGACGTGTCGCCGTCGTCTTGCCGCAAGGCGTTCTTTTCCGTGGCGATGCCGAAGGTCAAATTCGTGAGAAGCTTGTCAAAAGCGACTTGATCGAGGCCGTTGTCACCTTGGGCGAGCGGCTTTTCTACGGTGCCGGCATTGCTCCCTGCGTTCTTATTCTCCGCAGGCGGAAACGCCCTGAGCGCGTGGGCAAGATGCTGATGCTGGACGGATCGAAGATCTTTACGCCCCAACGGGCGCAAAACGAACTCTCCCCTGCGGACGTGGATCTGCTTTTCGGACTCTACGAGCGGTTTGCCGACGAGGAGGATTTCTCAAAGGTCGTGACCGTGCGTGAGGTCGAGGAAAAGGGTTGTGTCCTTTCGCCGAATCGATACGTCGTATATCATAAGGCGGAGATGAAGCCCTATGCCGAGGTGAAGCGGGAGTATTTGGCGGCAGTTGAAGCGGTTCGCTTGGCCGAGCAGCGGTTCAAGGAGGTGATGTCCTGATGACGGAGCCGATTTCAATCGCTGATCTTGAGAAGTACCTCTGGGGCGCGGCGGTTCTGTTGCGCGGACAGATTGATGCGTCCGGTTACAAGGAATTCATCTTCCCGCTTCTGTTCTTCAAGCGCATCTGCGACGTTTACGACGAGGAGTTCCAGCGGAATCTCGAAGAGGCGGGCGGAGACGCCGAATTCGCCGCTGCGCAGGACTACATCATCCGCATCCCCGAGGGGGCGCATTGGCGCGACGTGCGCAAGGTCACCGAGAACATCGGCGCGAAACTGGTCGAGGCGTTCATGCGCATCGAGGCCGAGAATCCGCCGAAGGAGATCGAGGGCCGTCTTGTCGGCGGGCTCACGGGCATTTTCGGCGACAAGTCGATCTGGACGAACAAGGCCAAAATGCCGGATGCGATCATCGTCTCATTGCTCAACCACTTCTCCAAGGAAACGCTGTCGATTGCGCGGTGTCCGGCGGACGAGATGGGCACGGGCTACGAGTATCTGGTCGGACAGTTCGCGAACGACGCGGGGCATACGGCGCAGGAGTTCTACACCAACCGCACGGTCGTGACGCTGATGGCGCAGATTCTGCGCCCCGCGCCGGGCGAGTCGATCTACGATCCTACCTGCGGCTCGGGCGGCATGCTCATCAAGTCGCTCGACTATCTCAAGAGTCAGGGACTGGAGTATCGTTCCGTCCGCGTGTACGGACAGGAAGTGAACCCGATCACCTCGGCCATTGCGCGGATGAATCTCTACCTTCATGGCGTGACCGAGTTCTCCATCCAGAAAGGCGACACGCTGGCCGATCCGAAGTTCATCCGCAACGGACAACTCGCTCGCTTCAACGTGGTCCTCGCGAATCCGCCGTATTCGATCAAGACGTGGGATCGCGAGAAGTTCGCGCACGATGTCTGGTCGCGCAACATCCTCGGTACGCCGCCGCAGGGGCGGGCGGACTATGCCTTCATCCAGCATATCCTGGCGAGCATGGACGAGACAAACGGCCGGTGCGCGATCCTCCTGCCGCACGGCGTTCTCAATCGCCTTGAGGAACGCGAAATGCGCGCCGAACTGGTCAAGCTGGACTGGCTTGATTGCATCCTCGGCATCGGCAAGAACCTCTTCTTCAATTCGCCGATGGAGGCATGTGTGCTGATCGCGAACCGCAACAAGCCCGCGTCGCACCGGGGGAAGGTTCTTTTCGTCGCCGCCAAGCATCTGGTCGAACGCAAGAACGGCGAGAGTTATCTGACCGACGATCACATTCGTCTTCTCGCCAAGACCTATCACGACTTCGAGACTGTCGAGGGCCTTGCGACTGTCGTGACGAACGAGACGATTCAGGATAAAGACAATTCCTTGTCGGTCAACCAATATGTCGCTGGTTCGGATGATGATGGCGAGGCCGTTGACATGGATGCGCTGTTGTCCGAGTGGGAGTGTGCGGCAACTCGTGTGCATAAGGCGCTTGATGCGTTTGGAAATCTTGTGTAAGGGGTGATATGGGAAGAGTTAGATTTTCAGATGTTGTCAAACGAGTCAATGTGTTTGTTGACCGCGAGCATACGGATCTGCTGTATTATGTTGGCGGCGAACATATTGACAGCGACGCTTTCATGGTGCGCAAGAATGGCTTGATCAAGGGCGCGACGATTGGCTATAAGTTCCACTTCGGTTTCCAGCCCGGACACATTCTCTTCATGTCACGGAATCCGCATCTGCGAAAATGTTCGATGGTTGATTTCGCAGGCGTGTGCTCTGATTCGACGTATGTCGTTGAGACGCGCGATGAAAATGTCTTGCTGCAGAAGTATTTGCTGATCGAAATGCAGTCGGATCGGTTTTGGAAATGGGCAGAGGAGAACAAGAGCGGTTCAGTCAATTATCTGATCAACTACTGTACGCTTGATTCCTACGAATTCGACCTGCCGCCGATAGAGGAGCAGCGGGCATTGGCGGAGAAGCTTTGGGCGGCGAACGACCTCAAGGAGAAATACCAGCATCTCCTCGCCGCCACCGACGAAATGCTCAAAGCCAAGTTGCGGGAGATGTTTGGGGAATTCGGAGGGCAGAGTGCGGAGTGCGGAGGTGCGGACCGACGAGGATGTGGACTTGTTGCGTTCAAGGATTGTTATGCTAAAATGCTCGGCGGAAAGACACCTTCGATGTCTCGGCCAGAATTTTATGGAGGCAAGGTTCCGTTTATTAAATCTGGTGATGTTCGGGGTGATTATCTTTCTAATGGTGCCTTGTGGCTTTCAGACACTGCGTTAAAAGAAGGGGGTGCGAAGTATGTCCCTGCGGGGGCCGTGATTGTTGTTGTGCGTAGCGCGACACTGAAAAACGAATTGAGGGTTGCGATTGCAAAAAATGAGCTTGTGATCAATCAGGACCTGAAGGCGTTTGTTCCGCGAGACGAGTTCGATTCACAATTTCTCATGCATGCCATTAGATTGCGGACATTTGAACTTTTGTCGAAGGTTCAAACAATGGTTACAAGTCACCTTGAATTATCTGATCTTAATCAGATATTGATTCCCAAGGTGCCTATTTGCGTACAGCGCGAGTTTGTGGCCATCGCTAATGCGGCAGAGGCGTCAAAGGCAGAACTAAAGAAGTCGATAACAAGTATCGATGCGGTTATGAAAGAGCTGATCAATGGGTAAGGGCATAAAACGATGAAAATGATTGAACAATATTTTGGTGCGCTAAATCTGGCTCAAGTTGCCGCAGGAATGAATCATTGTCGGCATAATGTCAGGCGGTTATTGCGGTCTGCAAATGGAATGTGGAAAGACATATTGATTAAAAAAGAACGGGGCGGGGAAGGTAAGTAAGGAGGACGCTTGTATGATTAAATGGAACAGAAGCAAAAAGCAGAATGCTTTTGGGGGACAGCTACAAAAGCTGCAGTCAAAGATTCCTTTCTTTACTGAGGAATGCCTGAATTTTTGTCGCGATATAGGGCTTGAAGCAGATGTTCTTAAGGCGGATGTCGATGCTATTAAGAACTGCATTGTGTCGTTAGAAGAGCGGGTATGTGATATTATTCCTGAGTATGTTTTAGATGGTGGCTGTGCGAGACTCGTTGAGATGGTTTCACTCCTTGATGATTTTTTGCATCGAAAGATAGTATATGATAAATCAAAGGATAAAGATGGAGGGAAAAAGAGACTGGCGGAAGTGATGTCTTCCATTCATATTTCTACACGGAAGTTGGATTTCTTGAGGCGAGAGGTTGAAAAAGGTGTAGGCACTGATTATAAAAAGACGAATTGGTGTCGTATTGTGGGGTGCTTACTGGTTGTGTTGGGACTTGTTGCAGAATTTGTTGCATGGCTGGTTTATTACGATGGTTGTATCTTTGTCGAATACTATTGGAAGTTGGGATTGGCTTTGTTGGTTTTGATTACTGGGCTTGTATTGCTGTGGAAGTCAAAACGACGATATGACTTGTACGCGGCGACGATAGATTGCCCTTATGAACCAAAATCAGTGGAACAGAAAAATATAGTTAGGGCTTTAAAGCTGTATTGCTTATCATCGGACATTGATTACGCGAATATGATTAATGGCCCTTGGGGCGCGGGGAAAACATATTTTATTAATACTGTCATGCGTCCGGCCCTGCATGAGTGCGGAAAAGAATTGTTTTATGTGTCTCTTAATGGCGTGAATAGTTTTGATGATGTCGTGAAGCAGATTGTTTTTGGGCAAAGGGGTACTGCCATTGATGAGATTAAACAATCGTGTGTCATTCCTTTGTGTGAGAAGTACATACCGAAGGAGACGGCTAAATATGTTTTGACAAATTGGAGAGATTGGCTTGGCATCGGGCGGAATGATGCTGGTTATATTCGGTCGCGCTTGGGTGATTTCCTACCCGATAGAAGCGTCATTTTTGTTGATGATGTTGAACGAGTGGAGCAGGTTGACGTTCTGAAACGGTTGATGGGTAAGATGCATGAAGAGTTTGTTTGTAAGGGCTATCATGTTGTTTATTCTGGGGATGAGTCAGTAATTAAATCCCTACCTGAGTTCAACAAGGTAAAAGAGAAATACATACGGCACACCTATCCGTTCCCGCTCGATGCGTCGGCCATTGTCGACACATTTATCGCGGGGTATCCCAGCGGAGGGGCAAATCATCGACATGCCATGCGCTGCGGTAAATTATTAAAGGAATTTGCTATCCAATTCCGTGTTCAGAATGCGAGGACTGTAAAGCGGATTCTTGATGATTTTCTATTTGTGGCTAATCAGGTTGGCGACGAAGAACTGCTGAGTAAAATTAGTCAAACATTGTTCGGTCGTATTGCGCCTATCGCGACTGAGCTGGCAACGGGGCGTTTGAATGTTTTTGACGCTGATGTCGTTGCGTCACTGAAGAACATCGAGGGTGAATTAGCCGCAATGCAGACCGAACATTTGTTTAAGAACTCGGGATCACTGTCCGGTACGAATGTTGCGCAAAAAGAGAAACCGATTTCTTATGTGCGCGAATTCATTTCACGATACGGGATTGATATGTCTTTCGGGTGGAAGTTGGAAGCCCCAATTGCCAACTATGAATTATTTGGTTTGTGTGATGGCGAGAAAATCCGTGAGGTAGTTGAAGGTTGGCGGCCTTTTGCTGCGGACAAGTATCTTGTTGCCTTACATACCATTTGGGGCCGGTATTCGATAGAGGACGGCGAATTGGTGGAAAATTGGCCAATTGTTGAAGAAGGGTTGAAGACGGGTAGGTACAACGCTGAGAATGCGAAGCTCGCGTGTGACTTGCTATATCTTTTCAATAAAGACGGCTGGATAAGTGTCGACATCGAAAGGACGATTAAGTTGGCAGCCCAAGCTTTACAATTGCGATGGGCGAAATTGCCAAATGACGAGATCAATCCCATGATTCTGCACAATCCGCAAGAAGATTTCTTAAAGCCAATTATAGATGTGATTCGTGAAGAACAGTCACGCCGTAATACAAAATCTATAGAAGACGAGGTCACGGCATTTCTCACGGCACTTGAAAGAAAAGACAAAGAAACGGCATGGTCTTTTCTCCCTCAAGGATCGGCATGGCCGATACTCGACAAGATTGTTGAAGCGGGTAAGTGTGATGCATTTTGCAGTCTTTCAAACTGGGCGTTGACATTGATTTTGACGAACTTGAAAGACGGGGCTTTGTTTGCTCGGCCTAGTTCGCGAAGCACATTTGAAAGGATAGTTAACGAACTTGATATGGCGATTGCATCATGTGACAAGAAAAAGCCAATACGAAGGGCTGTGCTTAATGAAGTGAGGGAAAGGTTCTTGGATATTTTAAAAAAACCGGAGTTCCAAAGGAGCTAAGTATACGGTTGAGATGGATGTCCCACGGAGGAGTGTGAATGGATTTTAGCAAGTTTATAGGTCCTTATGTTCTTGATTGGAAGAGCCTGCAGCCTTGTGATATTGTTTTGTCACGAGAGTCTTTGAGTATCGATGGGATATTGCATCCGAAAAGAATGTGGGATGTGGCCAAAAGTAGCGTCATTCGGTTGGGTTCAAAGCATTATTCTCATGCGATGCTCTATGTTGGAGGATCTATTATTCATGCCCATCCACCAGTGGTGTTTGCAGTCAATCCGCAGCGTCTATCGGCGGCTCATGTTGATGATTATATGTGTTTGAGGTTTGATGGCTTGACGCTTGAGCAAAAGAGAAAGATCGAAGAGTTTGCGCGAAGTCAAGTAGGCGCATTGTATTCGATACCAGAGGCAGTAAAAACGGTAGTGAATAAATCGGGAGGCGCGCAAGATCTATCCGGTGTTGAGTTTTGCTCCCGATTGGTCGCGGAGGCGTATTTGTATGCGGGGATTCAATTGGTCCCGAATTGCAGCTATTGTGCGCCTGGTGATTTTCTTTCGGTGGAATCATTGATGCAAATCGGGGCGTGCACCCGCTGTGCAGACGAGCACGACAAAGCTATTTTGAAGTCGACAGATTTTGTTTTACTGTCACAAGATCGCGCTTATGATTGGCTTAAGAGTGTTCGGGTGATGTCTGAAAATGATGGATTTGATGTCAAGACTATAAATTCCATTTTTGAATATGTGCAAAGCTTTCCCAATCGTGATAGTGAGGTCTTCAATGCACTGAAAGAATCACAGTATCTTGAAACGTGGAAAGATGATAAGGCTGCTCATGGTTATCGGTATAATCCGATGGCAATGCAAATGATTCACCAACATCAGCCGGATGACTTTGTTAATGAGGTGATATGCCTGTTTGATTGTGCTGGTCGTTATGGCGATGAGTTGATGGTGCTGAATAAAATCAAAGGGAGATTAAACACGCTTGATGCAGTAGTTGAGTTGTATCTGAATATGCTAAAGGATATACAGAATAGGGCAACCTGTCTTGTTGCGATATATTTATCGCAACCCGGGGTCGGCCCTTTAGCGAAATTATCTGCGATTTGCGAACACCTTGTGAAAGGTTCATATTCTCAGTATTATGCATTGCCTGTTTGTAATGAAGCGGCTAAACTTAGGAATGAATGGGAGCGGCAGATCGGTATGAGTGTTTAAAGTTGTGAGCACGGATTGTTGGTCCCTAAGGAACAATGGTTGGGATAAAGAAAAAATGAAAATCAAAAGAACTGAACTTGTGGCGTTGATGACGGCGCGGGATGTGCTGCAGAAGCAGATCGATGAGCGCGTGGCGTTGCGGCGGCAGGAGATGCTGTCGGCGGACTCGTTTTACCGCGAGCGGAAGACGCGGCGGTTGTCGGCGTATTTTTCTGAGTTGGGGTTTCGGATTGTTTCGTATGTCGGGAAGGAGCAGGTGCTGGTGGAAACTCGCGCGGCGAATTTTCTTTTCAAGATAAAAGAGATTGCTTTGCCGATTTTCAAGAAGTTGGTCGCCAAGGGCAATAAGGAGGTGTCGGCCGAGTTGGATGGTTTTGGTGGAAGTGATAAGAATTCGTTGTTGCAATTGTGCGACGTCTTTGAGAAATTGAATTGGATCAAAACGGAGCGCACGAAACATGCGCTTCGGATTGTGCGGTTGAACGACACGGCAGCCACTTGCTTCTGGCATGGTAGCTGGGCAGAATATGTGAATCGCTCTTTGGTCGTGAAGACACTACAGGCGTTTGCCAATTCGCGCAAATGCCGTTTCGATGTATTTCATGATGTCAGGCTGGCGAAGTGCGAGCCGACGGGGAAGCCAATTGACATGCAGCTTGATCTCGTGGCCCAGCTCAATGACCGGTTCTATGTCTTTGATACGAAGACGGGTGTCTTGTGCATTGACAAGTGGGTTGACCGTGCACGGCTGTTCAGCGCCGATCGGCGCAGTCGCTTCATCACTTGTTGCGCGGACGAGGACATTCCGCCGCGATTGTTTGAGCCGTATATACTGATTCCGCTTGGACAACTGGAGACGCGGCTGATGGATGTCCTAAATGAAGATTTTGCAGATGCAAAAGTGATATAATGAGGTGACTATGAGCAGAATAACAGGCGAGCCGTCAATTGAGACGCTGTTGACAATTGGTGAAAACATTGTCATTGAGTTCAAGCGGGCCGGAGACGGCCCGAAGCATGATACGTATGAGTCGATTTGCGCGTTCCTGAACCGCAATGGCGGCGACGTGCTCTTGGGCGTGACGGATGACGGCGAGGTCGTTGGAGTGCCGCCGAAGTCGGCAAGGGATATGGTGCGTTCAATCGTAAAGGTGATGAACGATCCAAACCTTTGGGAACCCCGCATTGCCGTTTATCCCGAAATCGGACGCGCGGATGAACTGGGCAGTGGCGTGCGGAACCTCTATCATTACGTGAAGTTGTACTCCGGGATCGAACCAATTTTCGACGAAAGCGATGTTTTCCGTCTTACGATCCCCTTGAATGACGATTATTCGCCCGAAAAAGGGACTACGGATAAGACTACGGAAAAGACTACGGAAAAGGCTACGGAAAAGAACGCCGGTCAGGGGACTGAAACCGTTGAGTCGCGCATACGGAAACTGGTTTGCGATAACCCGACGATATCCATGAAAGAGATGGCGCAGATATTGGGTATGACGAATGATGGCGTGTATTATCACATCAAGGGTCTTCGCAATGCTGGTAAACTGCGCCGTGTCGGTGGACGCAAGATTGGCCATTGGGAGTTTAAGGATTAAACATGAATACGTTCAACGAATCGAATACGATTGAGGCCATGCTGATCGAAGCGGCGCAGAAGGCCGGCTGGGATTATGTGCCGATTGCCGATGTGCCGCGAAACGAATCGCAGATTCTCGTCGAGCCGTGGCTTGTCGAGGCGCTGCGGCGCTTGAATCCGGCGCTGACACCTGCGCAGATCGACGAGGTCGTGATCAAGTTGCGGACGGTTTGCGTGGCGGCGACGCGGGACGAGCTGGTGACGGCGAATCAGCGATTCCGCAAGTTGCTCTTTGAGGAGAACTCCTATCCTTTCGGCGAGGACGGAATGCATGTCAACGTGCGTTTCTTTGACGAGGAGCATCCGGAGAATAACCATTGCGTCATTACCAACCAATGGGAGTTCCCCAGACGCTCTGCGCAGGGCGGCAAACGTTATGACATCGTGATGGTCGTCAACGGCATCCCGATGGTCATCTGCGAAACGAAGACTCCGGTGCGCCCGTCCGAGACATGGGCGAACGCCGCGCAGGACATGGTCTGGTATCAGGGCTGTACGCCGGAGATGTTCGTGCCGAATGCGCTTTGTCTTGCGACCGAGGGCAAGGAGCTGTTCTATGCGGGCATTGGAACGCCTGCCGCGAAATGGGGGCCGTGGTTCAGGGACGAGTCGCGTCCGCATGGGGATCTCGCGAGCGTGGCGGGGAATTTCCGTCACTTGGTCGATCCGAAGCGCATCCTCGACATCTACCGCTACTATTCGCTCTTTACGACCGTCAATGACCGCAAGGTGAAGATCGTCTGCCGGTATCAGCAGTATCATGGCGGAGAGGCGATTGTTCGGCGCGTCCTGAAGGGCTATCCGAAGAAGGGCCTCATCTGGCAC
>JAEEGH010024836.1_pt1 | contig 12062 bp, 12 predicted proteins | sample 9134181 | NCBI WGS metagenome assembly JAEEGH01 (sample SAMN16246544, study PRJNA631951) | gut metagenome | biome: gut microbiome; feature: rumen; material: DP-attached | host: Bos | place: Iran: Karaj | collected 2018-10
GGCATGGACCGCACCCACAACCCCGAGTTCACCTGCATGGAGATCTACGTGGCCTACAAGGATTACATCTGGATGATGGCCTTCGTGGAGAAGATGCTCGAAAAGATTGCGCTGAACGTCAATGGCACGACGAAGGTGGAGATTGCCGGCAACGAGATCGATTTCAAGGGCCCCTACCGCCGTCTTCCCATTCTGGACGCCATCAAGGAGTATGCCGGCGTGGACGTCAAGGGCATGGACGAGGCACAGCTGCGGGCCACCTGCCAGAAGCTGAACGTGGAGATTACCCCCTCCATGGGCAAGGGCAAGCTGATCGACGCCATCTTCGGCGAGTACTGCGAGAAAAACCTGATTCAGCCCACCTATATCATCGACTATCCGGTGGAGATGTCCCCGCTGACCAAGCGCCACCGCAACGATCCGACCCTCACCGAGCGGTTCGAGCTGTTCGTCTGCGGCAAGGAGCTGGCCAACGCCTATTCCGAGCTGAACGACCCGATCGACCAGTTCGAGCGGTTCCAGGAGCAGGCGCGCCTCAAGAGCAAGGGAGACGACGAGGCGATGTTCATCGACATGGACTTTGTCCGCGCCCTCGAGTACGGCATGCCGCCGACCTCGGGTCTCGGCATGGGAATCGACCGGCTCACCATGTTCATGACGGGCCAGACTACCATCCAGGACGTTCTCTTCTTCCCGCAGATGCGGCCTGAAAAATAGCCGGCGATGGCGGAGGCGCTCACCATAACCTCGCTCCACAATCCCAAGATCAAGGATTTGCTCCAGCTCATCGAGAAATCGAAAGAGCGGCGCACCCGCGGTCTTTTTGTCGTGGAGGGACTCCGCGAAGTGACCCGGGCGCTGGCGGCCGGCTACCCGGCCGAGACGGTATTTCTCTGCCGGGAGATTCTTTCCGAGCCCCCGGCCGTCGATCCGGACAAGGTATTCACCGTCTCCAGGGAGGTGTACGACCGCATTGCGTATCGAGGTGGTACGGAAGGCATCGTGGCCGTCCTGCACACCCGGGAGCGCAGGCTCGAAGAGCTTCCGCTTGGGGAAAAGCCGCTGATTCTGGTGCTGGAAAGCGTGGAGAAACCGGGCAATATCGGTGCGGTGCTCCGCAGCGCCGACGCGGCGGGGGTGGATGCCGTCCTGGTCTGCGATCCGCTCACCGATCTCTACAATCCGAACCTGATCCGTGCCAGTCTCGGTGCGCTCTTCTCCGTGCCGACCCTCTGTTGCACCTCCCAGGAGGCTGCCGCATGGCTCAAACGGCACGGAATCGCCATCCTGACAGCCCAACTGCAGGATTCCGAACTGTATTATGATACGGACATGACCCGCCCCACCGCCCTTGTGATGGGAACGGAAGACAAGGGGCTCTCCCCTTTCTGGCGGGAGCAGGCCGACGCCCATATCCGGATTCCGATGGCCGGAGCGATGGACTCCCTCAACGTGTCGATTTCCGCCGCCATCCTCTGTTTCGAAGCTGTCCGCCAGCGCGCCGCCCGATGAAACGATTCGGACTGATCGGCTCTCCCATCGCACACAGCCTCTCTCCCGCGATGTTCCGCGCCGCCTATCCGGAGTGGGAATACGACTTGATTGAAACCCGGGATTTCGAGGAGGCCTGGCAGACCTTCCGCCGCAATTACACGGCCGTCAACGTCACGGCCCCCTTCAAACTGCAGGCTTTCGAACGCGCCGACGAAGCGGATACGGTGACGCGCCAGATTGGTGCGGCCAATATCCTGCTCAACCAGGAGACAGGCGTCAAGGCGCTGAATACCGATTTCTGGGCTGTCTGTCAGCTGCTTCGCCTCAACATGCCGCCGCTGGAGACGCCCAAGGCGCTGGTGGTGGGCTGCGGAGGCGCCGGACGGGCCGCCGCCCTGGCCTGCACCAACCTGCATCTCGAAACGGCGGTGGCGAACCGGGATTTCGACAAGGCGGAACGCTACTGCAGCCACGCCGGCGGCATGGAGCCGCTGACGCTCGAAGAGGCGGAGCGGCGCCTCCCGCAATTCGGCATCGTCATCTACACCCTTCCCCTGGAGATTCCCCTTGCCGGGATGATCCGCGAGCGGGAAGAGATGATCGCGCTGGAGGCGAACTACCTGAATCCCTGCCTCAGCGGTCCGAACTACATTTCCGGAAAGCAGTGGCTCGTCGCACAGGCTGCTGCAGGTTTCAGGGTGATGACTGGAAGGATTCCCGACTGGGAACGTCTCAATACCATTCTCTAATCCTTTATTCACTTTTTTATGAACAACAGCTTTTTTTTGCAGTGCTCGCCGCGCTGCTTGCCGTTTCACTGATTGCCGTCACCCTCGCCCTGGTATTCTGCCACCGGCACGGCTCCGTTCTCTCCACGCAACTGGCCCTCAGACGGGCCAGGGAGGCGCAGCTCAAAATTGCCATCGACGCTCTGATGGAGCTCCTGCGCAACATTATCGACACCGTCCAGCTGAGCGGAGGACGGGCGGAAGTGCTGATGAGAGACCTGCGCAGCCGCCTCGTCGTGGAGATTGACAATGACAAGAGCCTGGTCAAAGACTGCCGGCTATTTGCGGACCTCCGTTTCAACGGACTCGCCGACTATCTCGAACGGCATTATCCCACCCTCAACAAGCAGGAAATCCTGCTCTGCAGCATCATCAGCCTGGGAATCCCCTCCGACAACCTGCGCTGCCTGCTCGGGCACAACCATGCCGGCAGCCTCTACAACCGGACCACCCGCATCCGCAAAAAGCTCGGCATCACCCGGAGCGGCATGCCGCTCGACGAATACCTCTACCAACTCTCGCTCGAACTCGAAAAGGAACGCGTAGAAGAAGATTATTTCAAAATCAAAGAAAAATAAGTTATCTTTGCTTGTTGCGAAGCAAATGCGAACAAAATAAAGATACCAGATATGTCAGTCAACAAAGTCATCCTCGTAGGAAATGTCGGGAAAGAGCCCGAAATCAGACACTTGGAAAGCGGAGCGTCCGTCGCTTCCTTCTCCCTGGCCACTACCGAGCGTTACCGCGACAAGAGCGGCAATGTTCAGGATCTCACCGAGTGGCACAACATCGTAGCCTGGCGCCAGCTCGCAGACCTGGCCGGCAATTACATCCACAAAGGATCGCAGATCTATGTGGAAGGCCGCATCCGCACCCGCTCCTGGGACGACCAGAACGGGCAGAAACGCTACCAGACCGAAATTCTCGCCGATGTCATCCAGCTGCTCGGCCGCAAGGGCGACAGCCCTGCGCCTGCCGGCGGCGCCTACATTGAAACGGCTGCTCCCGCTCCGCGCCCTGCGGCTCCCGCACCCGCACCGCGCCCGGCCTCCACGCCGATCATCTCCTCAGAAGAACTTGCCCAGGAAGACGGCACTGACGATCTTCCGTTCTAATGGTTTAACAGATATCTATTTGTCATGAAGAATCGATTCTTTACCATTATTGTCCTGCTCTGCACGGCGCTCTTCTCCCTGGCTTCCAGCTGCGGAAAAGACCCGCACGGCCCGACTCCCGTCGATGAAGATGCCATCATCATCCGCTACGGCCTCAGCAACTGCTACCTGGTGGATACGGTCTCGGCTTCCATCTCGTTCGATGTCAAGGCATATCCCGTCTATGCAAAGAACCACATCACCGTCAGCAAGACGGAAGACACCCAGGCTGTGCCCGCCGCAACCGTCCAGACGCTCTGGCTGGAGGACGGTTTCACCTTCGATACGCCGACCATCAGCGACAAGGTCGTGACGGTCTCCAATTTCAGCGGCTACGGAAACGGCGCAGTAGCTATCTACGATGCCGAGGGCAACATGCTCTGGTCGTACCACATCTGGCGTCCGAAGGACGACCCGACGCAGGTCCTGCGCTTCGCCTCAATGGGTGCCCTGGTGATGCCGATGCCCCTGGGCGCCACGGAAATCTGGGACGGTCAGCCGGTCATCAGCAAAAAGAACCCGAACTATGCCGCAACCGCCGGCCTCTACTACCAGTGGGGCCGCAAGGATCCGCTGGGCCATCCTGACCTCAAGACGAACGGTCTGATCACGACCCGCAGACCCGGCGGCGCAGTGATCGACTGGGTGGCAGACACCACCAGCAACCTGGAAATTCTCCGTCCCTTCATTATCGAGAAGCGTGCGGAGCTGCTCTCCAAGGCCGGTGTCGATGCCTCCACCCTCACCCCGGCGGAACTGGCCAGCTACGATTCACTGGCCCGCACCTCCCTGGATCAGATTGCCATTCTGACCCAGTACGCCCACCAGCACCCGACGACCTTCATCAAGAGCGTCAACAAGCAGACGGATAAGAGCGCGTGGTATTTCTACGATACCGAGCAGTACAACAAGACCATGTGGTACGAGCTCAAGTCCTGCTTCGATCCCTGCCCGGAAGGTTATATGATGGTCAACACCAACGTCCACCGCGGATTCCTCAACAAGCCTATCAGCGAGTACGACGACCACGGCAACGAAATCACCGACTATACGGCAGAGGCTTATGACGAGATCAATGCTTCCAACAAGTATATCTCCACCTACAAAGGTTTCAACTTCTTCTATTTCGGTGCGATTGATCCCACGAAGACCACGCTCTACGCAGCTACCGGCTACCGTGCCGGCGCTACCGGCGCCCTGACCGGAATCGGTACGGAAGGCCGCTATCTCTCCTACACCTCCACGAACACCTACTACTGCCGCACCCTCCACTTCCGCGACAAGTGGCTGCGCGCCCGTTGGGGATATTACATCGGCGGTACCGCCGCAACGGTCCGCTGTATGGTCGAGATGAAATACAGCGACGACGAGTAACGGACTCCCTTCCAATAAAAAAGGCGCCTCGCGGCGCCTTTTCTTTTTCTCTTTCCTTCGATTCCTACTTCTCTTTCCGGATATTCGGCAGTTCCAGGCCGTAGCCTTTGCGACGGTCCTCCTTCTTGAGCAGCAGGCTGAAGAAGAAGGCCAGCACGCCGAAACTGGAGAATACGATCATCGGAACCAGGTAGCCGCCGGTAGACTGGCGCAGCGAACCGATAATCATCGGCACGAAGCAGAGGCCCACGTTCTGTACCCAGAAAATCAGGCAGTAGGCGCTGCCGAGCACCTTTTCGTCGATAATCTTCGGGACCGAAGGCCACAGGGCGGCGGGCACGAGCGAGAAACTGACGCCGAGCACGACGATCAGCAGCACGGCGAGCCACTTGTACGGGAAGATCGGCAGCAGGAAGGCGAAGCTCAGGTGGCAGACAATCATAATGATCGAGCCCACCATCAGCATCGAAGCACCCTTTCCCTTGTAATCCAGGAAAATACCCAGGAACGGGGTGAGGCACATGGCCAGAATCGGGAAACAGCTGAAGAGCCGGGCCGCCGAAGCCGCCTCAATCGCCAGCGTCTCCTCGAGGAAATTGGTGGCGTAACGCTGGAACGGGAAGATGGCGCTGTAGTAGAGCACGCACAGCAGAGCCACAATCCAGAACATCTTGCTCTTGAAGATGGCGCCCAGGTCGCGGACATGGAACTCATCCTCCGGAGATTTCTCCTCGGTGGCCAAACCGGCGGCAACCAGCTGGTTGTCGAATTTCTTATCCATGATGCCGAAGATGATGAAGTTGATCAGGCCGATGCAGAGCAGCGCGCCGCAGAAGCCCAGCGGAGCCAGCACGGAGCCGCCCACCCGACTGGAGATGATCGGAGCGATCCACATCACGGCGAAGACGCCGAGACGCGCGATGGCCATCTCAAGGCCCATAGCAAGCGCCATTTCCTTACCTTTGAACCACTTGGCGAGAATCTTGGAGACATTGGTTCCCTCCATCTCGCAGCCGCAGCCGAAGATCATGAAACCCAGCGAGGCCATCTTGGCCGAACCCGGCATTGAAACCCACCAGCTGTCCAGCCAGTGGCAGAAATCGGTGGCCTGGAACCATTCGGTGATGCCGACGAATTTGATGGCGGCGCCCAGAACCATCAGCCCGGCCGAAAGGACGCCGGAGAAACGGACGCCGAGTTTGTCGAGGATGATGCCCGCAATCAACAGAAAGCCAACCACATTGAGAATATACTCAGAAGCGGCATAGGTTCCGAAGACGCTGCTGTTCCAACCCAGGTTCGACTCCACGAGCGACTTGAGGGGAGACATCACATCCACGAACATGTAGGCGAAGAACATCATCGACGCCACGAGGATGAGGACGGTCCATCTGGCGACGGGACTGTCGTTCATCAGTTTGTGAAGTTTTTCAGTCATACTTATAATAAATGATAGGATTGGCGAATTTAAGGATTTTTTCCCAAGTTGGGAATTAAGTCTTACTTTTGCACCGTCTATGGCCCTGCTGGAACAGATCAATTCACCCGCCGACATCCGGAACTTTTCGGATGAGCAGCTCCGCACACTCTGCGCCGAGTTGCGGGAGTATATCATCGAATGCTGCGCGGAGAATCCCGGCCATATCGGCTCCAGCCTCGGCGCCGTGGAGATCGCCGTGGCGGTGCATAAAGTATTCAACACCCCGGAGGACCACCTGATCTGGGATGTCGGCCACCAGGCTTACGCCCACAAGATCCTGACCGGACGCCGGGAAGCTTTCCGCAACAACCGCAAACTGGGCGGTCTCAGCGGCTTCCCCAAGCGCAGTGAGAGCCCCTACGACGCGTTCGGCACCGGGCACTCCTCCACCTCCATCTCCGCCGCCCTCGGCATGGCGGTAGCCGACAGGCTTCAGGGGAAAGAGCGCCGCACCATCGCCGTCATCGGGGATGGCGCCATGACGGGCGGCCTGGCTTTCGAAGGGCTCAACAACGCCGGCAGCCTCAAGACGGACCTGCTGGTGATCCTCAACGACAACCAGATCTCGATCGACCACAATACCGGCGCCCTCCACAACTACCTGGTGCGCTTCACGACGAGCCACCGCTACAACCTGCTCAAACGCAAGGTCTGGAACACCATGGGCGAAGGTCACAGCCGCAACTTCCTGCAGCGCATCGTCAAGGGATTCAAGCGGTTGCTTCTGCGCAGGCAGGGCGACACCATCAACCTCTTCGACGCGCTGGGATTCCGTTATATCGGCCCCCTCGACGGCAACGATATCGTCCGGCTGACCCGGACGCTCGAGCGCATCAAGGACCTGCACGGCCCGCTGCTGCTCCATGTCATCACCACCAAAGGCAAGGGATACGCCCCGGCCGAGGAGAACCAGACCCTCTGGCACGCCCCGGGCACGTTCGATCCCAAGACGGGCCAGCGCACCGGCAAACCCTCCGACCGCGCCAAATTCCAGGAGGTATTCGGCACGACGCTGCTCGAGCTCGCCCGGAAGGATCCGCGCATCGTGGGGATCACCCCTGCCATGGCCAGCGGCTGCAGTCTGGACCTGATGATGAAGGAGATGCCCGAGCGGACCTTCGACGTGGGAATCGCCGAACAGCATGCCGTCACCTTCTCCGCCGGACTGGCGGCGGAAGGGATGCTCCCTTTCTGCAACATCTATTCCTCCTTCTCGCAACGCGCGTTAGATAATATGGTGCACGACGTGGCCCTGCAGCAGCTGAAAGTGGTGCTTTGCCTCGACCGCGCCGGGCTCGTGGGCGAAGACGGCGCCACCCACCACGGCGCCTTCGACCTGGCCCTCTACCGCCCGGTCCCGAACCTCAGCATCGCCGCCCCGATGGACGAAACCGAGTTGCGCAACATGCTCTATTCCGCCACGCAGGAGGAATGGGCCGGAGCCACGGTCATCCGCTATCCGCGCGGCTGCGGCTGCGGCGCCCCCTGGCGCGGGGAGCCCTTCCGGTTTGTCCCGGTCGGCCAGGCACGCCGGCTGCATGAAGGGCGGGGCATCGCCGTGCTGAGTATCGGCACGGCCGGCATCGAAGCGGCGGAAGCGGTCCGCAAAGCCTCGGAGGCCGGCATCGACGTCCTGCACTACGACATGCGTTTCCTCAAGCCCATCGACGAAGAGGCCCTCGCCGAGGCCTGCAGAAGGGCCGCCCACCTGATCACGGTGGAGGACGGAACCGTCATCGGCGGCCTGCACGGCGCCGTGGCCGAATATCTCTCCGACCACGCCTGCGCCAACTCCCTCTCTCCGATGGGAATTCCGGACCGGTTCATCGAGCAGGGAAAACCCGCTGAACTTCACCAGCTCTGCGGTTTTGATGCAGAACACATCCTGCAACGGATTTTCGCGCTTTCGGCCGAAAAATCGTGAAAATAATTTTGCCGATTCACTTTTAATACCTATCTTTGCGGCTCTCAAACGGTGAGGCCGACGTAGCTCAGCTGGTCAGAGCAGCTGATTTGTAATCAGCAGGTCGTGGGTTCGAATCCCTCCATCGGCTCGAAAAAACACTTGGGCAGATACCAGAGTGGCCAAATGGGGCAGACTGTAAATCTGCTGGCGCACGCCTACGGTGGTTCGAATCCATCTCTGCCCACAATGATTTTGCGGAAGTAGCTCAGTTGGTAGAGCATCAGCCTTCCAAGCTGAGGGTCGCGGGTTCGAACCTCGTCTTCCGCTCAACAAGTCTGCCAGAGTAGCTCAGGGGTAGAGCGCTTCCTTGGTAAGGAAGAGGTCGTGAGTTCAATTCTCACCTCCGGCTCCATAATTTTAACAATTTAAACAAGACCAATTATGGCAAAAGAAACCTTTAAAAGAGACAAACCGCACGTAAACATCGGTACCATCGGTCACGTCGACCATGGTAAGACCACCCTTACCGCTGCCATCACCACCGTGCTGGCAAAGAAGGGCCTTTCCGAGGTTAAGACTTTCGACCAGATCGATAACGCTCCGGAAGAGAAGGAGCGTGGTATCACCATCAACACCGCACACGTCGAGTATCAGACCGCTACCCGCCACTACGCACACGTCGACTGCCCGGGCCACGCTGACTATGTGAAGAACATGGTTACCGGTGCCGCTCAGATGGACGGTGCCATCCTCGTGGTTGCAGCGACTGACGGTCCGATGCCCCAGACCCGTGAGCACATCCTCCTCGCACGCCAGGTGAACGTCCCGAAGATCGTCGTCTTCCTGAACAAGGTTGACATCGTTGACGACCCGGAGATGATCGACCTCGTCGAGATGGAGGTTCGTGAACTCCTGAGCTTCTACGATTTCGACGGCGACAACGCTCCCGTCATCCGTGGTTCCGCACTCGGCGCCCTCAACGGCGACCCGCAGTGGGAAGAGAAGGTCATGGAACTCATGGACGCTGTTGATGAGTACATTCCCCTCCCTGTCCGTGACAACGAGAAGCCGTTCCTGATGCCTATCGAGGACATCTTCTCCATCACCGGTCGTGGTACCGTGGCTACCGGCCGTATCGAAACGGGTGTCGTGAAAGTGAACGACCCTGTCGAGATCATCGGTCTGGGCGAAGAGCCGCGCAAATCCGTCGTCACGGGTGTCGAGATGTTCCGCAAGCTGCTCGACCAGGGCGAAGCTGGTGACAACGTCGGTCTGCTTCTCCGCGGTGTGGACAAGAAAGAGGTCAAACGTGGCCAGGTGATCGCTCACCCGAACACCATCACCCCGCACAAGCACTTCAAGGCTGCTATCTATGTCCTGAAGAAAGACGAGGGTGGCCGTCACACGCCGTTCAAGAACCACTACCGTCCTCAGTTCTTCATCCGTACTCTGGATATCACGGGCGAGATTGAACTCCCCGCAGGTGTCGAGGTCGTGATGCCGGGCGACAACGTGGAAATCACTGTCGAGCTCATCTACCCGGTGGCTCTGAACAAAGGTCTTCGTTTCGCTATCCGTGAAGGCGGCCGTACCGTCGGTTCCGGCCAGATCACCGATCTGCTCGACTAAGGTCAGGCTCCGCGCTTCGCGAACATTGGTTTAAGGGTCGGGCCCTTGCGGGTCCGACCCTATTTAGGGGAATAGAACAAGGGTAGTTCAGCGGTCTCCAAAACCGTCGATGTGGGTTCGAATCCTGCTTCCCCTGCAAATCCGGTGGTTACGCACCGGAGTGTTATTAACCGGCAGAGGCTTCCGCTTCCAACTGTCCCCTGTCAACAACAAAATAACAATGGCAAAAATAGGAACTTACGTAAAAGAGTCCTGGAAAGAACTGACGACCAAAGTGACCTGGCCCACCTGGGACAAGCTGCAGAGTTCGGCAATTCTGGTTATGGTTACGACTCTCATCCTCGCGGTGATCATCTGGCTGATCGACCTGGTCATCCGTACGATCATGATGGGTATCTATTCGCTATAATCATCCATTCCTATGAGCGAAAGCACGAAAAAGTGGTACGTCGTCCGTACCGCTGGCGGCAAGGAGAAGAAGGCCAAGGAGTACATCGAGAAAGAAATCGAAGCGCTCCACTATGAACACCTGATCTCCCAGGTCCTCATCCCGACCGAGAAATATTACCAGGTGAAGAACGGCAAGCGCGTGAGCGCCGAACGTATCTTCTATCCGGGTTATGTCCTCGTGGAGGCTGTGATGACCGGCGAAGTCCAGCACATGATCCGCAACATACCCTATGTTGCGGGCTTCTTGAGTGAAGGCAAGGATCGTATCCCCGTCCCCATCCGCGATGCTGAAATGGACCGCATCATGGGCCGCGTGGACGAACTGGCCGGACAGGACGAAGAGACCGTCACCCCGTTCGTAGTCGGCGAAGCTGTCAAGATCATTGACGGCCCGTTCAACGGCTTCGACGGCACGGTCGACGAAATCCTGGCAGACAAGAAAAAAATCAAGGTCGTCGTCAAGATTTTCGGCCGCAAGACTCTTTTGGAGTTGAATTTTGCACAAGTAACAAAAGATTAAATTCTACGAATTATGGCTAAAGAAATTGCCGGGTTCATTAAACTGCAGATCAAAGGTGGTGCCGCCAACCCGTCGCCGCCCGTGGGACCCGCCCTCGGTTCGAAGGGTGTGAACATCATGGATTTCTGCAAGCAGTTCAATGCCCGCACCCAAGAAAAGGCCGGCAAGATTTTGCCTGTGATCATCACTGTTTACAGCGATAAGTCTTTCTCCTTTGTCGTCAAGCAGCCCCCGGTGGCCGTCCTGATCAAGGATGCCGCCAAGATTCAGACCGCATCCGCGGAGCCGAACCGCAAGAAGGTTGCCTCCCTCACCTGGGACCAGGTGCGCGAGATTGCCAAGGAGAAAATGCCCGACCTGAACGCTTTCACTGAAAAATCCGCGATGAGTATGGTCGCCGGTACTGCTCGCAGTATGGGCGTCACGATCACCGGAGCGTATCCCGCCGACGTACAATAAAACCACACGCAATGAGTAAACTGACAAAAAACCAGAAAGTAGCGGAAGCTAAAGTAGATTCCCACCGTCAGTACAAGCTGATCGAAGCCTGCGACCTCGTGAAGGAAGTATCCTACACCAAGTTCGACGGTTCGGTCGAGCTCTCTGTCCGCCTGGGTGTGGACCCGCGCAAGGCGAACCAGATGGTCCGCGGCGTGGTCACCCTCCCGCACGGAACCGGCAAGGTCACCCGCGTGTTGGTTCTCTGCACACCGGACAAGGAATCGGAAGCAAAGGAAGCCGGCGCCGACTATGTCGGTCTCGACGACTATATTGAAAAAATCAAGGGCGGCTGGACGGATGTCGACGTCATCATCTGTACTCCTACGGTGATGGCCAAGATTGGTCCGATCGGTCGTATCCTCGGTCCCCGCGGCCTGATGCCGAACCCGAAGACCGGTACTGTGACGATGGATATCGCCCAGGCCGTCAAGGAGGTGAAGGCCGGTAAAATCGACTTTAAGGTTGACAAGCAAGGTATTGTTCACACTGCAATCGGTAAGGTATCATTCAGTGCTCAGCAGCTCGCTGAGAATGCCGTTGAATTGCTCAACACCATCCAGAAGTTGAAACCCCAAGCGTTGAAGGGCACCTATGTCAAGAGCATCTTCATGTCCGCGACCATGAGCCCCGGTATTTGCATCGACACCAAGGCCATCAGTGCTACCGCTGAATAATTCAAGGAGAGACAATCATGAGAAAAGAATTGAAAGCCCAGATTATCGAGAAGGTAGCCGCCCAGTTGGCAGAGAACCCGAATTTCTACCTG
>JAEEGH010024843.1_pt1 | contig 12058 bp, 8 predicted proteins | sample 9134181 | NCBI WGS metagenome assembly JAEEGH01 (sample SAMN16246544, study PRJNA631951) | gut metagenome | biome: gut microbiome; feature: rumen; material: DP-attached | host: Bos | place: Iran: Karaj | collected 2018-10
CTCCAACCGCGTGCACATCAGCCGCTTGCGCCTCACTCGCTGCGGATTTTGAAGCGGACGACACGTCCGCTGGCGGGCGGGACGCCCGCACTCCAATCCCAATCCTCACCGGCGCGACGGGGTATTTTGGGGCGCATTTGTTGAAGGAATTGATTGATAATAATTATGAAAAAATCTACTGCATCGTCCGCCCAAAGGATGGCGAATCTGCCGCTGAACGGTTGGGAAAGATTACAAAATATTATTTCGGGAAATCTTTATTAGATAATGTAGAAATAATTAGCGGCGATATTGCTAATCCGCAGATTTATAGTCAATTAGATTCAATTGTTACCAAAGATACAACCATAATCAACTGTGCCGCTATCGTAAAACATTTTGCTGAAAAAAGATTGTTGCAAGCCGTCAATGTGGATGCTGTAAAATATTTGATTGATTGCTGTAAAAAACACGATTGCAATTTCGTGCAAATCTCGACGCTGAGTGCCGCCGTGTTGCCCGGCGAAGTGGTTGACGAACAGACTGTTTGCCCGTTGCCGCCGGATGCTGTGCCATACGCCGCAAGCAAGTGGCAAGCGGAGCAAATCGCATTTGCTGCCGCCGCCAATGGATTGAAACTCAAACTGATACGCCTCGGCAATCTCGCACCACGCAGCACGGACGGTATGTTTCAAATCAACGCCAACGAAAACGCAATTATGAATTTTCTGAATACCGTCCGCGAACTTGGTTGTTATCCTCAAAGCCTTGAAAAACAACGCATTGACTTTACGCCAGTTGATTGTGCCGCCCGCGATGTCGCCCGATTAATCTCCGTATCAACATCAGCGGTATTTCACGTTTTTGACACTCGGAAAGTCGCTATAAATGAGATTGTTGAAGCCCGCGCAATACCTGACGAAGATTTCCGTCGGTTGATACAGAAATTGCCGTTGCAACAACGAATACCATTGTCGTATTTTTCCGCCGCTAATCATTGCGATTGGAATAATGACTTTACCGCCAAGGTGTTGGCAAGCCTTTAAACCAATTCGATTTTTTTCGGATATTTGATGAGCCTAACATTGGCGTCAAAATCCTTTGCGCCAAAGAGATAACTGCCTGAAACCAAGACATCAACACCAGCCTCGCCGAGTTTGTATGCGTTGGTATTATCAACTCCGCCATCAACTTCAATCAACGCCTTGGAGCCGTGCCTCAAAATCATTTCTTTGCAGCACGAAATCTTGGAATACGAATTTTCGATGAACTTTTGACCGCCGAACCCTGGATTGACAGTCATAATCAAAACCATATCAACGTCGCAGATAATCTCTTCGAGGGTTGCGAGCGACGTGGCGGGGTTGAGGGCGATGCCGCACTTTGCGCCGAGTTCCTTGATGTGGCTTACGAGCCTGTGGATGTGCGTGCAAGCCTCCTGATGGAACGTAAGCATCCCCGCGCCCGCCTTGATGTACTGCTCGGCGTATTGGTCGGGCGTGGCTATCATCAGGTGGACGTCAAGCATCTTGGATGTGTGCTTCTTGAACGCCTTCACGATAGGCAGCCCAAATGTCATATTGGGGACGAACATTCCGTCCATCACGTCGATGTGAACCCAATCCGCGTGGCTCGATTGGATTTTGTGCGCCTCGCTCTCGATGTTGGCGTGGTCGCACGAGAGTATCGACGGCGATATTATCATTGTCTTGTCCATAAATCTTTTTTCTTTTCAGACTGCAAAATTATAAAACAAAATTTAAATAATGTTTGAGTTTAAGAAATCTTATTAGTAATTTTACGCCGAAAATAGACGGAAAGCCCGTCAATCTCCAAAATTCATAAACATCCGATTACTGAAAATGAAAAAATTAACTAAATTATTTGCCGCGTCAGCGGTGGCGTCGTTGATGATGGCATCTTGCGGCGGCGGCGACGACGACATCGCTGACATCCCCGATGCCCGTCAGGCGCATTACATCGAGACGGCATTAGCGAATGCAAGGGAGATTATATCGCAACTCTCCCTGAAAGAAAAACTCGCCCAGCTCCAATCGGGCAGCATCTACGTCATCAAGGACGCCTCCGATTCGCTTGGCAACCTCAATTTTGACACGTTGCGCAAGTATTACCCCTACGGAATGGGATTGATGAACATCGACTTTGGCGGATGTCCGCCCGAGAAGTACGCCCGCACCGTCAATTCGTTGAAGGAGTACAACAAAACCCTCGCGCACCCGATACCGATCATCTTCATCGGCGAAGGTCTGCACGGTTTGATGGGCGTGGACGCAACTGTATTTCCGCAGGCGATTGCGCTTGGTTGCAGCTGGGACACTACGCTCCTGCACAAGGTGTACGCCGTCACCGCCAACGAATCACACGCTCGTGGCATCAATATGCTCTTCTCCCCGATACTCGACTTAGCGCGTGAGCCGCGTTTTGGACGCATTGAGGAGATGTATTCAGAAGACCCGTTGCTCTGCGGTACTTACGGCAGGATTGCGGTGAGGGAGTTTCAACAGGGCGACAAGAGCAACCCCCGCCTCCGTATGGCTGCGACGCTCAAACATTATATGGGACACGGACAGATGGAGGGCGGCAGGAATGTGGCTTGCTATCCCGGCTCTGCCAACGACCTGATGAACAACCATTCGCTCCCCTTCGAGATGTGTGTGGATGCAGGTGTGGCTTGCGTGATGCCAGCTTACAACGATGTCTGCGACCTGCCCGTGACCGTCAATCCGTGGCTCTTGCAGGACGTGTTGAGGAAACAATTTGGATTTCGCGGTCTGATTGTTTCTGACCAAAACGCCATCGACCGTATGTATGATGTCAATCATCTTGCGCCGTCGTACCGCGAGGCAGCCGAACTTTCACTCGAAGCCGGCATCGAGATAGACATCATCGGCAGGGACGGCACATTCCAAATGTTGGAGGAATCCGTACAAAAAGGCAGGATAAGCGAGTCGCAGATAGACCGTGCGCTCCGTCATCTTCTCATCTTGAAGTGGAGGCTCGGACTTTTTGACGAGAATGGCGACAATCCCGTTGACATTCCGGCACTTATGAAAATCAATCAATGTCAGGAGCATCTCGACCTCGCCCGCGAAGCCGCCCGCAAGACTATGGTTCTCCTCAAAAATGACGGCGTTCTCCCCTTGGATGCAGGCAAGGTAAAGCGTGTTGCTGTCATCGGTCCAAACGCCAAGACCCTCGATTACGGCGGCTACACTGCCGAGCCTGTTACGCCGGGAGTGTCTGTATATGACGGTGTGAAGGCTTATTGCGACAACAACAAAATCGCCGTTACCTACGCCGAAGGTTGCCGACTGAGCGATAGTCCGATTGCTTTTTGGCAGAACGACAATCAAACCCTCATCCCCGAAGACCGCGCCCGCAAGATGATTGCCGAAGCCGTCAACGTGGCTCGCGGCGCAGATGCTGTGATACTCTGTGTTGGCGAAAATGTTTCGTACTCGCGTGAGGCGTGGGGCGAAAACCACCGTGGCGACCGCGACAATCTCGAACTCCTCGGACTCCAAAACGAACTCATTGAAAAGGTGAAGGCAACCGGCAAACCCGTTGTTACCCTCGTTTTTGGTGGTCGTCCGCTCAATATCCACCCCGCCGCCAACAATTCCAATGCCTTGGTACAATGTTTTTATTTAGGTCAACAGTGTGGCAACGCTGTGGCTGACGTTTTGTTTGGCGATTACAATTTCGAGGGCAAACTTTCTGTTACGATGCCAAGGTCGGCGGGTGCATTGCCTTGCTATTACAATATGAAGCCCAACAGGTTCCGCAGTTACGTGTATGAAGACCGTGGCGACACGATTTTCCCCTACACATTGGACACCGCCTCCAACACTTATAAATATGTGGAGGGAGGTTGGGAGCCGCCGACAAACCACGCCACATATCCGTTTGGTTTTGGATTGAGTTACAGCAAGTTTGAGATTTCGCAACCCAAGGTGGAGGATGATACTCTATCGCAGCACAAGCCGGCAAAAATCACTGTTACGGTCAAGAATGTCAGCGATGTTGACGGTTCGGAGACGGTTCAGTTGTACATCCGCGACGAATTTGCCACCGTTGTACGCCCCATCAAGGAATTGAAGGCGTTCCAAAAGGTCTATCTCAAAGCCGGTGAGAGCAAGGAAATCACCTTTGAAATCACCAAGGATCTTCTTATGTTCTACAAAGACCCGAAACAGGAAAAAATCTTCGAGCCGGGCAACTTCTTAGTCTATGTCGGCACAAGTTCGAGGGACAGGGATTTGAAGATGACGCACTTTGTGATGAAATAGGATTTTTCAATGCATAATTCATAATTATTTCGCCCGAATTGGGTGAAAAAGTGTAATTCGGGCGAAATAATTTCTGAAATTATTTCGCCCGAATTGGTATTTTTTGTATATTTGCGGCGAAATAATTTTTGGTGCTATGAAAGGTAATATTATAGGTAGAGTCAAGGAACAGAGTAAGTTGCAAGATTTGTACGACTCGAAGATGTCGGAATTTCTTGTGGTTTATGGGCGGCGCAGGACGGGGAAAACATTCCTTGTTAGAGAGTATTTTGATGGCGATTTTTCGTTCTATCACACAGCATTGTCGCCGTTTCAGATGAAAGACAACGAGTCGCTCCTGATGCAGCAGCAGTTGAAGGAGTTTTCCAAATCGCTCAGGCAGTACGGGTCGCCATACCGCGATGTGCCTGAGGATTGGTTTGATGCGTTTGACAGGCTGAAAGAACTGCTATCAACAAAATCTCGTAAAAAACGCCTTGTGGTTTTCATTGACGAAATGCCGTGGCTCGATACTCCACGCTCCAATTTCGTTACCGCTTTTGAACATTTTTGGAACAATTGGGGGGCGGGACGGCACAATCTTTTGTTGATAGTCTGTGGCAGTGCGTCGTCGTGGATTACCAACCAAATCCTCAACAACACGGGCGGTATGTATGGACGCACCACATACGAGATAGAAATCCGTCCTTTCTCGTTGAGTGAGTGCGAGTTGTATTATAAGAAAAAAAACATTGTCCTCGACCGTTATGACCAAATTCAGGCTTATATGATTTTGGGCGGCATACCTTATTATATGTCTTATCTACAAAAAGGGATGAGCCTTGCGCAGAATATCGACGAAATGTTTTTTTCGTCGGGTAGCAAACTCAACAACGAATTTGAAAGGCTTTGCGGCTCGTTGTTCGTTGACCCTCAAAAATATATCTCCGTTCTGAAACTTCTCAGCACACGACGCGACGGTATGACACGGAAGGAGATTTCTGACGGTTTGAAAATTCCATCGGGCGGCGGACTTACGGAGATTTTGCGGTCGTTGGAAGCCAACAATTTCATTGTGTCGTACCCTCTGTACGGCGAAGCACCGAGAAATCTGAGATACAAACTCATAGACTTGTTTACGCTTTTCTATATGTATTTCAAGGTGTTGCACAAGGCTGACAGCGCGACTTTTTGGGCTGATAATCAGAGGTCGCCGCAATTGAATGCTTGGCGCGGGTTTGCTTTTGAGGAGGTCTGTTACGTACACCGTCAACAAATAAAAAACGCCCTCGGCATTGCAGGTGTCAATACCAATATCCTGCCTTGGCGGTCGAAAGGTGACGACGGCACACAGATTGATATGGTAATTGACCGCGACGACCGTGTTGTCAACATCTGTGAAATAAAGTTTTGCACCGATTTTTTCACAATCGACAAGGATTACGACCTCAGGCTCAACCGCAAGGTCAATACTTTTATGGAGAAAACCAAACTCCAAAAGAATCCGCATCTGACCTTCATCACCACATACGGATTGACAAAAAACGAGTACAGCGGACACGTGCAGAAATGTGTTACCGCCGATGATTTGTTTTAAGATTCCAATTTCCCTGCAAAAAAATTTTTGCAAGAAGATATTTATTGTTAGATTTGCGGCACAAAACCACTTAAATTGAAACTGTTATGACTACATTTGCATTAAACAACTTATGGTCGTATATTCAGGGCTTGTCGCTCTCAACGAAAGACCGCAAATGGCTCGCGAACAAACTTATCGAACCCGTTGCCGACGACCCAAAGACCGCCAAACAAAAGGCATACGTCAAGGAAACTCTTTACCGCGCCCTCGACGAAGTGGAGCGTGCAAAAAGGGGCGAAGTCAAGATGCAGACGTTGGAAGAGTTTGAAGAAGAACTTAGAGCGGAGGGAATATTATGAATGTAACACTTGTTCCTTCCAAGGAGTTCTCGCGTAACTTGAAACAGCTTGCTAAAAAGTACAAGTCCATCGGCGAAGACTATCGTATGTTGAAACAGAGCCTGTTAGAAGATCCATTTCAAGGTGTGGAACTTGGCAAAGGCGTGCGCAAGATTCGCCTTAATTCCGAAGGTCTTATTTTTGTATAATTCAACAAATTTTATAAGGACGATTTTCAGACACAAACGAGCATAAGCAAAGTATATTTTACTTTTAATGAGTTATATGGGCAAAACTTCCCCCACCCAAATTTGGGAAGTAAGAGTAACAAGAAAATCAGTTTTTCAGCATAAGAGTTGTTTGTAAGGCGCATCGGAGTATAAGACCAGTATGTTCTGTCTTGCCTGTCGAATCCATTTCCCGGCAACGTTAACGAACTTGAAGATGAAGCGTTTCATACGGCATTTCAGAGGGACGATGTTTCCGAACACCTTGTTTACCTGCGTTTTTACAAATTCAAAGAAAATCCTCGCCATTGCCATCAGGAACATGAATACAGTGTTGTTCTTCATGTCAGAAAACGGCAGATGCGCCCAGTTGAAGTCGTTGTTTTGGATGTCGAACTGACGTTCTATATTGCCGCGCTGGTTGTAGTATGCGATTATTTCCTCTTCGGAAGAATCCCAGTCGTTGGTCAGAATTGTTCTGACAACGTACTTTTTTCCGAAGAAAAGGTCGCCCTGAGGGTCGTTAGTTTCAGTTCGCTGAACAACAAGGCGGTAGTTTCTGTCCTCAAAGAAGGACGTGAACGGAATAGAGGCAACCTCACACTTTTCATAATTCAATTCGACTTCTCGCCATGTGGAGACCGTCTGTAACTGAGCCATCAGGTTGTTGTATTTGACGGCGCGGATGTAGAATTTCTCGCTGTGGCGCGCAACGACATCAACGATTTCTTCGCTATAACTTCCTGCGTCCATTCTTGAACGATTGATTCCGATGTTGTATTCTTCAATCTGGTTGTAGCTCATTTCTAAGAACTCGGCCTGGTTGGTTTTGACGTTCATGTTTCCGTCCCTGTTTTCGATGTTGAAAGGCAACCCGTTTATGAACGCGACACCGGGGAAATAGCCGAAGCATTTTTTATACGAGTATTTGGCATCGTATTTTTCAGTGGGGATTAGTTGGTTGTCGAAATCGAAATCATATGATTTGTATGCTTTCAATATATTGAGCATCAGCATCATACGGATAATCAGCGTACAAAGTTTGGCGTTGCGATTGCAGTTGTATGTTTGGACGGTGGTCTTGACCTCCAAGTTGTTCGTGGCAAGTTTTTTCATCGAATATCCAAGTGTGTCCGCATTGGGAATATGTGCGCCTGGTCTCTGTTTTAATACCTTACCTGTCTGATTGTTAATGTCTTCCAGTGCCTGACCGCCGGTAAAAGGTATTGTCCAAAGGCTTTTGATGATGTCCGAATACGAATAATGCGCTTGTTTTGCGCGGCTGCCAAGTACTTTGTTGCAAAGTTCGCCGATGCCGTATTTATCGAAATACTCTTCGATGAAAAAAATTCCTGCGAGTGGTGTTGTTCGTGTGCTTTTTTGTATTACCTTTGTCCTCATATTTCACTTTTGTTTTATGTTTGGCAGCACTAATTTAAGTGAAATATTTGTAACGGCAAAATATTATAACTGTTTTGTTGTCAATATTTTGCCGATTTTATTTTTTTTTAACTTCGGAATTAAGGTATTACTAATAAATTAAAATTCAACAAGTTGAATTTTAATTTTACGAATTAGACGAATTTTTGTCCACGTTTGGAGGAAATATAAAAAACTCCCCGACAGGCTTTTCCAAAAAGTCCGCCGGGGAGTTTTTTATGATGTTACGTTGTACGTCCGCTATCATAAGTAGAACCCAAACTCCGAAATCTGGAAGCAGTCGCCGCCCCAGTTCTCGTACATTTCGAGGCGGAAATCCTGATACTCGCCTTTCGCGACGTTGATAGCCCAATAGCCCGTCCATTGGTCGAGGTTGGTCATCTGATACATTGGGGTGTCGGTGTTGTCGTAGGAGGCGATAAGCGTCCACCAGCCGTCCTTCAAGCCGTAGAGATTCCATATCCTTGGAGCGCGGTCGGGGAATACAGTATGGTCGCTGGCCGTGGTCATGTAGAAGCCAGCAGGGGTGATGGGCTTGGATGCCTTGAACTCCACATACCAGCATTTGCCGTCGTGGAGCGGGGTTTTGCTCTTGTTGCCCTTGTAAACGCCCCATTTTGTGTCAAGGTTGCCGTCAAAGAGACAGGGGGCGAGGTTGCCCGGCTCGCCGCAGGAAGCATCGATTACCGAGTAAGAAAGTTCGTTGTCGTTGTTGACAGCGTTTTCGTTGTATTGGAAGCCAAATTCCGAAATCAGGAAGCAGTCGTCGCCCCAGTTCTCGTACATTTCGAGGCGGAAATACTGATACTGCTCCTTGCCGACACTGACACCCCACCAGCCTTTCCAGAAGTTCTTATTGTCCATACGTTCCACATAAGAATCGGTATTGTCGCGTTTGTCAATGAGAAGCCAAGGATCTCCCGGATTTTTCTTGGCGTACATGTTCCATTTCTTCGGATTGCGACCGGTGAATTTCTCAGTGTCGTTGCCGGTTACCATGTAATATGCAGTGGGATTGATGGGCTTTTCAGACATGAACTCCACCAGCCAGCATTTTTCGCCGCTAATATCACTCTTAATCTTTTTGTCTTTATCACTGCACCATTTGGTTTGAGGGTTGTCATCGAAGAGATTAGCAGCAGATTCGCCAGATTTGTCATTCTTGACATTTAGCCAAGAGAAAAAACCATGGGGAGTATCTTCCAACCAGTCGATTGAAAGAAGGATACGATACAAGTCATACCCCCACCCCCATACAGCAGCATTAACATTTCCGTAGCATATTAGACGATACATACGTGCCAAAGCCCAGTGATCATAATATAGATAATACGTCCAACCCCATCGATTGCAATAATACCATTCGTCGCGAGACAACCCTCCACAACCTGCCTCATTGAATTTGCCGACAAAAAAATCCCAGTCAGCATGAAGGTCTTGACTTATGTTATTTGCTTGGGCTTCAGAGGGGCAATACGTAGAAGTTACGATATCATAAAAATAGGAGCCACTTTTATTAATACCATACGTATTGGATGTGATGGCGACCCACAGTGGCTTTATACCGTTGCCTGCCTCACGCACAAGTACCCATTTGAGAATCCTGTCGTTTTCATCTAATCCATAACTAATATTATCATCGACAGCACAAGGGCGAATGTCGCCCTTGTGCCATACCTTCTCGGCTGAATTGTGCGGCCACGCACTGTTTTGCAAGAATGTTACCTTGTTGAAGTACTTCAAATCGGGCAAATTCGTAGTGATTTCCGCTATGGAAGAGCCGCTGCCCGGCACGAATGACACCGTTCCCTGAGTATTGCCCGAAGTGTCGGTGAGAGTGTAGGTGTAGTTGTGCGACACGGAAGTCTGCTTGGCGATGTCGGGCGCAATGGCGTACCCGAAGTAACGCAATGCCTCGTCCAAGTTGTCAACACCAATGTAGAGGTGCGCGGTGTCGCTCTCGTAGAGAGGTTCGCCCATAGAGCGGTAGAGGAAGTTGCCCACGCTGTCGGTCGCTACGAAGTAATCCTGAAAAAACTCCAAATCGTTGTAGTACCGCACAAGGGTGTCGGCGGAGTTCTGTTCCGAATGGTTGTCGGGGTTGACATTGTTGTTGTCGCTCTCCTTGGGGTCGTCGTCCTAATTGCAGGATGCGAGCGAGATTGCTGTGGCGGCGAGCAATAGGAGGCTCAGCAACGCCGTGTAGAATTTAGTTGTTTTCAAGTACCTTATGGAGGACGAGCGCGTGGCGAGAGTCCTCTTGGGTGTCATTTTGAACAAAAAAATTTATCCACACTCTGCTTGCCCTCAATCTCCCACCCGACCAAATCGCCGCTCAACTCGGCATATCCATCGAACAGGTGAACCGCTAAATCAACGGCTAATCCCGCACAAAATAACGCAAAAAAACTCCCCGACAGACTTTCCGAAAAGTCCGCCTGGGTGTTTTTTATGATGAGTCATCTGCAACACTGCGCTGTTGGTGTTGTCGCAGTCGGCGATAAGTACCCAATTGTCAGATTCAGCCTTTTTGCCGTAGATATTCCATCATCACGGGAAATTGTTTTGTTTTATTCGTTTAATTCGTTGTTAAAAAGTTTAAATATTTCCTTTTTCTGAGAAAAATTTACCATCTTTGCGTTGTTGAAAAAAAACATACCATTATGAAAGAGATTCCAATCGGCATCCAGGCTTTTTCGTCGTTGATAAAGGGCAACTTTGTGTATCTCGACAAGACCGACATGATATACCGTATCGCCAACAAGAAGGCGTGTTACTTCCTCTCGCGCCCAAGGCGTTTTGGCAAAAGTCTGACGGTCAGCACGTTGAACGCGTATTTTGAAGGGCAGAAGGATTTGTTTGCGGGTACTAAAATGGAGACCCTCGAAACAAAATGGGAAAAGTATCCCATCTTGTTTTTCGACTTCAATAATGCGAAATACGACAACATCGAAAATTTCAGAGAAACACTCTGTTATAAGTTGGCGAAATACGAATCTATATATGGACTGCCTTCAAAAGGTGAATTGGCGATACGTTTTGAAGAACTCATTGTTGCCGCAAACAAACAGACCGGGAAAGACGTTGTAATCCTTGTGGACGAATACGACAAACCGCTACTCAACAATATCTTGAACCAAGAACTCCAAGACCTGATTCGCAAGGAACTGAAAGCCTTCTACGGCGTATTGAAGACTTGCGACGAGAAAATAAAGATGGCGTTTGTAACGGGCGTTACCAAATTCAGCAAAGTAAGCCTTTTCAGCGATGTCAACAACCTGAAAGACATATCCAACACTCTCGAATTTGCCGCTCTCTGCGGCGCAACGGAACAGGAAATCCACGACAATTTGGATGAGCATGTAGGCATCATGGCGGAAGCAAACCACATTACAAAAGAAGAGTGTTACAAGGAACTCAAAAAATGGTACGAGGGCTTCCACTTCCACCAAGATTCGGTTGACATTTACAATCCTTTCGGACTGATGAAAGCATTGGATTTAAAGGAGTTCGGTGATTATTGGTTTGAATCAGGTACGCCGACATTCCTTGTGGAATTGATGAAGAAGCACCAAATGTCACTGCGCAATCTTGACAATGCGCGGCGCACTGCCGACCAATTGGCTAAAATAGACAATTTTAATAACGACGTTGTTCCTCTGCTGTTTCAAAGCGGCTATCTGACAATAAAAGGCTACGACAAATTTCTCAAACGCTACACTCTCAGTATGCCTAACAAGGAAATCGGCGAGGCTTTACCGAAGTTTATCCTCAATTTCAATTTGCCTAACAACAGGGACGGCGAATTTGACATCACCAATTTCATCGAAGATGTTTTTAACGGCGACTGCAACGGCTTTATGAAACGCCTTTCCGCCTTCCTCGCCGACAATAGTTATCAGGTAATCGGCGAGGCGGAATTATATTTTCAGAATGTTTTTTATCTGATATTCAAGTTGTTGGGCTTTTATGCCGAGGTGGAACGCGCCACGTCAGACGGTCGCATGGATGCCGTGGTACAAACGCCGCAATATGTCTATGTCTTTGAGTTTAAACTCGACCATCCCGCACAAGAGGCCCTTGACCAAATCAACAGCAAGGAATACGCCCTGCCTTTTTCAGTGGACGGACGCCGGTTGTACAAAATAGGCGTGTCGTTCTCTTCGGAGACAAGGCGCATTGCAGAATGGAAGACGGAATAGGAGT
>JAEEGH010024847.1_pt1 | contig 12057 bp, 8 predicted proteins | sample 9134181 | NCBI WGS metagenome assembly JAEEGH01 (sample SAMN16246544, study PRJNA631951) | gut metagenome | biome: gut microbiome; feature: rumen; material: DP-attached | host: Bos | place: Iran: Karaj | collected 2018-10
CTCTGCTTTCCTGCCTCTCGAATGAGAGTACTCGAGCAGCTTGTAAACAGCTCCCTTCAGCCCTTCATCGTTCTCACACGGCTCACCCATAGGTATAAGGAAGGCTTCCTTGTCGCTGTCCGAAAGACCTCTTCTGTAAACAAAGAGCACCCCGTCTTCCGTGCAGAACATATCGCCGTACTTACCCTGCATGCCGAACATCGCGATAAACGAATGCTGGCATGAGCCCTCGCCGAACCTCATCATGTAGCTGTCAATGAGAGAACGATCAGCAAGCGTCACTCTATTAAATTGCATCTTCCCACCTTTCAATCTGACGTGTGCCATGTCAGCGCACTATCAAACCACATTATATTATATCACTTAATATACGTTCGTGGAACCAAAAAAACATTTTATTAAAATATCCGCACACAAAATAACACTTGATCCCTTCAAAAGGACTGTTTTCAATCGAAAAACAAGGCATAGGGCTTCCATCAAAAAATAATTTGCAAATGTGTTGCAAATTACTTGACAAACCTCCCGATACGCATATAATTGTGAATTGTTCTCGTGCACGAACACTCCCTTGAAGCGGATCATGCCGTTCCGCATTTGCGGGAGTATTGACATAATTTAAGGAGATTCACATGTTAAACGTAAAAAAAGCACTTGCCGTGATCATGATCTTTGTCTTTATCGCGGGCTGTCTGTCGGGCTGCTCGGGCAGTTCCTCTTCTCAGACAGATTCCGACAAGCTGCAGATCATCACGACCATCTTTCCCGAATATGACTGGGTCAGGAATGTGATCGGTGACCGCACCGACCGCGCAGAAGTCACTCTGCTTCTCGACAACGGAACAGACCTGCACAGCTACCAGCCCACTGCAAAAGATATCCTGAAGATCTCAACCTGCGACCTGTTCATCTACGTCGGCGGCGAATCCGACGAATGGGTGGAAGACGCCCTGAAAAACGCAACAAACAAGAACATGAAAGTGATCAACCTTCTCGAAACCCTCGGTGACAGTGTAAAAGAGGAAGAAGTTGTCGAAGGCATGCAGGAAGAAGAAGAGGGTGGTCCCCAAGGGACGGGGGATGTGGACCACCATGACGAAGGTGGTCCACAACCCCCGTCCCCCAGCGACCACAGCGAAGACGACGACCACGAGCACGAGCATCATCATCACGAGGGCGAGATCGAGTATGACGAGCATGTATGGCTCTCGCTCAGAAACGCTTCCGTGCTCACAAATGCGATCGCAGATACGCTCGGCGAGCTCGACCCTTCAAATGCCGAGGCCTATAAAAAGAACGCTGACGCCTATACCGCAAAGCTCGCGGATCTCGACAACGACTACAAAGCCGTGACCGAAGCCGCTCCCGTAAAGACTCTCCTCTTTGGTGACCGCTTCCCGTTCCGTTATCTTGTCGACGACTACGGTCTTAAATACTACGCTGCCTTTGTCGGCTGCTCAGCCGAAACCGAGGCAAGTTTTGAGACGATCACCTTCCTTGCAGGCAAGGTCGATGAGCTCTCACTCCACAGTGTTATGACGATCGAAAGATCGGACAACAAGATTGCCGAGACCATCGTAAAGAGTTCGACTTCAAAAGATCAAAAGATCCTCACCCTCGACTCGCTCCAGTCCGTGACCTCCAAAGAAGTCGAGAGCGGGACCACATATCTCGGAGTGATGGAGAGCAATCTCTCAGTCCTCAAAGAAGCTCTCAAGTGATCACCGGAATTCTTTAACCGACCGCTTTTCATTATTATCTCATATGCGTTTGTTACGGATGCCACCGAGGTTTTGCCTTGCTATTAGGTGTATCATCAAGTATAATCAATGGAGCTGTGAAATTTTCAAAGCTTCCATTACGTCGCCACTGAGACGGCACAGATGATCACGGAGGTGCTTATGATCAATTGGAATAATCTTGATACACTCAAATCATTCAAAAAACTTGAAAAGCTCAAGGGCCACGTTGCTCCTCTCAAAGAGATGCTCGGCGGTGAAGGCGGCGCTGCACGTGTCGCTAAGTACTCCTCACAGATGGCAACGGGACTTATATACAACTACGCCGCAAAGCAGGTAAACGACGAAGTGCTCGATGTACTTCAGGCGCTTGCGGACGAGGCTCAGCTCGTCGAAAAGTACGAAGCTCTCTACAACGGCGAGATGATCAACACCGGCGAGAAAAGACTTGTTCTCCACCACATGACCCGCGGACTCCTCGGAAACAGGGTGATCGTGGACGGTGAAGATAAGCGTTCGTTCTATCTCGAGCAGCAGAACCGCATCACAGAGTTCTCAAAGAAAGTACATAGCGGCGAGATCTGCGGAAAAAACGGACCTTTTAAGAACGTGGTTCAGATCGGTATCGGCGGCAGCGACCTCGGTCCCCGCGCCATGTACCTTGCTCTTGAAAACTATGCACGCCAGAAAGGCATGCTCCGCATGAAGGCGTACTTCATCAGCAACGTTGACCCCGACGACGCGTACGGAGTCCTCAGCGGGCTTGATCTTTCAGAGACACTCTTTATCCTCGTTTCAAAGTCCGGAACAACTCTTGAGACACTGACAAACGAAACACTCGTCAGAAACATGCTCAAAGACGCGGACCTCAATCCTGCAAAGCACATGGTCGCAGTTACGAGCAAGACCTCTCCTCTCGCAAACAGCAAAGATTACCTTGATTCTTTCTACATTGACGATTATATCGGCGGACGTTATTCTTCCACCTCGGCTGTCGGTGGTGCTGTTCTTTCACTTGCGATCGGCGGATTTGTCTTTGACAGATTCCTCCAGGGCGCCTCTGTACAGGACACTCAGGCAAAAGAGCGCGACATCAGGAAGAATCCTCCTCTGCTCGACGCACTGATCGGTATCTGGGAGCGTAACGTACTCGGTTATGCAACCACTGCGGTACTCCCCTACTCACAGGGCTTGTCACGTTTCCCCGCACACCTTCAGCAGGCAGACATGGAAAGCAACGGCAAGTCGGTCAACAGATTCGGCGAGCCCGTAAACTACAAGACCGGTCCTGTACTCTTCGGTGAGCCCGGCACAAACGGACAGCACTCGTTCTACCAGCTCCTTCACCAGGGAACCGATATCGTGCCTCTCCAGTTCGTGGGCTTCTCGACCAATCAGGGCAACCTCGACTTTGATGTCAAGGGCAGCACATCCCGTGAAAAGCTCTGCGCGAACCTCGCAGCACAGATCGTTGCATTCGCCTGCGGCAAGGACGATGAGAACCCCAACAAGCGTTTCGACGGCGGACGTCCTTCATCGCTCATCTACGGTGACAAGTTCACACCCGAAGCACTCGGATCTCTCCTCTCTCACTTCGAGAACAAGATCATGTTCCAGGGCTTCGCATGGAACCTTAACAGCTTCGATCAGGAAGGCGTACAGCTCGGCAAGGTGCTTGCAACAAGAGTATTGAGCGGCGAGTGTACAGGTGCTCTCGAGGCATACAGCAAGATGTTTATAAAAAGATAACAACAGATTTCAGACTCTGTCCAAAGTCATACGCACAGATATTTTTAAAAAGGTTTTAAACGATCTGTTTGAATGAAAAATACTCCGTGGCTTATGCCACGGAGTATTTATATACAAAACTTTTAAAATATCACTCTTTTACACCACCGATGGTAAGACCGGTAACGAAGTACCTCTGCAGGAACGGGTAAACGCAGATGATAGGTAACATCGTGATAACCGAAGCTGCGGAACGAACCGTGATAGGTGTGATGGTGTTTGCTCCGGCCGCCTCCTTCGCACTCGTTGCCGAACTGCTCTGGTTCATAACCGAAGAAAGGAGCTTCATGAGCTCGTACTGAAGTACGGTAAGATCTGTTGCCATTCTGTTGTAGATCATCGCATCAAACCAGTTGTTCCACTGCCAAACCGCAACGAAGAGTGCGATCGTAGCGTAAACAGGCTTACAAAGAGGTGAAATGATCTTGACAAAGATCGTGAAGTAACCTGCGCCGTCGAGCTGTGCTGACTCCTCAAGAGACTCCGAAAGGCCCTTCATGTATGTACGGAGTACAAGCATGTTCCATGCACTTACAAGGCCTGTCACCCAGTAAACCGAGAAGCTGTTCATAAGGCCAAGGTTCCTGTACAGGATGAATGTCGGGATAAGTCCTCCGTTGACATACATCGTGATAACGTAGAAGAACGAAAGCTGTGAAGCGAAAAGGAAACGCTTACGGCTGAGTACAAATGCGAGGAGCGCATTGATGGCGAGGGACGAAAGCGTACCGATGACTGTCCTCAAAACCGAGATCTTAAAACCGGTAAGAAGGTTCTCCATCTGAAGAACCGTAGAGTAACTCTTTACGGAGAAAACTCTGGGCCAAAGATAGATACCGCCTCTGACGGCATCGGTACCGTCGTTAAACGAAAGAGCGATGGTGTTAATTACGGGATAAAGGGTAACCACAAGAAAGATCACCATAAAGATCGTAAGAAAGATCTTAAATGCGATGTCCCATCCGTTGATAGGTTTATGTGTCTTCTGATTCATACTGTCTCTACCCTCCATTAGAACAATCTCTCTTCGCCGGCATGCTTAGCCCAAGCATTACAAAGGACAATGAGAAGTATGCTTATCGCGCTCTTAAAGATACCTGCCGCCGTACCGAGTGAAAAGTCGTTCTGGCTGATACCCCATTTAAGAACGAAGATATCGATGGTCTCGGAAACCTTCTTAACAAGACCGTTACCGAGAAGGTACTGAACTTCGAATCCTGCATTAAGGACATTACCGACGTTGATAAGGAGCAGGATCATGAATGTAGGTTTGATACCGGGTAGCGTAATATATTTAATCTTCGCCCATCTGCCGGCGCCATCGATCGAAGCTGCCTCGTAAAGAGTGGGATCGATCGAAGTGATCGCGGCCAGATAGATGATCGCATTCCATCCCGTTTCCTTCCAGACATTTGCAAAGGCGACGATGGCCCAGAAGTATTCGGGAAATGCGAAGAAGTTGATTGCCTGATCAGTCACTCCCAAAGTGATGAGAACATCATTGATGATACCTGTGCTTGAAAGAGCACTGTGAAGGATACCTGTAACGACGATCCATGAAAGGAAGTGAGGGAGGTACGAAACTGTCTGAATGGGCTTCTTGATCAGATTAGGCTTGATCTCGTTGAGAAGTATTGCAAACAATACCGCCATGAACGTTGATGTAACAAGGTTCAAAGCACCCATACAGAACGTGTTACGCATAACACGCCAGAAACCAATGCTTTCATTGGTAAAAAGGAACTTAAACTTATCGAATCCGATGAATGAGGATCCGAAGATTCCGAACTTAGGCTTATACTGGATAAATGCAGTTGCCCATCCGAAAAGAGGAAGGTAATAGAAAAGTATACCGTAGAGGAATACTATAAGTGCAATGATCAAAAGAACCTTCTGTCTCTTGACCTCTTTCCAAGTGAATTTCCGATCTTTACGCGGTGCACTGATCGTTGCTGCCGATTTAGCCATATGGCTTCTCCTATCTTTTAACAAACAGGGAGTGGCACCGGATTTCCGGTATCGGAAACTCTGCGCCACTCCCGTGGATTTTTAAATCAGATAAGCTGATCTAATACATTACTTGAATGTATCAAGGATCTCCTGCATCTCAGCAAGGAAGTCCTGAGGATTGCAAGCGTTGTATGCGTTCATGTAATCAGCCCAACCCTGCTCGAAGTCAGCAGCCATAACAACCTTAGGAAGCCACTCATGCTTTGTCTCGCCCATAAGAGCCCAAGCAAGACCACCGGGTGTCTCTGTTGTGAAGTTGTTGGAGTAGCTGTACATCGGGAACCAAGGTCCGTTTGTCTCCTGGATAGAACCGATCATATCAGGATAGTTGCCTGCGCCGTAAGCTGCGAAGCAATCAACAAGAGGCTTAGCCATATCGTTCTGGAACTCTGAAGGCTGCTCTTCGGGCTTGTTAGCATTCTTGCCATCGCGGCTTGTTCCATGCCACTGAGGGAAGTAGCTGTACTGGCAACGATGAGCTGCCTGGTAAGATGTGTCAGCCCACTGTGCTCTCTGAGCATCTGTTCTGTAGTAGAGGCCGTCTGCATCTACTTCGTAGTCAACGCCCTTTACGCCCCAGAATCTGAGATCATGAAGTTCCTGATCCATTGTACAATCAACGATGAACTTGAATGCCTTGTCGGGATCAGCACAAGATGTTGTGATAGCGATACCTGATGCCTGGTTTACAGTGTCATCATATGTATGCCATCTGTTAACCATGCCCTTCTCAGTTGTAAGACCGAAAGGAACATAGTTGCAGCCCTTGAGATCAAGGCCCTGTGTCTTGAATACATCGTTTACAGTGTAAGCGAAATCCCACCACTGATCAACCATACCAAGTACACGACCTGTTGAAAGCTTAGCGATGTACTCGTCGTATGTCTGAGTAAAGCTCTCGGGATCAACGAAGCCCTTCTGGTACTCTTCGTTGAGCTTCTTGAAGTAAGCCTTTGTATCAGCTGATGTGTTGTAATCTTCGATAGTCATGGTTGACTTGTTAACGATTACAGAACCATCATTGGGATATCCTGCAAGGAACTGTCCTGCATTCTCAAGACAGAAGTATCTCCAGTCCTCGCAAAGGATTGTGTAAGCCATGTTGGGTGTGCCGTCTTCCATTGTAGGGTTAGCTGCAATGTAACGCTCGATAACGTCGAAGTAGTCATCCATGGTCTCGATCTGAGGGTATCCTGCCCACTCAAGAACTCTAACCTGAAGCCAGAATGCTTCGTCGTTATGTGTTGTAGCCTTGGACTTGCCCATTGTGTTGCCGAAGGGGTTGATCCAGTAGATATGTCCATCGGGCTGACGGAACTTATCCCACTCTTCGGGAGTGAACCACTCGTCTCTGAACTCAGGATACTGATCAATGTAGTCATCAAGAGCTACAAGAGCATCAGCCTCAACGAGCATGTTCATTTCGTCGGAATCGATGAAGTCGGGATACTGTCCTGAAGCAAGGAGTGTACCTGTTGCCTCGGAAGCTGTCTGACCTGTAAGCCAGGTCTCCTTAACCTTAACGCCCCACTTCTGAGCGATCATCTCAGCGATCTCATTGTCGGAGTTGATCTCTGAACCGGGCATTGTGATGAACATTGTGAAGTTTGTTACATCAACGGGTGTCTCTGCTGCAGGGGTCTCAGCGGGTGTCTCTGCTGCGGGTGTCTCTGCTGCGGGTGTCTCTGCTGCAGGAGTCTCTTTTGCAGGTGTCTCAGCTGCGGGTGTCTCTGCTGCAGGTGTCTCTGTCTTCTCTTCTGACTTGCCGCAAGCGGTAAGGCATGCGATAGCCATAGCAAGAACGAGTAACAGTGCTACTAACTTTTTCATAGTTGCCTCCTCTAAATTTTTGGTAGTTTTGCACTACTTACATCATTCTAACATAGGCTTTTTTTAGTTATACCGTACGAATTTTTAAAAAAGTCGGGGAAAAATCTTAAGATTTTCCTTTGATGTCTAATTTTATCGCCAATATATAAAGTTATGTTTTATAACTCACGATTCCTTATTTTTGTTCTTTTCTTTTCTGTACTTGCTCGGTGTGCATCCTTTCTCGGCAATAAAATGATCGATGAAATAGTCCGTGTCTTTGTAACCTACCGCTTCCGCGATACTGTACATCTTCATGTCGCTGTTCACGAGCAGCTCTTCCGCCTTCTCGATCCTGATCTTATGAAGGAAAGATTTGAAGGTGGTTCCGTACTTGGCCTTAAAAAGCTGTCCGAGGTACGAAGCGTTTATGTAATACTTCGCTCCGAGCTCCTTGAGAGTCAGGTTCTCACGGTAGTTGTCACGTATGTCTTCTTCTATGTTCTTTAAGATACCGGCCGAATTGCTCGAGCGAAGTTCATCAAGGTACTCCGCGTAATCGACAAGTATCTTTGAAAGATTCTCGCTGTCACTCTTGAGCTCTATCTCTTCGTAAACGGAATCACTGATATAACGAAGGACTTCCTCCTGGTCGATCTGGCTGTCAAGTTCCTTGGCGGTGCCGATGAGGCCGAAGATCAGGTAGTCTATGATCATGGATATAAAGCGGTTCTCCATTCCCTGGAAAGAATCAACGAGCTGAGTCGCCTGTTTGATGATGTCTTCTTTTCTGTTGCGGGTTACGGATCTGACGAGCTCATCGACCTCTTTCTTGTCAACCGCAAGTCCACTGTTTATAAAGCTTGCGAGCTTTGCTTCGTCTGCGTCCTCGTAGGTATTCCACTCACGCAGCGAATCCGCCATCGCGACCGACTTGCAGGAAACCGCGATCTCGGCAAGGCTGTCCACCTTTCTGCCCGGTATGAAGACCACGGGGAATCCGAGCCTGTCATCAAGCATCTTTCTGAAGTCCGAGAAATACTCCTGTTCGGAGACTCCGTCCGAGAGGAGCTCGTCACTGTAGATAAAACCGACATCGTAGCTCGAGCCTCTCAGCGAAACATCGAAGAGCACTCTGTACTCATCCTCGACGTACTCGAGGCAGACCGAATACATCTGCTTCTGCATGCGCCTCTTGTCGTCTACCGTTGCGCCCGAGATACTCTCGTGATTCTCTCCGAGCTCGATCGAGATATATCTGACACCCGTAAGCTTTCCGAGATACTGCTTGACGTTGTTGACGGACGCGTTGTCACTCTTGCCGTTTATCAGGGAGATTATGTTGTGGAAAAGGACCTCCTTCTGAAGCTCGTTGTCCGTCTTCCTGCTCCTGTTGATCTCCTCGTGGATCATAGACGCTTTCTTTAAGGCGCCGAGAAGTTCCTTTTTCTCAACAGGCTTTAAAAGGTAGTCGATCGCCTCGAGCTTCAAGGCTCTCCTCGCGTAGGAGAAATCATCAAAGCCCGTGAGGACGATAAACCCGGTCTGCTTGTCGCCTTTTTCGCGCACACGCTCAAGCAGCTCGAGTCCCGACATTCTCGGCATCTTGATGTCCGTGATAACGATATCGGGCGAGAGTTCCCTGATCATCCGGAAAGCCTCCATCCCGTCCGTCGCGCTTCCGACGACCTGAAGTCCCTCCTGTTCCCAGTCTATCATCACTTTGAGCCCTTCAAGGATAACGGGCTCATCATCCACAAGTAATACTTTCAGCACTGCTTTTCCTCCTCAACTGTATTCTCAGTTTCGATCGGTACTCTGATCGTAATGATCGTGCCAACTCCGTGTTCACTCTCTATCTCGAATTTCACCCTGCCTGATGTGAACATCTTAAGCCTCAGTGCGGCATTAAGGATTCCGATACTCTTTCTGTCTTCTATCGTGCTCATCGAAACATTCTCGATGTCTTCGATGAGCTTGCGGCATTCATCGTCCGGGATGCCCGTGCCTGTATCTTCGACCTCCAGTACGAGTTCTCCGGGTTCCCTTGTCACTCTGACGAATATGTAGCACGAGGATGTCTTATTCTCCATGCCGTGAATGCAGGCATTCTCCACGAACGTAACGAGCGTGATCTTCGGAAGTCTGACATTCTCACACTCTTCGTCAACGGATATCTCGTACATGAGCTTGTTGCCGAACCTGTACTTCTGCAGCTCAAGATAGGCCTCAACGAACCTGATCTCATCGCTGATACGCACGCTGTCCTCGTTCCACTCAACGTTCTGACGCTGTATGATCGCGAGCTTTTCGACCATCCTCGCCGTTTCGTTCTCCTTCTTGAGCAGGGAGTGCATCCTTATGCTTTCAAGCGCATTAAAAAGGAAGTGCGGATTGATCTGCGAATGAAGCGCATGAAGCTCTGCTCTCTGACGTGCAAGATCCATGTCCTGTCTGCGCAGCCTTTCCTTGTACTCGTTATCGATAAGGCTGTTGATCCTGACAGTCATATCGTTATATGCCTGCGTCAGCGTACTGATCTCATCTCCTTTTTCATTCTGTCCGAGAGTTCCGAGCGAATCGACATCATTTGTCTCGATGAAGTTCGTGAGAGTCCTCAGCCTGTCAATGAACGATCTGACGAAGAGTCTGTAAAGTACAACGGGGATGATAAGGTTTAACAATATAAGGAGTGCGAACAACCTGACGTTCTCACTGAGTGCCTTGGCCATGATATTCTCGTTTCCCATCACATAAACGTCGATTGACTTGTCTATGAGGTTGAAAGAGGTCTTAAAAGCCGCTTTCTCCGTGATATCGGGCGTCAGCACCGTAAAAGGCGTATTAACACCGCCCTTGGGATCGTTCGAAAAGACGATGGTGTCCCCGAGGCATACATATACGGTGTTGGAGTACTTGGCATTCTCGATCGCCTGCTGGATGTCGCTGTAATTCATGTCGACTTTGATAAGGGGCTTGTCTTCCTTGCTCTCGGATTTTCTGAAGATATTGCAGACGCTCACGAGGCTGACCACCCTCTGTTCACGCCAGTAGATCTGATCGTAATCTATATGGAGCACGTAGGGGTTGGGCAGACTCAGATATTCCTTGTACCATGATGTGTCGGTGTATCTTGTAAGGTCCTGGAAGCTGCCGCCGCTCACCACACCCTTTTTGAGCGAAAAAATGGTAGCGGTGAATCTGTCGTTTGAGAAAGGCGTCCTGCTGACGAGCGGATAACGCTCCTCGTAAAAACTCAGAGGCGAGCCGTATTCGGATTCTATGAACTGGGTTATCGCCCTGTCGGAAGCAAGGCTGTTGAGAAAGACATAGGCCGAATCGCAGTAATCGGTCATCGTAAACTCGACAGACTCCGCAACATTCTTCATGACAGCCTTGTCTTCATCCATCTCTGTCCTGATAACGATGACAGCGAAAAGGAAGTCCGTGATAAGGAGCGGAAGAAACACGCACAGCACAAGCATCATATAGAGCTTGCGTCTGATAGAGATCCTGTTGAGAATTTTTACGATCCTGTTCATCCTGCCTCCGAGCTGTCTGACTGTATGTCTTAAAAGTATACATCCCTCTGCCGCACAAATGCAAGCAGAGGGATGTGAAAGCTCTTTGTAAAAGGTTTTGATTCCGGGCGGGTGATCACTTGCCCTTCTTCTTGGGTTCAAGAATAAGAGGAAGCATAACCAGATAATCCTTGTCGGGGATAAAGTCAACTCCGGCGTTTATTGTCGAGATTGAAAGACTCAGGCAGTTCGTCATGAAAAGATTGAGCGATCCGAACACATCAAAGCGCTTGTTGAGCTTGCCGGCTTTAGCCTCGCTCTCGAAGTACTTCACAGCCTTCAGGCCTTTGATGTGCTCCTTGAGAGTCTCACGGCTGTCCTCAGGGATGTACTCGTAGCAAACAAAGAACCTGTAAAGGAATTTCGCAACATTAAGCTTCTCTTTTGCAAGGTACTTGCTGTATGCAACAACATCGAGTACAGCATCGTTAAAGCTCTTGATCGGATTATTCGGGAAAACGAGTTCCTTTTCGCAAACCAGTTTCACAAGCTCAAGGAAGAGACCTGCCTTACTGCCGAACCTGAGTGTAACGAGGCCCTTGGAGACATCTGCCCTGACAGCGATGTCGGTAAGGGTGGCAACCTGATAGTTGTTCTTGGAGAACTCGATCATTGCTGCGTCTAAGATGCGCTTGTTACTCTCTTGTCTTTGGAGCTCTTTTTTGTTCATTGTTTATCCTCCTATAATAGGTGCTGTTCTCAGCACGAGATTCCTGCCTGAATGTCACAAAAATGCAAAGCAGTTAAGTAAACATACACATAGTGTATCATGTTTGCAATAATTGTCAAGCGTTTTTTTGATATTTGTAAAAAAAATATTTAATTACACAGTTTGTGAGTCGGATATTCAGTAAATTCACGTATACAAGGTGTGTGATTTCGCTTTAAACCAAATAAATAAGTACACGTATATAAAAAGAGTCCGGAACTCTTTGTTCCGGACCCTGAAATAACGATCATCAATAATTCTCGCTGCTGATCTCGAAGTAGCTCTGAGGATGAGCACAAACGGGGCACGCTGCGGGAGCTGCCTCTCCGACAACGATATGACCGCAGTTGCGGCACTCCCAAACCTTAACCTCGCTCTTCTTGAACACTTCCTGAGCCTCAACGTTGTGAAGAAGTGCACG
>JAEEGH010024849.1_pt1 | contig 12057 bp, 10 predicted proteins | sample 9134181 | NCBI WGS metagenome assembly JAEEGH01 (sample SAMN16246544, study PRJNA631951) | gut metagenome | biome: gut microbiome; feature: rumen; material: DP-attached | host: Bos | place: Iran: Karaj | collected 2018-10
TTTCCTGTAAGAGCATTGAGGTATACCGGCATGGTAGCAACGAGTGTCTTACCTTCACCGGTCTTCATCTCTGAAATACCGCCGTTGTGAAGGATGATACCGCCGATAATCTGTACGGGGTAGTGGCGCATGCCGAGGACACGGTCCGAGGCCTCAATACATGCGGCAAAGGCCTCCGGCAGAATGTCGTCGAGCGTCTCACCATTGGCGAGACGGGCTTTAAGGGCGGGAGTGACCGCCTTGAGTTCCTCGTCGCTCATTGCGCGGTACTGGTCCTCAAGGGCCAGCACCTTATCCTTGATAGGATTGATTTTTTTAATCTGCTTCGATGAATAATCACCGAATATTCCTGAAAAAAGTCCCATTGGTTGACTTAATGCTCCTTTTAAAATAAACTAACAATAAGTATACACTATAGTATACCACAGAATACATTGTTTGTGATATGAATTTTTATGCAAAATTATGCATATTTTCTTGACTTTATGCAATAATCTGCATATAATTACGTTAAATATTAACGAGGAAACACAAAGGACTGAGATTTTATGAAACTCTGGACAGGACGGTTTGAAAAGGAAATCGCGAAGGAGACGAACGATTTCAACTCCTCAATATCCTTTGACAAAAGGATGTATAACGAGGACATCATGGGCAGTATGGCGCATGCGACCATGCTTGTCGCACAGGGAATAATCGACAAGGCTGACGGGGCGGAGATCCTCGCCGGTCTTGAGGGAATTCTATCCGACATAGACAGCGGAAAGCTTGAAATCGACCCCTCCGCCGAAGACATCCACACCTTCGTCGAGGCGGAACTCACAAAGAGAATAGGCGATGCAGGCAAGAAACTGCATACAGGCAGGTCCAGAAACGACCAGGTTGCTTTAGACCAGCGTCTTTACCTCGTAGATGAGGCGGACGAGATCGTCGAACTGCTTGATACGCTTGTTGACGCTCTTATCGATATAGCAAAAGACAACCTTACAACATACATGCCCGGATATACGCACCTTCAGAGGGCGCAGCCCATTACCTACGCGCACTATCGGACGGCATATATCGAGATGTTCAGACGTGACGTTGACAGGCTCAACGCCGCCAAGGATCGTGCTAACATCTCCCCTCTCGGTTCAGGCGCGCTCGCAGGGACCACATATCCTTTAGACCGTGAAGCCGTAGCCGACGAACTTGGCATGAACGGAGTAACGCTCTGCTCACTTGACGGAGTTGCTGACAGGGATTTTGCGATCGAGTTCGCATCAGCCTGCTCGATTTTAATGATGCACCTTTCCAGACTCAGCGAAGAGATAATCCTTTATGCTTCCCAGGAATTCAAGTTCTATGAGCTTGATGACGCTTATTCTACGGGCTCGTCAATGATGCCGCAGAAAAAGAATCCCGACGTCGCGGAGCTTACCAGAGGCAAGACCGGAAGGGTTTACGGAGACCTCATCTCACTGCTCGTTATCATGAAGGGTTTACCCCTTACATACAACAAGGACATGCAGGAAGTCCAGGAGGCTATGTTCGACTGCATCGAGACGATCAAAGCAGTCCTTCCTCCTTTCACGGGCATGATGAAGACCATGACGATCCGCAAGGACAGAATGGAAGCAGCCGCACTCGAGGGCTTTACCAACGCCACGGACCTCGCTGACTATCTGGTAAAGAAAGGACTGCCTTTCAGAGAGACCCATGCTATCTCAGGAAAGCTCGTCCATTACTGCATCGAGAACAATACTTCTTTAGAAAAGCTTCCGCTTGAGACTTTGAAAGAGTTCTCCCCTGCTTTCGAAGAAGACGTCTACGATGCGATCTCGCTCAAGACCTGTGTTGAGGGCCGCTCTCTCATCGGAGGACCTGCTCCCGAGACGGTAAAGAAGTATTTAGACAGCATCTGAAACTCATATTCAAACAGAATTCAAAACTATCGTATAAACAGTTTATCGCTGAAAATACTGGCAGCTGTACCGTATGAATTCGTATTTGTGATTTCCTTACGGTATTTTTGAAGCCTTGATTCTTTAATTGGTTTTCAGTTTACCGTATGAATCATCACAAAAACATTTTATACGGTAATTTTCTGATCATCGATTCTTATTTTTCACCGAAATTACCGTATGGATTATCGTCTATCATTTTATACGGTAAAAAAAGTGATCCATCATGATGATTCACAGAAAAATACCGTATAAATCATCTAATTCAGGAATCTTACGGTATTCCGAATTGTTACAAAGAATTTTGCCGGATTTGAATTCGTCTTTTATATAGCGGTTAGTTATATTTAGTAAAAAAGGAGCTGCACGAGGCAGCTCCTTAAATTTTTACTTAAATCAAGGATTAATAAACCTTAACCTTGCGTCCGGCGTTGGTCTTTGAGAAGTAGTATCTGTAAATAACCTTCTTAGAATTCTTAACGTTAACCTTCTTAACATTAGATTTCTTAAGAGACTTTCTAACCTTCTTCTTCTTAAGCTTAGTTGTCTTGGAAATGCTGATAGTCTTAACAGCAGAAGACTGGAATGCATAAGAACCGATCTTATACAAAGACTTAGAAGAAATAGAGAAAGAAGTGAGCTTTGTTGTCTTCTTGAATGCACGAGCACCGATGGTCTTAACCTTTGAACCGCCGGAGATCTTGGATACAGAAGAATAGCTGAAAGCACCGGTTCCGATAGAAGTAACGCTGCTGGGAATGCTGACTGCACCAATACCTGTAAGGCAGTAGAATGCATAAGATCCGATAGATGTAATGCTACCAGAGAACTTAATGCCCTTGATATCAGCACGCTTGTTATACCAAGGAGCACGCTTACCTTCTTTGTAGCTGTAGTTATACATTGCTCCTGAGCCGGAAATGATAAGAATACCGTTGCTGTCGATAGTGAAGTTAAGGTTCTTACCGCAATCCGTCTGAGCAGAAGAATTTGTAAGCTTAGCAGGATTCTCAGCCTTAGCGCCAGCTACTTCGATGATAGCTGTCTCGTCGTCATTTTCGACCTCGGTAGCAAAAGCCATTGCAGGTACAAGGCTAACTGTCATGGCAACAGCTACCAAAGAAACTAATACACGCTTAAGTTTCATTATTTACCTCCATTTATCAATGTTATTACAAACCAATTATAGTATTTGTAAAAAAGATTATACAATTCGAATTGTTTAATATCAACATATTCACGTTTGACATTTTTTGGCATATTCACCAAATCTAATGTTCCATTAACCATATTTCAGATGAATATGGCGCCAAAACAGAGCCTCCGCCGAAATCATGGGTCTTTCCGGTCAGGAGTTCTTTTGCCTGGCCGCATCCCGCGTCAAAGTGCGCTGTATAAGGGTTAGAATCCATATTAATGGCTACCATAACACGCTGGTCACCGCAGTTTCTCTCAAAAATGCACTGCATATTTGTGAGAACAACGGACCTCATGCCTCCATAATTAAGCGCACGGCAGTTCTTCTTGGCTTCAGCGAGCCTTGCAATATGGTCTGTGAGCTCATTCCATGACGGTTCATCAAAGCAGGCACGCAGAGCGGGATCTCCCTCCTCCTTACGGGCCTTTGCTCCCCATTCGGAGCCGTAATAGACACAGGGAATGCCCGGCATGGTGAAGACCATCGTATATACAAGCGGGAGCTTATTCGGGTCATTGATGATCGAAGCGATCCTGGTGACATCGTGATTGTCGGCAAAAGACAGGAGATGCGCTCCCCTGGCGACCGTCCAATCCTCAGGTCCGAACAGTCTCAAAAGAGAATGAACTATCTCGAACATGTTGCAGGAATTGAAAGCCGAATGTATTCCCTTATAGCACTGGTAATTCGTAAGCGAATGGATGTGCATCTCATTTAACATCCTGCCGTATTCACCGTGAAGGACCTCGCCCAAAAGGAAGAAATCCTGCTTCTTTGAATCTGTGAACTGTCTGAGCCTGCCCAAAAAGTCCATATCAAGGCAATACGCAACGTCAAGGCGCAATCCGTCTATGTCAAAGAAATCGATCCAGTAGCCGACTTTATCAAGCAGATGGTCGATAACGGCGGGATTTCTAAGGTTGAGCTTAACGAGATCATAGTTGCCTTCCCAGCCCTCATACCAGAATCCGTCGTTGTAATTGGAGTTTCCGTCAAACGAGAGATGGAACCAGTCTTTATAGGCGGAATCCCATTTATGCTCCTGAACGTCCTTGAATGCCCAGAAACCTCTGCCTACATGGTTGAAAACGCCGTCCAAGACGACCTTTATGCCTTCTTTATGAAGAGCATCGACAACTTTCTTGAAATCATCGTTCGTACCGAGCCTTGTATCGATAAGTCCGTAGTCACGGGTGTTATAGCCGTGAGTGTCAGATTCAAAGACGGGTGAGAAATAGATCGCATTGATCCCGAGCTTTTTCATATGAGGGATCCAGTCAAGGACTTTAAGGATCCTGGATGCGGGAATGCCGTCGTTTTCAAATGGCGCTCCGCAGAAGCCTAAGGGATAGATCTGATAAAAAACTGATTCTTCGTACCACATGGCGAGTATGTTAACACTACCCTCCTGTCCGGTCAAATAATGAACCTCCCGGCTGAATTATGCCGGGAGGCTCGGAAAGAGAAAAAGTGGTTATCACTTGGAGTTACTTTCCTAATGACTATTCTAATCAAGCAGTATTAAGATACTTTAATCAAAATGTTTCTAATCTTTTAACGCACAGGATCAGTTGCGCATTGAGTGGATCGGCGCAGGTATCCTGCCGCCCCTGTGGATGAAATCGGCACAGGAAGTCTTGGTAACAGGCATGATGGGCGCAGTACCCAGAAGTCCGCCGAATTCAACGCTGTCGCCTACACCCTTTCCGGGAACAGGAATGAGCCTAACGGCTGTCGTCTTGTTATTAAAAGTTCCAAGAGCCATCTCATCAGCGATAATGCCGGAAATGGTCTCTGCCGTTGTATCTCCGGGGACAGCGATCATGTCGAGGCCGACGGAGCATACGCATGTCATTGCTTCTAGTTTTTCGAGCTTTAATTCACCGCTTCTTGCGGCAGCGATCATGCCCTCGTCCTCTGAAACGGGGATAAAGGCGCCGGAAAGACCGCCGACATAAGAAGATGCCATGATACCGCCCTTCTTTACCGCATCATTGAGCATAGCCAGAGCTGCAGTCGTTCCCCATGTACCGCAGGTCTCAAGACCGAATTCCTCGAGAAGCCTAGCAACAGAGTCGCCGACTGCAGGCGTTGGAGCAAGCGAAAGGTCGATAATGCCGAAAGGCACGCCCAAACGCTCGGAAGCTTCCCTTGCGACGAGCTCACCTACCCTGGTGATCTTGAAAGCGGCTTTCTTAATAGTTTCTGCGACAACGCCCAGGTCTCTTCCCTTCACGCCTTCAAGAGCATGCTTTACGACACCGGGACCGGAAATACCGACGTTTATAACGCACTCAGGCTCTCCGGGACCTAAGAAGGCACCGGCCATGAACGGGTTATCTTCAGGCGCATTTGCGAAAACAACCAGCTTGGCACAGCCGATAGCGCTCCTGTCAGCGCTAGCTTCAGCCGTTTTCTTGATTATCACGCCCATGTCACGCACGGCATCCATGTTGATACCAGTCCTTGTCGAAGCAAGGTTGACGCTCGAGCAAACGAATTCAGTAGTTGAAAGTGCTTCAGGTATGGAATTTATAAGGATCTTGTCTGATTCCGTATAACCCTTTTGAACGAGAGCCGAAAAGCCGCCGACAAAGTTGACGCCGCAGGTCTTTGCAGCTCTGTCCAGCGTCTTTGCAAAAGGCGTGTAGTCCTTAGCTCCGCAAGCTGCAGCAACGATCGCTATCGGAGTTACGGAGATCCTTTTATGGATTATCGGGATCCCGTACTTCTTGCTTATCTGTTCGCCCGTTGCGACAAGGTTTCCCGCATAGCGGCAGATCTTATCGTAGATCTTGTTGCAGGACTCCTCAACAGTGGAAGCGGCACAGTCCATGAGGGATATTCCCATCGTTATGGTCCTTATGTCCAGATGCTCTTTGTTGAACATCTGCATCGTTTCAATAATCTCGTATTCGTTGATCATAAGAAATACTCTCTAAATCAGATTTTATGCATAGCGTTAAAAAGGCCTGTGTGCTGGATAGTTATCTGAACGCCCAGATCGTCGCCAAGAGCCTTTAACTTATCGGAAATATCAGAATTTTCGATCTGGAGGTCTTTTAAGTCGACCATCATGACCATCGTAAAGATGTCATCCAGGATCGTCTGTGAAATGTCCTTGATATTGATCCCGTATTCGGCAAGCAGAGTTGAAATGCCTGCGATTATGCCTACCCTGTCCTTACCGAGAACGGTTACGACTGCAGTATTCTTTTCGTTTTCCATATTGAATGTCCTCCGGGAACTATTGTTTCACTATGGAAATTATAATCACTTGCCGCCGTTTATTAAAGCCGAGGACAGCGCATTTGCGCAATTTATTCCATCGATTGCTGACGACATTATGCCGCCGGCATATCCTGCGCCCTCGCCGCAGGGAAAGATCCCGGGAACATTGATGCTCTGATAAGTCTCACGGTCTCTTAAGATCCTTACCGGAGAAGAACTTCTTGTCTCAACAGCCGTGAGCACCGCGTCTTCCGAATCAAAGCCTTTTATCTTCCTTCCCATCTCAGAAACGCCGTCTATAAGAGTATCCAATACGTAATCCGGAAAGATCTCCCTGAAATCAGCCGGCCTTACACCCGGCCTGTAAGAAGGTTTAACCTTACCGAATTTGCCCGTTACCTCACCGTTAACGAGGTCACCGTATCTTGCAGCAGGTGCATGTCCGTCAGAACCGCCTGCCTTAAATGCAAGTTTCTCAAGTTTTTCCTGATAGATCATGCCGTCCAGAGTGCCGGTTCCGTAATCAGAACTGTCAACAGGCACGAGTATCGCGCTGTTAGAGTTGTCTCCGTCTCTTGATCTGACACTCATCCCGTTGGTGCATACGGTTCCGTCATTTGTCTGCGAAGGCACAACGGTTCCGCCCGGGCACATGCAAAATGTGTAAAGGCGCCTGCCCGTCTTTGTTTCGCATGCGAGCTTGTAGTTTGCCGCCATCAGATCGGGGGATTCATCCGTATCCATGCCATATTGGGCAACATCTATGTCTTTCCTCAAATGCTCGATCCTGACTCCGACCGAGAATGGCTTTGATTCCATTGCGATTCCCAGTCTTTCAAGAGCCCTGAAAGTATCCCTTCCCGCGTGTCCTATAGCAAGGATGAGTCCTTTGCACATTATCTCACGGGAACCGTTCTTATCCTGAACAGTTATGGATGAAAGCCCGTTCTTATCAGTGCGGTATCCCTGGAAAAGAGTATTGAAAAGGAATTCTCCGCCCAATGAGATTATGTCTTTTCTAACGTTAACGACAATGTCCCTGATCCTGTCGGTACCGACGTGAGGATGAGCATCGTAGAGAATGTCACTTGGAGCCCCGTGAGAAACGAGCATCTGATAGACAAAAGCCTTCAGACCGGAACTGACGCCGGAATAGAGCTTTCCGTCCGAAAAAGTACCTGCGCCGCCTTCGCCGAACTGGATGTTTGAATCAGGCTTAAGGCGCGCTGTTCCGTTCATGTAGTTCTCGCAGTCTTCGATCCTCTGCTTCATCTCGGGACCGCGCTCGATAACTATCGGCTTCAGGCCGTATCTTGCAAGTATCAAAGCGGCAAAAAGCCCGGCCGGGCCTGATCCGACAACAACGGGCCTCATATATTCTCCTACGTGAACACTGAAATGTTCTTTATGCGGGAAAGCAAGATCCATCAGTTCTTCCTGCTTTTTGGAGACCGTCTCTTCATCAGCGAAATCAAACCTGTAGATTATCTTTACCTTGTTTCTTCGCGCGTCGATGAAACGCTTGTCTATTACAAGCCTTATATCGCCGTTGGCACATGCCTTGCAGGCTTTGACGAGCTTTTTATCCGAAGACTTAAGGCCCGCCTGGATTATCCTTACTGAATCAGGAACGGACTTCCCGCCCCTTGAAGGTTCAAAGCCTAACTCAAACATCTTGAACCAACCTCTTTTGCTGCGGCCGCGGCTGAAGACCAGGCCCACTGGAGATTGAAGCCGCCGCATCTTCCGTCAACGTTTAAAGCCTCACCGATAATGAAAAGGCCGTCAAAAGAACCGTACTGCATGTGTTCGTTGACTGATATAAGCCTGATGCCGCCCGAAGACACCTGAGCCTTGTCTGTTCCGCCGAATCCGTCAACGGGGATCTTCAGATTGCAGATTGCTCTGCACAGATCTTTAATTTCATCATCGCTAAGAGCCTGTATCGGGCCCGCAGGATCAATATTTACAGTCCTGCAGAGGAATTCGCTCAAGACCCTCGGGAAGATCCCTGTCAGAGCAGAAGATATGCTTCTTTGGCTGAATTTAGTTTTTCTGTCTACCAAGAGCTTATATGTCTCATCAAAACCCTTGCCAAGGAGATTCAAAACAGCAACGGGCTTTTGTCCTTTATCAAGCATTTCCACGGCTTTGCCAGAAACGTCCATGACGCAGATGCCGGAAATTCCGCCGTCTTTACTGAATATAATCTCCCCTTCGGATGAACCGGCGGCATTCCTTCCGTCAGGGGAAACGGACACCTTTCCCCTGCATCTGATCCCTGCAAGAGCCTTTATACCGGGCATTTTGCTCGTAAGAGAAGTCAGCGCGGGCTTAAACGGAACAATGTCATCCCTTCTTATGAACTCCTTCAATACCGAGTTTACAGAACCGGTTGAACCTGTCGAAGGATATGTATGACCGCCCGTAGCGCAGATAAAGTATTTAGACTTATAAACCGAGCCGTCTTTGAGATATGCCTCATATAAGCCGTTTTTAAACGAAACCTTTTCGCACTTTACGCCGAACTTCATTCCGCAGTTATTATCCTCTAAGTAAAACCTGAAGGAATCAATGACCGTGGCGGCCCTGTAAGTAGCCGGATAGAAAAGTCCGTCATCACAAACGGTCTCTATTCCGAGAACGTTCTCAAAAAAATCAACTACATCGGAATATCCGAATGCCGAAAGGCATCTTTCCAGTCTTTCAGTACAATCCGTGTTGTACTTGTCGGCTGAAACATTACGGTTTGTGAGGTTGCACCTTCCGCTGCCGGTCATTGCGAGCTTTTTACCGCATCTGTCGTTACCGTCGATAATGAGGATATTGGCTTTGCCGGAAGTTATATTTGTAAGCATTGAGGCGGCAAAAAGTCCTGAAGCACCGCCGCCCAAAATGATACAGTCGTAAACAACGCTGCTCATAAAGCACCTCCGCTACGGAAAGCCTTAAGGGTCCTGGCAAGCTTCGTTTCATTAAATGGAATTCCGCCGAATTCAGCAACTATCGCTTCTTTCGCGCTTTCAAGGTCTTGGGCCGTGCCGTCTTTAAGCTCAAGCTCGAGCTCGCAGATGATGTCGCAGGTCTTCCCTTCAGGATCCTTTATCGCGCCATAGTCAACGCAGGCTTCCATTATGCTTCCTTCATACCTGAAATCGTAATAAGTCCGGTCAAATGTATTGGAACACATGACAACCAGATCATCAGACTTTATGCCTTTAAGGATATCATCAAGAAGGCTCAGGTCGTCGCCTTCAGCATTACGCTTAAAAGAATCAATATCAAGGACGCCGTCAGAACTTTTGAGATTCCATTCAAAGTGATTGTGTACGCCTTCTTTGACCTCACCCTTGTATTTGGCCGTAAATTCAAAGAAGTCAGTTTCCAGAGCCTTATAATGTCTCTTTCTAAAGCTGACGCCTCTCGAAGCAAGAATACCGTCAGAAGTATCCAGATAAAAGTTTTCGAGCGTAACGGGACGGTTATCCGGGTTTTGGCAACGGCTTTTGAACCAATCGGTTGAAACTGCCGAAAACAGACACTCCTTGTCCTTAAATGCCAGTTTGACCTCGGTCTCCATAAAAGGCTCCTTAACTGATCGTGTGAACGCCGCTTGCCGATACAACGCAGAGCTTGTTGCCTGCAAGGAAATTCAACCTGATGACGTCTTCATCGACAGCGAAGTCGTTAAGCAACGTGCCGGAGGAATCGTAAACGAAGATGCGCCTGTCAACACTAATCGCATAAAGCTTTCCCGAATAAGCAACGGCGTTGATCTTTGAACCGACGTCAGAATTGTATATGACATTCTCCGAGCCGTTCAGGATCGCAAGCTTGTTAAGCTGACTTACGCCGTCGGAATAAGTGATGAAAAGCTTTCCGTCAACAAGCTTTATGTAGCCGATGGCAGAGAAATCATAGTTGTCCTGAACGAGCTTTCCTTCCTTTACTTCATACATCGAGTTTCCGGTAAAGCAGTAAAGGTGTTCTCCGCTGTAGAACATCGACATGAACATAACGTTGCCGTCGACGTTGTACATCGCACTGTCAGCCATTTCAAGGCTTCCGCTGGTGCTCTTGCTTATAGAGAACACTCTGACATAAGGAACTATGACGGCACCGCTGGTGTTTACCGTCGAGACTGCGAGTTTCTCGGAATCTCCGTCAAAGCAGCAGCAGACAGGGAATCCTGAATTGTAGGAAGACCACTGGTACTGTCCCTTGCCCTGTTCATCGTAAAGGATCACGTCGCCGTTGGATTCGTCACTTCCTGTGATAAGTGCAACATATCCCTTTTTGGATATTGCGAGTGACTTTATCTGATTCTTTGTAGGAGTCGTGTAAAGCGGCTTGTCACGCGTCATAAGGGTAAATGAATAGCCGTTGAGATCGAACACTGCAACGTAGTCACCGTAGATATAACACTGCGGATTTGTGTATGAGACCGCAACATTGTAGATCTCAGTTCCCGAAAGAGTGAGATATGCAATACGCTCATTTGTTACCTTCACAACGCCCTCGCCGTAAGGATAGAGCTTCTGCGCTTCAGAATACTCGCAGCTAAAACCACCCTGGGCGGCCAGCTTGATCTGCGTGTCAGCCCCCTCCATCGAATTGATCTTCCTGGATACGATAAAGATAAGAACGATACTTAATACGAGCAGTACCGTGAATACCGTCACCGCTATCGTTAATCCTCTGAAAGGATTGCTGCTCTTAGCTTTCTTTTTATTCGTTGCTTTGTTCGTCGTCATTATATATTTGCCTTATTCACTCTTTTTAGGAATATCATATGTTCCGTTAATACTGTTGGTGATCGCTTTCGTAAGCAGATCATAAGCGGACCAGATACCGTATTCATAGGTATTTTCTCCGCCGTCATTGTACAGTTCCCTGCCAAATACATAGAACTTTGTATAAACGCCGTTACAATAGACATAGTAAGTAACGTCATTACGCTTGTAAAAGTCATAGACTACAGACGAATGATTCCTGTTAAAGACCGTAATCGTGGTGTCAGGAACGGCATTAGAAGAAACCGGCGAGAGCTCCTCGACTCCTGCTATGTTGATACAGAATATCGATTCGAACAGCATTGCCGCATAAGAACGGCCCTGGCTGTTAAACACCTTTGCATTACGCCCGTCAAGCTCAACGGTGGAATCGTTGTCGGAGATCGTATTATTCTTAGCCACATCCAGCTTCATAACGAACTTCCTGCCCTTTCCTGAGCACTCGACCGAAAGAACGTTATCACATGTATCATAGAACACATAGCTGCTGATAAGGACAAGGACCGGTGATTCCATCGTTTCAAGCTTATCGGAAGACACTTTGAAGATCTTTCCTTCACCGTTGATCCTGCCGTAATGATATCCTTTGACGGCCGAAGACATATTTACCGTATAAGTCTTTCCGCTCTTCATGCTCAAAACGATACTGTATGCAGGATCAGAAAGTCCGTATTTAGCAATGTTAGCCTGATCAGCGTCTTCATATTCTTCCGCTTCAAGTCTGCAGAGTTTCTCGATCAGACGGTCGAAATAAGGGCTCGAGTCAATAGTAAAAGGCTTAGTGAACTTAAACGACGCTTCGCCGGTCTGTTCATCATAGATGCAGGATGCGGTAAGATCGACAGCATCGGCCTTCCTTACAAACCTGACGGTATCAAGCTCTGAGACATCC
>JAEEGH010024850.1_pt1 | contig 12056 bp, 10 predicted proteins | sample 9134181 | NCBI WGS metagenome assembly JAEEGH01 (sample SAMN16246544, study PRJNA631951) | gut metagenome | biome: gut microbiome; feature: rumen; material: DP-attached | host: Bos | place: Iran: Karaj | collected 2018-10
CATACACCAACCTGCCGGCCGGCACCTATACGTTCCGCGTGAAGGCTACGAACAACGACGGTGTGTGGTCCACCAATGAGGCTACGCTCAAGATCATCGTCCAGCCCCCATTCTGGTGGAGCTGGTATGCCAAGATTTTCTATCTCCTGTTGTTGGGTGGTATCATCTGGCAATATGTACACTTCCGTCTGCGTCGTGAAGAACATCGTCACCAGCGTGAGATGCAGCGACTGAACGAAGAAAAGGAAAAGGAGGTGCGCGAGGCCCGCCTGAACTTCTTCACGATGATTGCCCACGAGATCCGCACGCCAGTGTCGCTCATCATCGGCCCCCTGGAAAAATTGAAAAATTTAAAAATTGAAAAATTAAAGGAAGCGCCTGAATTCTTCACTCTTCACTCTTCACTTTTCACTTCCATTGAGGTGATTGACCGTAATGCGCACCGTCTGCTGGAACTCGTCAATCAGTTGCTCGACTTCCGTAAAGTGGAGCAGCTGATGCTGGTGATGCACTTCGCCCCACAGAACATCCATGAACTGATACGCTCCGTGAGTGAACGCTTTGCACCCACATTTGAGCAGGGCGGCAAGCAGTTCACTGTCACCTACCCTGACGAACGGTTCACCGCCATCATCGACAAGGAGGCTGTCATCAAGGTGATCAGTAACCTGTTGACCAATGCCAATAAATATACCAAGGACGATGTGCGGCTGAGTTGTATCGTGGAGCCTGACGGCGAGCACTTCCGCATTGAGGTGAGCGACAACGGCATCGGCATTAAGGCAGAAGACCAGCATCGCATCTTTGAACCATTCTTCCAGGCTGAGGGCAACAAGCCCGGCACTGGCATCGGCCTCAATATCGTCAAGAACATCGTGGATCAGCACCACGGTGAGATATCCGTCGTTTCCGAGGTAGGCAAAGGCTCGACGTTTACGGTCGTGCTGCCGGTGAATCAGGAGGAAATGAGAAATGAGAAATTAGGAATGAGAAATGATGATAACCCAGCAAGCCCAGATTCTGCCTATAGAAGTAATCAACATTCCTCATCTCTCATTCCTCATTCCTCATTAATTCAGACCATGCTCATCGTTGAAGACTCGGACGACATGCGCGAATTCTTGGAGAACAACTTCCGTGAGCAGTATGAGGTCATCACAGCAGGCGACGGCATCGAGGCACTTGACCAATTGGAGAAGCACGAGGTTAACATCATCATCAGCGATTGGATGATGCCTCGGATGGATGGAGTCGAACTGTGCAGAAGGGTGCGCAGCAACCAGCTGACGAGTCACATCCCGTTCGTGATGCTCACCGCCAAGACCGATGATGACTCGAAGGTGGAAGGTATGGACGTAGGTGCCGACACCTACATTGAGAAGCCTTTCTCCGTGCAATATCTTGAAGCCTGCATTCGCAACATCCTTCAGATAAGGCGTCGCCTGATGGAGAAGTTCTCTACCCAGCCGCTGGAACCCGTGACGGAGATTGCACAGAATCCGACAGACAACGACTTCCTGATCCGTATGAACAAGATCATTGAGGAGAACTTCTCGAATTCAGACCTCAACGTTGATTTCCTCGCCGACAGACTGAACATCAGCCGCAGCGGACTCTTTGCAAAGATCAAGACCTTGGCGGACGTGACACCTAACGAGATGATTCAGATCGTACGACTGAAACGGGCCGCCCAGCTGTTGCACGACGGAGGTTATCTGGTAAGCGAAGTGGGCTATATGGTGGGATTCTCCAATCCGTCATACTTCTCCAAATGCTTCCAGAAACAGTTCGGCATCCGTCCTGCAGATTATATGAAGTCAAAATCCGCTGAAACATGATAAATAAAAGGTTTAATTTGCTATTCTTCGCATTAGTATCGGTACTGGCTGTTATGGCTACCGATAGATTGTCTAACCTACCTTGTCCAATACTTGGTGGTGAGTTAAGCAATTCTGCTGCTACATCTGTAGAGGATATCAACGAGGTGATGCCACGGATGCGGGCATTGGGACTGAACACGGTGCTCGTGCCAGCTTATTGGGAACTGATGGAACCAGTAGAAGGGCAGTTTGACTTCACGCTCATCGACCGTACTATCGATATGGCGCGGCAGGAGCATTTGCACGTGGTGTTCCTTTGGTTCGGTGTGTGGAAGAACTCGATGTCGTGCTATACTCCTGGCTGGTTCAAGCAGGACACGAAGCGGTTCCCACGGGCGATGACTGCCGAAGGGAAGCAAATGGAGATAGCATCTTGTTTCAGCGATAATGTGCTGCAGGCAGACCTGAAAGCTTTCTCGGCACTCATGCGGCATATCCGTGAGAAAGACCCACAACGCGAGGTCGTTATCATGATGCAGATAGAGAACGAAATTGGTATGCTGGAATCAGCACGCGACCATTCGCCGTTGGCTGAAAAGGCATACCTGAAAGAGAAGTGGGCAGAACGTTACGGCACGGATGAGTATGCCGACGAGAAGTTTATGGCACTGAGTTACGCCCGCTATGTGGAGCATCTGGCTAAAGCGGCCCGTGAGATCCACGACATGCCGCTCTATGTGAATGCTGCTATGAACAGTCGTGGGCGTCGTCCTGGCGAATATCCGTCTGCAGGGCCGTTGGCTCATCTCATCGACTTCTGGCATGAGGGCGCACCCAGCATCGACTTGTTGGCCCCTGATATCTACGACACAGGCTTCAAGTCGTGGTGTGCGCAATATGCGATGCCTTTGCGACCACAAGATGGAGAACGCTCGACCTCTGGTCGCTTGCTACCAACGGGACGCAAGAATGTTAAAAACCGCCTCTTTATCCCAGAAAGCCGATGCTGCGAGAATAGTGGTGTCCGCGCCCTCTATGCCTTCGGCGAGCATCAGGCTATAGGCTTCTCACCCTTCGCCATCGACCAGGCGAGTCCAAAAGAAACGGAATCGGTTTCAAGAGCATATAGTCTGCTTCGTCAAGTATTCAAGCTCCCCTCCTCTGGAGGGGGTGGGGGAGGCTCCTGGGGACTTTTGTTTGACCAAACCGACCGTGAGCGTATCATCAATGATGACAATGTGGTAATGACCTGTCGCCATTACTTCACTCTTCCTTGGGATCCCCGTGCCACCGACGGCACAACATGGCCTGAGGGCGGTGCCATGCTCATCCGTCTTGGCAAATATGACTACCTTTTGGCAGGCAGCGGCGTGGTCATCGACTTTAAAACTCCTACCGAAAAGCAACAAGAACAACAAAAGACATTAGGCGAAGACGGTTTCGCAGAAGCAGGTGGAAACACAAGTCAAAAGGCGAACAAGCGTTTTAGTGGTAAGCGTCTCGGTCTTCTTTCCGTCGATGAAGTATCAATCGCTGATGACGGTACGATGCAGTACCTCCGCCGCCATAACGGCGACCAAACCCATCAAGGCCGTCACGCCCGAATCGGTGTCGGCGAATGGAAGGTATTACACATCAAACTCTACGAATATTAAAACAAATACGATTATGAAGATTCTGATTTTACAGGGCTCTCCGAGAGCAAATGGCAACACCGCTTGGATGGCGGAAGAGTACAAGAAGGCTGCTGAGGCAGCAGGTTATGAGGTGACACTGGTGAATGTGTCGAAGAAGAAGATTGCAGGCTGCTTGGCCTGTGAGTATTGTCATACTAAAGGCAATGGAGCTTGCATCCAGAATGACGACATGCAGGAACTCTATCCGCTGATGAACGAGGCCGAGGTGCTGGTATTGGCTGCGCCAATCTACTACTTTACGCTCTGCGCCCAGATTCAGGCTCCCATCCAGCGTATGTACTGCGTCAACAAACCTGCCAACGTGAAGAAGATGGCGCTGCTGATGTCATCCTACTCTCCTGGTGTCTATGACGGAGCCACTGCCGAGTTCCGCGACATCTGCAACTACTGGCAAGTCGAGAACATGGGCTTTGTCTCTGCCAAGATTGACGAGCAAAAGACAGAGGAAACCAAACAGAAGGTGATAGCATTGGTAGGGAAAATATAAGCAGATACGATTATGTTAGGCAACTTTTCTTACTACAACCCCACCAAGTTGTATTTTGGTGATGAGTCTTTGAACTTCCTCAAGGACGAGCTGAAAGGCTATGGCCCAGTGGTGCTGCTGAACTACGGCAGCGGCAGTGTGAAACGTAATGGTATCTACGACCAGGTAGTGGCCATCCTGAAGGAGGCTGGCAAGACCATTGTGGAGAATCCGGGCGTGATGACCAATCCGACGTTAGAGAAACTGAACGAAGGTGTGAAGATTGCCCGCGAGAATGAGATAGATCTGATTCTGGCTCTCGGCGGTGGCAGCGTTTGCGACTACTCGAAGGCAGTAGCTGCCTCGGTCTATTATGATGGCGACTATTGGGACAAGTTCTGGCTGAAGCAAGAACAGCCCGATGCTGACCAGAAACTGTTGCCCGTGGCCTGTATCCTGACGATGGCAGGCACTGGCTCAGAGATGAATGCCGGCACGGTGATTACCGATGCTGAGCATACGCTGAAGATGGGCCATGTGTTCGACAGCCGCCTGATGCCGAAGTTCTCTATCCTGAACCCGAAGTTCACGATGACCGTACCCGACAACCAGATGAAGGCCGGCATCTACGACATCATGAACCACATCATGGAGCAGTATTTCTCTGATTTCGACGACAATACCAGCGACTATCTCGCCGAGGGCCTGATGCGCTCAGTGATTCACAGCAGTCGCATCGCCGTGAAGAATCCGCAGGACTATGAGGCTCGTTCGAACATCATGTGGACGGCCACTTGGGCACTGAACACGCTCATCGGGCTGGGCAAAAAAGAGGACTGGATGGTACACATGATTGGTCATAGCGTAGGAGCCTGGACGCACGCTCCTCATGGTTATGCGCTGGCTTCTGTCTCTATGGCCTACTATCGCAGGGCTATGAAGAACGGTCTGCCTAAGTTTGCCCGTTTTGCACACAACGTATGGGACATTCCGACGGAGGGCAAGACCGAACGCGAACTTGCTGAGGCTGGCTTACAAGCCCTGAAAGATTGGATGCAGGAGATTGGTCTGCCACTCACCATCAGTGAACTCGGTGCCACTGCCGAAATGATTCCTGGCATCACGGAGACCACCGTTGTCTATCCTGCAGGATATCTGGATTTGACAAAAGAGGATATTACGGAGATATTGAAGGAAAGCATGTGATACCAACTTCTGATAAACCAAAATTAATAAAGCGCGGCTCATCACGAACCGCGCTTTTTGTATGACTGTATGTCTTGTCTATTTCGCCAGTTGCTTCTTGCCGTTTTGGATGTAGAGGTGAACAAAGGGTTGCTTATCGCCCCTGTTACATCAAGAAATCATGCGCTAAGTGTTAAATAAGCATAATACTTGGCAAAAACATTGTACTATGTATTGCAAGGTACTCGTATTTTACCTATCTTTGCAGCCGGAATCATTTAATACGCAAGCAAATGAATATCGAGAATGCCAAGTCACAGATGCGGAAAGGGATGCTGGAGTACTGCGTGTTGCTGCTCCTGAAGCATCGCCCGTCGTATGCCAGTGACATTATCCAACAACTGAAGAAAGCGGAGCTGCTCGTGGTGGAGGGAACGCTCTACCCGCTGCTTACCCGCCTGAAGAACGACGGACTGCTGCAATACGAGTGGCAGGAATCGACGCAGGGTCCTCCCCGCAAGTACTATGCCCTCAGCCCTGAAGGCGAACAGTTCCTTGAAGGCCTCGACAGCGCCTGGACGGAACTCGCCAACACCATTAATTATCTTAAGAACATACATCCTAACTTAATAGAAGCAAAATGAAGAAGAACATTACCATCAACCTTTGCGGGCGACTCTTCCAGATCGATGAGGATGCCTATGAAATGCTGCAGGAATATATCGAGTCGCTCCGTTCCTCATTCGGAAAACAGGAGGGCTGTGATGAAATTGTCAACGACATCGAGGCCCGCATCGCGGAGCTGTTTGCAGAACTGAACCAACAGGGCATCGAGGCCATCACCATCGACCACGTGAAGGACATCATCACCCGCATCGGCAAACCTGAGGAACTGACAGACAACGAAGGAACTGATAACGGGAGAAAAGACGGACATAAGTATGAGTCTTTCCGCTCGGCTGCCCAGGATATATGTGATAATGTACGCGCAAGGACTGCCGGCAAGAAACTCTACCGTAACCCTAATGACAAGATGGTGGCAGGTGTGCTCTCCGGTCTGGCAGCCTACACGAATTCAGATGCTGTATGGTGGCGACTGCTGACGGTGCTGCTCGTCTTGTTCTATGGTGTGGGCATCATCGCCTATATCGTGATGGCCATCGTCGTGCCTGAAGCGAAGACGCCAGAACAACTGTTGCAGATGGAAGGCAAGGAAGTGACGCCGCAGAATCTGGCGGACGTTGTGGTAGAGAACAAGCAGACGGCACGACCCAACCGTGGCTGCTTGGGTACGCTCTTGTTCGTGTTGTTCTCAATCGTCGCTGCCTTCTTCGTGGTCATCGCCTCGATAGTAGGAGTGGGGCTGTTGATTTCCCTGTTGCTCGTCATCGTGTCACTTGTCATTGTCTTTACCGTTCCTTCGGCAACCCATGTGAACCTGCCCTTCGACATCGAGTATCTGAATCTGGGCGAACTGATCAACATCCACCCCTGGATAGTCATAACCTTCATCGTCGGTGTGCTGCTCGCCCTCTCCATACCTATCTATGCCATCGGCCACATGCTGTTCTCCAGGGCTGGCAAGGTGCAACCCATGGGCATCGGACAGCGCATCCTGTGGATCGTGCTGTGGGTGGCGTCGCTGTGCTGTCTGTTCCCTGCACTCATCTGGATTCAGCAGCAGGAGAAAACGCATTATAATGTAGAAATGGAGGAGATTTATTCCTATCAAGGTGTGACGATGAGCCATCAGGACAAGCGTTTCCTACGCAAAGGCGGCTGGGATCTGATCAAGGCGGAGAACTGCGACCATTATACTTACAGCGGATACTATAACGGCAATCACAATGTACGCTTCCTGGATGTCTATAATGAGAATTGTGAGCAAGTGTTTCAGGCAGAGCGCAAGGAGGCCGTCGAGCCTGGCGTATATCGTCTGGACTGTGCAGTCAGAGCGGAAGGTCCCGGCCCCTGCGTATATGCTATCGGCGACAGCACGATGCTCAAGTCCATCCCTGTTTATGAGCAGCCCCAAAACGGTGTGCCTGATATGGGTTGGTTCGACATCAGCATCGACAACATCGTGGTCACTGGCAGCTCCATAGCCTACGGCCTATCTTCCGATGAAGACTTCACGGGCCAGCCCTGCCGCGCTCAGTGGTTCTCTGCCACAGACTTCAAACTCACCCGTACCGGTGATTTGCCGAAGCCGAATCAACAAAAGAAATAAAAAAGTCAGTTATTCACGTCTGTGGATTCGACGGACGTGGTCTTCTGGTAACTGGCTTTTTCCAGATCGACGGTGATGGCAGGCAGCACGGCGGCATCATCACAGGTGACGGCGGTACCCTGATTATACAGATAGCCGAAGTCACAGACATAGGTGATGCTGCTGGATGTATAGCCGCTGGTGCGCATGAACCAGAAGGAGTTGCCACGATAGCCCTCGACGGATGACCACCAGGCACCACGGCACTTGGCATAGAGCGTAGAACGGAAACGGCGGGCGGAATCGTCGATGCCGCTACCTGCATAGAAGCCATAGTCGGAAGCCAACGAAGAGGCAAAAACCTCGTCGTTTGAGAGGATGAACACATAGTCCTGCGTGTCAGGCCCGCAGTCGGTACCGTAGTGAGGGTTTGCAGGATTCTTGACGTTGGTAGTTTCGATGGCCGCGCGTTCCTCGTCAGAGAAGGCACGGGTGTAGAACTCATCGTTAAGCCATTGGCGTAAGTGGCTCCCGCTCCAATTCACGGCTTCTTCCTTATCGTGGAAAGGACAGGTGTCGGGCATGCGGTCGGCCAGCAGCACAGCCTTGGTGCCGCTGATTTTCAGAATGCGCCACTTCACGGGGGCGTAGGCAAAATAGTGCCAGGCATCGGGGTCGGCCCATCGGTAATGCTGCTCTCTGTTTGTGGAACAGGTGACAGCACCAGAACCGTTCAGTCGTCGATAGCGCGTACCGTTGATTTCCGTATCGTCATCCGTCCATTGGGCATTCTCCAGTTGACTGAAGAGAGCGGCATCTACAATCACGTCGCCTTGGGCCAAAGCATAATCATCCACAGCATCACAACTACCGCTGACCACCTCGTTGGCAGGGTATGAGCCAAACAAGATACAATCCCATCGCGTGAAGTGAATCATGAGACTGGGATTCTCTACCCAAGGACTGTGCAGGTCTTTATACGCATCGCCAGTATATCGTTCCTCACAGGGAGAGTCGCTGCCGCCCTCGTCGTCTTTGCTGCACGACGTGGTCACAGCTACCAGCATCAGAAGCCATACGAGGCAGGTGCATATCTTCGTTTTGTTGTCCATAGCTTACTGAATGATATCGGTGGAATAAACGGGGGATGCCGGCTGGTAGTCGGCTTTCGAGAGATTGAGCGTGATGGCCGGCAAGACAGCGGAATCGTTGCAGGTGACCACAATCCCCCGGTTGTAGGTGTCACCCGATTCGCCGACATACACGACGTTAGCTTTCGTATAGCCTACGGTGCGCATGAACCAGAAAGAGACGCCGAGGTATTTATCTACCGGCGACCACCAGGCACCACGACACTTGGCATAGAGCGTTGAGCGGAAACGGCGTGCAGGATCGTTGCCGCTGTCTATGTCGGAGAAGCCGTACTCCACAGCTAAGGGCGACGAGAAGGTCTCGCTTTCGGAGAGGACGAATACGCGGTCCTTGGTGTCAGGCCCACAGTCAGTGCTGAAATAGTAGTTGGGGTCGTTCTTGACATCCGTCTCCTCAATGGCGGCGATTTCCGTCTCTGTAAAGGCGCGGCTCATGAACTCGCTGTTCAGCCAGCGGCGCAGCGAGCAGTCGCTCCAACTGGTATCGTTATAGGTATCGTTGAAGGGGCAGGTATCAGGCATACGGTCAGCTAATAGCACGGCTTTGTCGCCCGTCTGTTTCAGGATGCGCCATTTGATGGGGGCGTAGGCAAAGTAGTGCCAAGCATTGACGTCAGTCCAACGGTAATGCTGTGGACTGTTGTCAGAATAGCTCACGGCACCTGCGGCGTTGAGCCTGTGGTAGCGCTTACCGTCTATCTCCGTATCGTCGTTGGTCCATTGGGCATTCTCCAATTGGCTGTAGAGTGTGGCATCTACAATCACATCGCCTTCCACCAACGCATAGTCATCCACCGCATCGAAGCTGCCGCTGACCACCTCGTTGGCAGGGTATGAACCAAACAGGATACACTCCCAGCGCGTGACATCCTGGGGCGGCTGGTCGTCGTCCGTATCGTCCTTGCTACAAGCTGTCAGCCATACAGCAAAGAGCGAAAGGACTGCAAATCTGATGTATTTTTTTATCATTTATCTTGAATACTTGTTTATTTCCCCTTCCTAAATTCCCTCGGGTTCACTCCTTTCATCCTATTGAAGAAACGGGTGAAGGTGGTGACTTCTGCGAAATGAAGTTGGTCGGAGATCTGGGTGATGCTTAATGAAGTCTGACGTAGGAGAAACACGGCTTCCATTAGGAGCATCTGGTTAATGTAGTCAACGACGGTGCGGCCTCCTGACACCTGACGGACGACGCGAGAGAGATAAGTGGTGGTGATGCAGAGTTCCGAGGCATAGAAACCGATGTCATGGTGCTCTTCGAAATGCTGGTGCAACAGCCCGAGGAATCCGAGAAAGATTTCTTCGACGCGCTTGGGAAAACGGTGCTCGCGGATGCTGTGCTGCTGGACGGTGGAGAGGTCGGTGAGGAAGAGGTTATAGAGCATCCGCAGACTGTCGTTGGCCAGGGGAAGCCCCATCTGCTGATAGTGAATCATCATCTGCATCAGTTCGCGCAGACGGCGAAAGTCATCAGCCTTCAACGGGAGTATGGGCGAGGTGAGTTCTACCACCGTGAAGTAGGCTGTGCGGATGGCGTCGCGCACCGTGGGCAGGCTGAGCGTGAAGTGCTCGTCGCCCAGCAGGCAGATGCCGCTGTAGTCGCTGGAGGACGAGAGGATGGTTATCTCGAAGCCGGGCGAATAGGTATAGAGGTCGCCCTTGTGCAGCGTCAGTTCGCTATTATTATATAATATGGTAAGCCAGCCTCGCGTGACAATCGTATAGATATAGCAAGACAAGAAGCCGTGCGTCTCGTTCGCGCCGAATGACCACTCCGCGTTAGTCTCCAGACAGATAACGTTTCCATCCCACTCACCTTCAGGAAAAGGTAGGTTTCTCAGTTGCCAAAATTCCTTCAAACTGTACATAATGTCACTATTTGGGGGCAATGTTGCGATTAAGCGAGTGCAAAGAGCTTGCTCATTTTGCCGAGCGTGAGCAACTTCGCGGCATATTTTGCCGCAAAGATACGAATAAATTTTGAATTTGTTTCGTTTTAATCGGTTTTTGTTTCGTTTGGGCTTGCAATCGGATGAAAAATATGTCGTAACTTTGTACCCAGATAACAAAATAACATTAATATTCACTTAAAAACAATTCAGATTATGGACAAGCAGAAATCAATTGAAGCATTACAGTTCTTCGTAACAGGCCTCTCAGAGGGCGCATTCGTACACAAGGTACAGGGACAGATTTTCAAGGCTCAGGGCTTTACAAAGCTGGGCGAGAAGTACATCGGCCACTACACGGAGGAGATGGAATGGGTGGAGAAGTTCATCGACCGCATCCTCGACCTGGGCGGCGAGGTGAAGGTGGAGAAGCACGAAGCTCGCGCGCTGTGCTACGACCCCATTGAATACATCAAGGAGGACCTGAAGATTCAGGAGCCAGGTGTGGAGCTGCTGCGCAAATGCATGGGTTCTGTTACAGAGGATTATCTCACCTTCGACATCCTGAAAGCCTATCTGGCCGACGAGGAAGAAGACCTCTACTGGAGTCAGGGCGCACTCGAGATGATTGAGAAGATTGGCGCACAGAACTGGCTGATAATGCAACTCTAATTTTTCGACCACTAATTACACTAATTAAAGGAATTGAATTATGAAAGAGAAGGTATTACAGGCCATGCGTGAGTTCGGTGCTCCCGTGAACGCTGGCAAGATTGCGGAAATCACAGGTATCGACCGCAAAGAGGTTGACAAGGCTTTTGCCGAGTTGAAGAAGGAAGGTGCGATTGTGTCGCCCGTCCGCTGCAAGTGGCAGCCCGCATAAAAGTTTAAGCTTATGGAAATCAAAGCTGTAAAATTCCGCAGAGACGGATTCTATACCCAGCCCTTCGTGTTCGGAGGCGAGGAAGGACAAGACAAGTTTGACAAAAACGTGCGTTATCGCGGCACTCTTCAGAACTATCTGATTGACACGGGCAGCGAGGTGATTCTGGTGGATACCGGCCTGCCTGCAGGCTTTCCAGAGGAAGTGCCCGACGAGAACTCGCCCATCTATACCGGCAAGGACATCTGCAGCTATATGGATGCCTTCAAGGCCCTTGGCTACCAGCCTGAGCAGGTGACGAAAATACTGGTTACACACAAGCATGCTGACCACACCGGCGAACTGAAAAGTTTCCCCAATGCGAAGATCTATGTGAACCAGGAAGAGATGGATGCCGCCGAATTGCAAGGACTCACGAACCTTGTTCCCGTCAGCTATACCGATGGTGCCTACTACAACTTCCCCGAAAGCCAAAAGATAGCCGACGGCATCTACTACATCAAGGCCAAAGGCCACACCAAGGGTAACAGCATCATTGTGGTGGAGATGGACGGTCTGTTCTATATGATTCACGGCGACATCACCTATGTGGACGAAGCTCTCTACGAGGACAAGCTGTCTATCGTTTTTGACGACCTACCTGCTGCCCGTGAGACCCTCAACCGCGTGCGTGAGTTCATCCGCAACCACCCCACTGTCTATTGCGGCACACACACACCGCAGGGCTATGAGAACCTGGAGGCCAAGCGCGTGATG
>JAEEGH010024851.1_pt1 | contig 12056 bp, 13 predicted proteins | sample 9134181 | NCBI WGS metagenome assembly JAEEGH01 (sample SAMN16246544, study PRJNA631951) | gut metagenome | biome: gut microbiome; feature: rumen; material: DP-attached | host: Bos | place: Iran: Karaj | collected 2018-10
TACCAGCAGCATCCATTTCAAATTCATGACCGCATCTTGGACATTTATATAACATATCTTGCATATTGGTCATAATACGACCTTTGCTCTTATATTTGATATGTTGTGTCTTATTCCATTTATAGTCATCGTGATGGAAAGCTTCATTAATCTTATTATCAATTTCTTCAGGAGACATTTTTAATAAGTCTTCTGGTTTAAATAATAAGGATAAAGTAGCGTTTACTCTACCAATACGGTCATCAATACAAACTTTATGAGAAGTGAGATAAGCACCTTCTAATTTCATAAAATAAACTGGAATATGATAGTACTTTAAAAATCTACCAGTACCAGGAACGATTGGTTGGTTATGACCAAAGATAGAAGAAGTTCCTTCTGGAGCGAAGGCAATTGTACCACCCGCTTTAATGACTTTATCCATCGCTCTTATGCTCTTTGGGTCATTAGTGAAGTTCTTCTTTGGGATGACTTGGGCTTTTTTAAATAACCAAGTGAATTTCTTTCTAAAGAATTCTTGATAGCCAGCGAGCATATTAAATTTATGAGGGGCGATAAGATTCTTTAAGAATAAATAGTCTCTTCTAGATTGATGATTCCAAATAATAAAAGCGGGACCTTTATATTTGTTAATATCATCAATAACTTTATATTTAACGTGATATTTTGGGCCGAAGAATGGGGATCTTGCTAAAGCAGCGTATAAGAACCAGACAAAGTTTGATGGTTGTTTATATTCTCTTTTTGCTAGTTGTTCGGCGATAGTTAATTTTTGTTTTGGCATAAATTTCTCCGTCCCAAAAGATTATATGATTTATTTACAAAATAAAAGACCTTTATTCGTAATCAGTAATGACTTTGTTGAGGTCTTATAAGTTTTCTGGGGATAAATCGACTTTTCTTTTCTTGGTTTTAATACCAGCGTCTGCGAGTTCTTTAATGAAGTCAGCGATGTCTTTTTTATCGCTTAAATAATAATAGAAAAGGATATTCTCTTCTGTTTCTTCCATTAAGAAATTAAGACGTCCCATATTATCTAATTGGGCGTTTCTAACAATCTTTTCATCTAACGCCATTGAGATATCATCTAATTTAATTCTTTTTAAAATTGGATAATGATAAACATCCCCCATGATTTGCGCGGGAGCGTTATCATCATATAAATAAAGTTCATTATCAGTAATCGCTAAAGCGGCTTGGGTAAACATTTCATTTTCATTAAATTGAAATAAACCAGGCACAATAGCTTTTACTTTATCGTATTCATCAAGACTTAGTTTCATGCCACTATTATAGCAATAATAGAAGGTATAAAAATATTTTTTATCATTTCAGTGAACATTTTAATTCGTTTGTGCTAATATCTTTATCGTTATGAAAGACGACCGCGAAAAACTTATTATTGCTACATTAGATAAAATTAGACATTTCTTACAAAGAGATGGGGGCGATGTTGAATTCGTCTCTTTTGTCGAAGGTGTTGTCTATGTTAGATTACATGGCGCTTGCCAAGACTGCGCTTACGCGAATAACGATATCAAAGATTTAGTGGAAGTCATCTTACAAGAAGAAGTTCCAGGTGTTACTGAAGTTCGTCTTTATCAGGAAGACCAGTTTTAATTAACTGAATTTGGGGTGTCGCCAAGCGGTAAGGCAGTGGACTCTGAATTCACCATTCACTGGTTCGATCCCAGTCACCCCAGCCAATTGTTAACTATTGCACCACTTTGGTGCTTTTTTATTAGTTATTTTGCAATTCTATTGAATTCAAAATAATTCAAAAAAGTCATTATATTGCTATAAACATATGACAATGTTTATTTTGTTTTGATTTAATCATTATTTTTATTTAGACTTAATTTCGTTGAATAAAAAGGAGAATAATTATGAAATTAAATAGATTACTCTTATGCTCACTATTCCTACTAGTGGGTTGCAACAATAATGGCATTAAAGCATATAAAGAATTACCAGAAGTCACTAATGAGCAAGTGAAAGTTGATGAACCTGATGATGTCAAAGATTTTGTGGGTAAAAATGCTTATCTATCTTATCAATTCAATAAGGCCAATCCTATTGATGAACCACTACCAGCAATTAAAGAAGATTCATATAGTGAAATTGCTACCGATACCACAAAAATGGATGTCAAACTTGAGTCTTATAATCAAACCTGGGCAACAAGTTTAGATGATTTTGCTCATTATTTTGGCACATATGTGATTAACAGGCGCTCTTATTGTGTCCCTCTTATGGATCATAACCATGAAGCTCTTAAATTATATTTTAAAAAGATGTTTTGTAATGCCGCTTATCAAATTGATAATCGAGAAACACATATTTATTCCTTCAAAGTTAATAAATTAAGTCTCAGAACTACGTCACTTAAAAAACTAGGGCAATCTAATATTAACTCCTGCTATAACGAAGATTTTGAAAAAGCCTATACAGAAATATTGCAAGAAAAACAAAGTGAATCCACGATTAATAACTTCCTTAGAAAATATGGTGTTGGCATTTTCGATACCGCTGTTTACGCTAGCTATGATATAGAAATCACTTCATTTAGAGTGCATTTTGCAAACATTGGCCAATTCATGAGTGAGTTTAATGAAACTGGTGTCGTGCCTGGGGCAAGTATTGATGATCGTTATCGCTTCACTACATTTGATACAGCCACTAATCAATATCAAGAAAAACTATTATCATATGAAATCATTCCTTTTATTGATTCAACTGTTTTCCCTGACATTTGGTATAGAGAAGAGGCAAAGAACTATTTTGAAGAAGTCTATTATGAATTCGTTACTAATGAATCAGAGCGTGTTTTAAAAGGCGAACACAATGTCCAAGTCAAACAACCAAAGATGATTATGGACCTCCACTATCAAGCAGATAATATTACAACTGAAGCAAAGTTCTCTTCTTCTAATCCATATTCATATGAATACAGTCTCAAAGATTCTTATAAATCATATGACTTAGATAAATTAAAAGAACTTGGATACAAGAAGATGTATATTAGACCAGGATTATATGCAGATCAGATTACTAATAGAACAAAAGTCTCATTTGAAGTGACTGTTGGCGGTCAAAAGATTACAGTCTTCAATAAAAAACAACTAGTTAAAAAAGCGGGTGTTAACGAAATCAATATTCCTTGGTATGAATTAGACTTTGAAAAAGTTCTAGCAAGTGATAGAAAGGTTTCTTGCAAAGTTACTCCTTATGGCACTAAAGCGAGAATACCACTTGTCGAATTCGATTACGCTTACGCGATGTAATAACAAGTTATTAGAAAACAAAAAACCTGACTTAATAGCCAGGTTTTAATTTTGTTATTAGCGTTTATCGCCAACCGTACCAGTGTTTAACAGCTGGTAATCTCTCGCACGTCATTAACTGATAACCAGTTGGTTCAAAGACTTTAAGGAAGTCTTCTTTATCAAGGTTTAATTCAGTGAAGACCACTACTTCTTTCTTGTAGCGGTTAGCTTTTACTTTCTTAACCTTGATGTTTTTAGAGATTGCTTCTTCAACATGTAATTCGCACATGCCACATCTCATACCCAATACTTTTAAAATATATTTATTCATATTAGAGTTTTCCTTTATGGTATTGCTTTAATATCTTTTTCTTATTGATATGATGGCAAGCACAATCACCTGTTGGGATATGGTGTATTTTTTTATAGATATATCGACCAAGAACAAGCGCAACGAAAGAGATAGCCCCTACTAGAACTAATACTTCTATCCAAATTGTACTAGGATCTTTAAACATCGATATTCTCCTTTATTAGTTATTAGCTAATGCTAATTTATGACGTCTACTGACAACGATACCAGCACCGGTAACAGCACCCGCTAAAGCGAGGGTTACTAATAAGCCACCCCACCAAGCAACTTCATATAAGGCACCGACCCAGTAGACTAATAAGGCAAAGCCATAGGACATAGCGAACCACCATAATAAGGTGAGCCAGAATTCTTTACCTTTTTGTTCACCATGTGTTGCACCAATAGCGGCGAAGCATGGGATAGTGAATAAGTTATAAACAGCGAAGCTATAAGCACCGGCTAAGGATAAGCCAATTGTGCCTTCTTCTAAGCCAAGTTCTGCCATTGTGGCAACGACATCTTCTTTAGCGATTAAACCAGTTAATGTAGAGACGACATATTTCCAGCCATCTGTATCATTGGTCCAACCACCAGCGAGAGGTCCTAAAGGATAGAAGAAATATCTTAAGCCTTTACCTAAGTAAGCAAGAATGGAGTTATCAATATGTAAGACCCATTCCATTTCGCCTTCAGCGTTGGCTTCTTCGAATAAGAGTAAACCAAATTTACCTTCTTCCCAACCGAATGATTTAAGGAACCAAATCACGATTGTACAAGCGGCAATAATGGTACCAGCTTTAATTAAATAGTGTTTGAACTTTTCCCAAAGGTGCGCACCAACGTTTCTTGGTTGTGGCAAGTGATAAGCAGGAAGCTCCATGATGAATGGAGAGACATATTGATCTTTGGAGAATAACTTCATGAATAAGGCAAAGATAATCGCACAGGCAATACCACCAACATAGATGGTAAACACGAAGATATCACCCGCAAAACCTGCCATAGCACCAACGCCAGCTAATAAAGCCCAAATAGGAGCTTTAGCGCCACAAGAGAAGCATGTCATTAATCTAATGGTTCTATTCTTTTCTCTTTCATCTTCTAATGTTCTAGTGGCCATAATCGCAGGAACACTACAACCAAAGCCTGTTAACATTGGGATAAATGCTTTACCAGATAAACCAAATTTTCTAAACGCTCTATCTAAGATAAAGGCCACACGTGCCATATAACCACTATCTTCTAAGATCGCAATGAATAAGAAGAGAATCATGATTTGTGGAACGAATGATAAGACAGCATCAAGACCAGTTAAGATACCATCACAAACAAGGGATGTATACCATTCGCCTGCTGGCATCCATGAACCAACCCAGTCAATCAAACTACCAGTGGCCCAGCCAAACCAGCTTTGTAACCAAACACCTAATGATGGGATACCTCCAAGAGGCACTAACTCACCAGTCACTTCATCAAATTCCGCGCCCATACCGGTGAAGTAATTGATCCAACCTTCATGGGTAATTTCTAAACCGAAGATTCTATTTAAGAATAAGATATCTTCAGAGAAGGTGACGTGGAAGATAAAGAACATAATGGCAACGAATAATGGGAGAGCCCAAATTCTATGAGTCATGACTTTATCAATCTTGTCAGATTTGCTTAATTGTTCTTTTTGCTCACCGTTATTCGCTTTCTTAAACGCAGTTGCGTAATTCTTAGCGATATATTCATAGCGGTTATCAGCGATTAAAGCTTCAAAGTCACTGCCGAATGTATCGTTTTTGAATGTGGCTTTGAATTTGTTAACTGTTTCCACTGCTTCTGGATGCATCTTGACTTCAAGCTCATCCATTTCCACTAACTTGATGGCGTGGAATAATGGGTTTTCAATGCCTTTTAATTCGAAAGCGATTTGCACATCGCTAATTAAATGTAATAAAGACTTATCTTCGATAATGGTTGAACCTTTACGGGCCTTGTTACTAGCCTTAACAGCTTCTTGCATTAAAGTATCTAAGTTTTCTTGTTTTAACGCAGAGATTTCAATAACTGGGACACCAAGCTTTTCTTGTAAGGCTTTGGCGTCAATCTTATCGCCGTTTTTTCTCACGACGTCGCTCATATTTAAGGCCACGACCACTGGAACATCAATTTCCAAGATTTGTGTTGTTAAATATAAGTTTCTTTCTAAGTTTGTGGCGTCTACGATGTTAATAACACAATCTGGTTTTTCATCTAAGACGTAGTTTCTCGAGATAACTTCTTCTGGAGTATATGGGGATAAGGAATAAATACCTGGTAAGTCAACGATGTAAATCGGTTCATCGAGTTTACGATATGTACCTTCTCTTTTATCGACTGTAACACCTGGCCAGTTACCAACGTGTGCGGTCGCACCAGTTAAGGAGTTAAATAATGTGGTTTTACCGGAGTTAGGATTACCCGCTAACGCAAATCTTTTCATATTACTTAGCATCCTCCACTTCGATATTGACTAGCTCGGCTTCCGCTTTTCTAAGTGAAAGTTCATAACCACGGATGGTGATTTCGATAGGATCACCAAGAGGTGCTTTCTTTCTTAATGTTACTTTTGCACCAGGAGTAACACCCATGTCGAATAAACGACGACGAACTTTGCCGTCTCCTTCAACATTCTTAACAAGGCCAGTCTCGCCTTTTTCTATTTTATCTAGTTTTTTAAGCATAAATTCCTCCCCTTCTACGCTACTAGAATTTTGCTCGCGGTTTCACGGTTGAACGCTAAACGAATACCTTTTACGACACAGATGGTATTTCCACCACGAGAGGAGATAACTGTGATTTTTCCATTTGTCACCACTCCTAAAGATTCAAGATGTCTTTTAGTCTTTTCATCCGCTAGTACTTTGATGATTGTTAATTCAGTATCAGTTGGGGCAATAACAATTGGCATATAATAGTCCTCCTATAGTTAGTTTCCACTAACTGCAACTATTATATACTTATAATTGTCTATGTAAAGAAAAAAGTTAGTTTTCACTAACTCTTATCTCTTTATTGTAAATAAACTAATTATTTCTTCTTTTCGTACGCTCTTTTAATGGCTTCCCATGTTTTATCTGAGATATCATGTTCCATTTTACAAGCATCTTCCATCGCTGTTTCTTCATCAATACCAAGGGAAACGAGTAATTGAGTAATGATTGTATGTTTCTCTAATGTCTTTTCTGCAATTAATAGACCAGATGGGGTTAAGGTAATTTCACCTTTGTTATTGATTTCAATATAGCCTTGGTCTTTTAGTTTATTCATCGCTACTGAAACAGATGGCTTAGAAAAAGATAAGCCACGCGCTACATCAATAGCGTGTACATTTTCCTTTTCTTTACTTATTTGTAAGATCTTTTCTAAATAGTCTTCTTGTGATTCTAAACGTTTCATATTGATATTGATACTATAAATTGTTTTTTCTTAAATGGCAAAAGTATTACTCTTCATTATTGAGATATTTATATAATTCTTCGCACGCTAACGACATTTTAGTGACGGAGAACTTCTCACATTTTGGATAGACATAGAAGGTGTCATTGAGTGTATTAAGATCAACACAATCACCAAATTTACCTAAATATTCGTATTCGATATGGACACTATAGTGGTCTTTCGCTAACAAGGTGACTTCATAGTCTTCATCTTTATATCGACCTTTTAGGGTAAAGCCGTTGCTATCATGCACTAGTGTGCCCATGCCTAAATCAATATATCCTTTAGCGTTAGGAAGAGCGTCCACTCTTACTGGACATTCAAAATGATATTTACCTTCTCTAACTTCTTTTCTAACATTACTTCTTTCCCATTCATACCAATCAGGGATATGTGGGAATTCAGTTTCACCTTCAAGAGCATGTAATTCACCATGTTCATCCATTTCATATGTTTTACCACAGTGATTACATTTAATTTGAGTGCCCTCACTACTCATTTCATATTCAGCACCACAATGTGGACATTGATATAAGACTTTGTGCAAACCTTTAGCCCTATCTTTATCAGTGAGGAGAATACCACTTTCTTTTAACCAAGCATAATCATCGTACTCTAAAGCTTTTTGTAAGCGAGCATCTAATTCATCCACAGATAGTTTTTCCACTTCTTCTTTAGTGGCAATGCATTCTAATGTGGCTTCTAATCCTTTAATCTTTCTTCTTTTTGGATTATAGAAAGGTTCAACGATATGGTCACCATGAGTTGTTAGAGTCACTAATGGGACTTTAAAGGCTTTGGCTAAAGCAGCATTACTCTTAGGCACTATCGCTTTAGTGCCACATAATGAATATCTAGCTTCAGGATAGATAACCATAATGTCACCATTATTGATAACTCTACGGATTTGTCTAAGGAGGTTCACATCGTTAGTGAATTTTCTTTTACAAATACCACCGATGGAACGGAGTAACCATTCTCTTTTGATAAAACCATCAATCGCGACAATATAGTTGCAACGGTTAGGTAATATCGCTTTTTCAAGCACCATTAAATCATAATAGGAATTGTGGTTTCCCATTAAGATATATGGAGGTTTAATACCTTCCATATTCACTTTGTGAATAATTTGACCTTGCTTACTGGTAGTTATACCAGCAATGATTTTCATTAAAAAACGAAGCTTCTGCCTTGTAGGCGGCTTCTTCATGTCAAATCTTTTAACGTTATCGAGCATATCTATATTTTAGATATAAAAAGACTTTGTTTCAACAAAGCCCTTTATCGTTATTAATCTATTGGATTATCTACTTCTATGATATTCATTGGATCGATATAACACTCATCACCTGAGACTAAACATTCAAGTGTCATACCTATTTTTAGTTCTTGATATCTATCGCATGGTATTTGAGTGGAATATCTTTGATAGCCACCATTATCATCCTTGTAAGAGACAACCATGATGAAATGCCAACCAGTTCTAGTATGATGGCATCTAAGATCTTCAATGACGCATGTTGATTGTCTACCTTCAGCGGCAACTTTTTGGTTAATGACGCCTCTTTTTAAGGAATATACACCAATGATAATAAGAGGAACGCAGCAAAGCGCTAAAAAGAACATACCACCCGCTAAAGCGCCTTTCATCAAATCCACACCATTATTAGAACTAGCGTATGGATCTGGTGGCCATTCTGAAGCAGGAGCGCTAAACATTGAAACGACGTTATAAATAGCAAAGCTTAAAAACATTATTGTAAGAAATGCGCCAACAATAATGACGACAATACCACCTGTTTTATTTCCAGAAGTTTTCATGTTAATCTCCGAGTCCAATTAATTCTAACAAAAAAAGACCTGAAATAAACAGGTCTTTTTAATTAATTAGTAATTATTCTTCGACCACTACTATTCATTAACCACTGCTTTAAATTGGCAGGTGTAACGATAGAAGCGGAATGTGAAGGTTGATTGACCGCTTTCTGAGAATTGGATTTGATAACGATAGACACCATTTTCCACTGAGAGGAGGTTCAAATCTGGATTTGCATTTGGCATAGCGGTTGGTGCGTGGAGCACTATTTCATGCGACATTGATGGATAGTCATAGTCGTCTTCAATCCAGAAGAATCTTACTAATTCGATTTCAACTATATATGGAGTATTAATATTAAATTGATAACAACCATTTAAGGATGGTACTTGAGTTACGCCATCAGCTTCAAATATACCTTTTAATTCAAGATGAGAAAGCTCGAATAGATTTTGCCATGCGACACTGATACCGTAGTTATCGAAGTGATAACCGAAGTAACCATAATCGAGCAATTCACCATTATCGTATAGATTAACCACGAGACGATTGTCTCTCATACCAAGGTAATAATCATATTGGCCTATTTCTGAGACTGGTTTTTGATAGAGATACTTATTATGGAAAACATCATAGATGTTAAACATACGTTCTGATTTCACGACTGATTCAAAGACTAAATCACGATGAGAATCTTTATTAATTTCAGCAGCATAAATCTTAGTAGCACCATTTAATTCAATGAGTTCATTTTCATTTAAATAGAGCTTATCTTCATTGACTCTAAATGCGCCTTCAAATTCATCTAATGTGAAGTTAGCGGTTTCTGGTACTGTGGCGTCATAGACAAGTTGATCTGGACCACCATAATTATTGATAACTTCAAATTCTGGATTTAAACCGAACAATTGCCTAATTTCTCCAATAGTGCTAACAACTGTTGCATTATCGTAATAGATAGATTCAGGATCAATATTGAAGGTTTTTCCTTCAACATTAATAGTCGTTAATGACTCGTTGTCTGACGAATCAAAAAGACACAAGACCTCTCTCTTATTATTGAAGTCTTTAATGATTTCGAATCCTTCGAAAGTCTTATGGGAGGAGAATTGATAGTAGGCTTGTCCCGATCCACCATAAGATGTGCCCCCACCGTTAGTTAAACATGAGTAATAAGCATCACCATTCTTTAAAACAAGCATTCTTTCTTTGGTGAAAGTGTCAACGGCAACAATGAGTGCTTTGATGTGGCCATTGCCCACTCTTTCTGCTAGGAAATCACTACCTTCTGCATCGAATTCAAAATATAAGAAATCTGAGAAATAGATTGGATCATATAATGGAATTGGATAATGTGTTCTTCCATAGCTATCTTCATAAGGTTCTTCTCTATCGTCTGGTTGATTAATACTGGCTTCTAATGGCTTTCTTTGACGAAGTGCATAATTAGGAGCGGTATTACCACCATTGTTATAAGCGGCATATGAATAATAAGCTACTTCATTAAATGTATTAAAAGTTGGTTGATAGCCATCTAACTTAAAGTCATAGATGTGTGGTCTATTATCAGGAATGCTGCTGGTTCGACCACCACCATTACTTGTGGAAGAATAATCAGAATTATAGGAATATGTACTTCTTCTACTGTAATTGCTATTAGAGGAAGAAGGAATCACAACACTTGTATTATCTTTTAAAAGGGTTGGAATTAAGATAGCCACTAAAGCGATGCAAGCGCAAGCTGCACCAAGAGGGGCTAATAATATAGGAAAGTTTTTAGTCTTTTTAGGTTTGATTTGAATATTATCTAAAGAACTAATCTCTGGTAAGGATGACTCGATGAGGTCTTGACTGTTCTTCTTGATCTCTTGTTTGATTCTTTTCATCTTTGTAGACTCCTTTAATCTTCTTGATTGCTTGAACGTAACGATATTTCGCGGTAGCACTTGGGATACCTAACATTCCACTGATTTCTTTCCAAGAAAGAGAGAATGTTAATCGATAACCAATGATTTTCTTTTCTTCTTTAGTTAAGTCGTAAGGAAGAAAGTAATCTAATTGGCTTTCTTGCTTGCTCACGCATATATCCTCTAATAAATCACTACTTTGTTCGCGTGAGCGTTTCTTAGCAAAATCAATTGCTTCATTTTTCGCCATTGCGCATAAGTATGAATGTAATGAAGAGGCATCTTTCACTTCACTTCTTTTTTCAAGGATCTTCATGAAGACATTTTGGTATACATCATCGATATCGTCTTTTTGATCTACATAAGTAGCGATGACGAAATAAAGAAGGGCCCTATAGCTTTTGTAAACAATAGCAGTTGCCTCTTCTTCACCTTGAAGAAAGAGTTTAGCGGTTCTGGTGGTCACGTTCATTTTGAAAGCAGCTTTCGTAAGTTAAGACGATTAGAATATAGAAAACGGATAAAAAATTTTGATAAAACCATTATAATTTGAATTTAATCAAAAAATATCGGATAAATTTCAAAAATCCTCCCTATTACATTTATAGGAGGACTTTTTATGTCTAGATTTCAAAAATATAATGGCCCAGACAAATATCATTTTCGTTTCTATAGAAAAAACGGGCAGCATCCATTCTTGGTTGTTTTGGTGGAAGAGTCAGAAATAAATGGCAAGCATTATCTAAGTGGATATTTAATAACCCACGATATAAAGAAAAAACTCGATTATCCTAGAAGATATGTACAATTAGAATCAAATCCAAACCCCAAGGATATTGAACCAGCATATCTATGCAAAGTAAGAATAGAAAGACTACCTCAAAAAATGTTTTCAAAACCATATAAGAATTGGCACTTATCCAAGAAAGATGAAAAGATGGTAGACTTGCTAGAAATGAAAAAATCTTCCCGTTAAGGAAGATATTCGCACGAGCCACTTACCTCAATAAGTTAACGCACAATCGCTATGACTCAACGCTTCGTATAGTCGACTTCGTGAGGAACTATACTTACCAAGGATGGATTGTCATCCTTCATTTATCGTCACTAGATTGCTCTAGTTACGGACTGTTTGGTGGATCCGACGAGGATCGAACTCGCTACCTCCTCCATGCCATGGAGGCGCTCTCCCAGGTGAGCTACGGACCCACAGTGCGATATTTATTATACATTAATTCATTTGTTAG